>PVMS01054761.1_pt1 | contig 12074 bp, 9 predicted proteins | sample 1853461 | NCBI WGS metagenome assembly PVMS01 (sample SAMN08582032, study PRJNA380276) | Marine sediment metagenome, whole genome shotgun sequencing project. | isolation source: ocean sediment barecode stripped | collected 2017
CAATGTCCTTGATGCCGCCCAGCGCTCGATCGATTTTGGTGCGCTCACGCGTGAGCTGGAGCAATTCTTTCTTGGTGAGACCCTGGGCCTCGCCGCCTTCAAGAATTTCTTCAAGCTGGCGAAGCCGCTTAATGGATTTGGAAATGGTTTGCCAGTTGGTCAGCGTTCCGCCAAGCCACCTGTGATTGATGTAATATTGCGCGCATTGCTTTGCGCTCTCCGCCACAACATCCGATGCTTGGCGTTTGGTGCCGACAAACAGCAGCCGCCCACCCTTGGCGATGGTGTCCGACACGGTAACGAGCGCCTGATGCAGCAGTGGCACCGTCTGCGCCAGATCGATGATGTGGATGCTGTTACGCGTGCCGAAGATGTAAGGACCCATCTTCGGGTTCCAGCGATGTTTCTGATGTCCGAAATGCACGCCTGCTTCCAGCAGCTGACGCATAGTAAATGTAGGCAGTGCCATGACTGCGCTCCTTTTTTCCGGTTCGACCGCCGCGGATGAAGTTGACGCCCACAGATCACTGTGGCGCACCGGAAAGTGGCAGGTCCCTATCAGGCCCACCGCTTGGCATCCGCGTGTGAGATGGGCGCCTTATAAGCGCGAACTCAGGACTTGGCAAGAGACAGAGCAGCGCCTCTTCGTGCCCGTGCCCGTACCTGCGTCTCTTCAGGCATGATGGGTTCAATGGACGAGACACCCTCAATGACGCTGAGCGCTCCGCGTCTGTGGGCCGAGACGTCATATTTACCCGGCATTTTAACTTCTACCTCCCGGCCCAGGTCAGCCAGGCGCAAAACCAACCTGACCTCCCCTTCACCTTCGCTCGACATGCGCGCGTGCAACTCTTTAAGAGAAGCGGGGTTGTCAATAATAATGCGCAGACCGCTTTGCGAACGGCCTGCAACCACATCGAGCGGCTGGACCGCCGTGATGCGCGCGCGCAAGGATTCAGCTCCAGCTTCCGCTTCGATGTCGACCATCACAGCGCTTCCCGGCGTCAGCACATCACTATGAGTGGCGAGGAGCTCGGCGAATATGATTGCCTCATACTGACCTGTCTGATCCGAGAGGCCGATAAAGGCATAGCGGTTGCCGCGCGCCGAAGTGCGCTCCTGCCTGGTCGATACGGTGCCCGCCAACCGCGCCGTGGCAGACCCTTTTGTGGCGCGTGAGCTGAACTCGGCCCATGTGAGAACGCCTTCGCGCTTCAGGACCGCCTCATACTCATCGAGCGGATGGCCCGAGATATAAAAGCCGATGGCTTCCTGTTCCTTGGAGAGACGTTCCATGGGCAGCCACGGTTCCGCTTCATGCAGGATAAGCTCATGGGTAGTTTCGGACCCGAACAGTTCATTCTGATCGGCATTTTCGGGCGCTGCCGCGGTGCGTAAAATCCGGCCGCAATTGGTGAATAATTTTCCTCGGTTCGGATCAAACACATCCAGTGCACCAGCGGCAATCAAGGCCTCCATACCCCTCTTGTTGATACTCTTTACGTCCAGTCGATGGGCGAAGTCCGCAAGAGATTGATAGGGGCCGTTTTCTTCACGTTCCTCGACAATGCGCTCGGCTGCGGCACGTCCCATGTTTTTGAGCGCCGCCAGCGCATAGCGGATCGAATTCTCGCCGGTACTGAATTCCGCACGCGATGCGTTCACGCATGGCGGCTCCACTGAAATATCCGCATGACGCGCATCCTGCACGAATATGCACAGCTTGTCGGTGTTGCCCATATCCAGCGTCATGGACGCGGCCAGGAACTCAACGCGGTGGTTGGCCTTGAGATAGGCGGTTTGGTAGGCCAGCAGGGCGTAGGCGGCGGCGTGGGACTTGTTGAAGCCGTAGCCAGCGAATTTTGCGACCAGTTCAAAAATATACTCTGCCCTGCCCCGATCGACTTTGTTGGCAACGGCTCCTTCGACGAAGCGCGTCCGCTGCTCGTCCATCTCCTTCTTGATCTTTTTGCCCATGGCCCGGCGCAGCAGGTCCGCTTCGCCCAGTGAATAGCCGGACAACTCCTGGGCAATCTGCATCACCTGTTCCTGGTAGATGATGACGCCATAGGTCTCTTCCAGAATGGGTTTGATGAGGGTGTGCAGATAGTCTGGCTCTTCCGTCCCATGTTTCCGGTTGATGAAGGATTGGATGTTGGCCATCGGACCAGGGCGATACAGCGCCACCATGGCGATGATGTCTTCAAACCGGTCGGGTTTGAGCTTGCGCAAGGCCTCGCGCATACCGGTGCTTTCCAACTGGAACACCCCGACCGTTTCCGCATCCTCAAGCAATTTGAAGGTGGGCTTATCGTCGAGCGGAAGGCGAACGAGATCTATTTTCACACCCTTGAGCGCAATAAACTCCGTGGCTTTTTCAATCACTGTAAGGGTCTTGAGCCCAAGAAAGTCGAATTTGACGAGTCCTGCCGCCTCCACCCATTTCATGCTGAATTGAGTGGCCGGTATGTTGGAGCGCGGGTCCTGATAGAGCGGCACCAGTTCTGTCAGCGGCCGGTCGCCTATGACCATGCCTGCTGCGTGGGTCGAGGCATGGCGGTAGAGCCCTTCCAGCTGCTGGCCAATATCGAGCAGGCGCTTGACGATCGGGTCGTTGTCGCGCTCCTCGCGCAATTTGGGTTCGCCGGCTATGGCTTCGGCCAGGCTCACGGGATTCGCCGGGTCGGCGGGCACCATTTTGCAAAGCCTGTCCACATGGCCATAGGGAATCTGCAGCACGCGGCCCACATCGCGCAGCACAGCGCGCGCCTGTAGTTTTCCGAAGGTGATGATCTGCGCCACACGGTCCGAGCCGTATTTTTCCTGAACATATGTGATCACTTCATCGCGGCGGTCCTGGCAGAAGTCGATGTCAAAGTCAGGCATGGAGACGCGTTCAGGGTTCAAGAAGCGCTCAAACAGCAAACCGAAACGGATAGGGTCGAGATCGGTGATGGTGAGTGCCCAGGCGACAACGGAGCCCGCCCCCGAGCCGCGCCCCGGGCCAACGGGGATATGGGCGTTCTTCGCCCATTTGATGAAATCCGCGACGATCAGGAAATACCCGGCATAGGTCATGTCGGTAATGACCTTGAGTTCAAATTCCATCCGGTCCCAATAAGCTGGCTCTTCATAGCCAGCAGCCGGTCCTTCCTTGCTTATCCTGAGACGCAGACCCTCCTCCGCCTGGGTCCTGAGTTCCTTCGCCTCCCATTCCAGAGAGTGTTTTTCGTTCTGCGCATCGCCCCGTGCCCATTGCGGCAGGATGGGGTCGCGGGTCAGCGGCCTGTAGGCGCACCGCTGCGCGATCTCAATCGTGTTGTCGAGCGCTTCGGGCACATCGGCGAACAGCTCAAGCATTTCTGCACTATTCTTGAAATAATGCTGCGGGCTCAGCCTGCGTCGTTCGTCAACGCCGATATAGGTGCCTTCGGCGATGCAAATGAGCGCGTCATGGGCCTCGAAATGGTCCGGCGAGGCGAAGTAGGGCTGATTGGTGGCAACGAGAGGGATTTGCAGCTTGTAGGCAAGCGATAAAAGGGCCGGTTCAACTCTCTTTTCCTCATCCAGAGAGTGGCGCTGCAATTCCACATAGAGCCGGTCGCCGAAAGCTGCTTTAAGCTTCTCAAGTCTCTGCACCGCGAGATTCTCGTTGCCCGCCAGCAGGGCCCGGTCGACAGGCCCCTCCGGACCGCCGGTGAGTGCAATTAGCCCGTCATTGGTGTCTATGAGGTCGTCCAGCGAAACATAGGGTTCGTATGCGCCTGCATGGTCGAGGAAGGCCTTGCTGGAGAGTTGCAGCAAATTGGCATATCCGGCTTCATCCTTGGCGAGCAGCGCCAGAAAACCGCATGAAGCTTCTGATGGGCCTGCATCTTCGCTCTGCCCAATGCTCTTGGAATTATTTTGCGTGGTATCGGCGAAATCCACGCACAAGGTACAGCCGATGATGGGTTGTACGCCGGCCTTTGCGAGGGTTTCAGAGAACTCCAGGGCGCCGAACAGGTTGTTGCGGTCCGTGAGTGCCAGGGCCGGCATTTCACACGCTGTGGCCAGTTCCGCGAGCTTGGAAACCGTCAATGCGCCTTCAAGAAGCGAATATGCGGAATGAACCCGCAGGTGCACGAATGGGCGTGCGGCCTTCTTAGCTGACATGATGGTCCCTCACCCTTCCTGATCGGTAAATGAACAATGCCAGATTCGTCTGGGCAGACAAGGCAGCGGGCGCCCCTGTCCTAGATATCAACAGGCGCGACTTCCGCGAGTTTGCCTTTGTCGAGTTTCCAGATGCGCGTCATGCGCCGGGCGAGGTCCAGATTATGGGTGGCGATGATGGCTGTCAGGCCGTTATTCTGAACCAGCTTGAGAAGTTGCTGGAATACTCTCTCGGCCGTTTCAGGGTCGAGGTTGCCGGTCGGTTCATCGGCCAGAAGCACTTTCGGCCCATTGGCTACTGCCCGGGCAATGGCGACGCGTTGCTGTTCGCCTCCGGAGAGCTGACCGGGCCGGTGTTCCAACCGGTCTGACAGACCGAGTTCGTTTAGAAGCTGTCTGGCGCACTTTTCTGCTTCGCTTTTGGACAAGCCCAATATGAGTTGTGGCAACACAACATTCTCAAGTGCGTTGAACTCTGGCAGCAAATGATGGAACTGATAAACAAAGCCGAGCTTGGCGCGCCGAATAAGCGTGCGTTCACTGTCTGAAAGGGAAATGCAGTCCTTGCCCTCCAGGAGAACGCTGCCTCTATTGGGACGTTCAAGAAGTCCAAGAATATGCAGCAGCGACGATTTGCCGGACCCGGAGGGCCCGAGCAGTGCGACGGTCTCGCCGGCATAGACGTCGCCAGAGGCCGCTTTGAGGATTTCGATATCACGCTCGCCCTGATGGAATGTCAGGTCAATATCAGACAAGCTCAATATTGGTATCCGGGTGCCGCTATCCACAAGGCTACTCGTATCGCAGGGCTTCAACGGGGTCGAGTCGGCTCGCTCGCCACGACGGATAAAGCGTGGCTATGATCGACAGGATCAGCGCCATCAGAACGACGGTTATCACCTCGTTCGTATTAATTTCAGCGGGCAATTGCGACAGATAGTACAGCTCTGGTGAGAACAGATTGGTGCTGGTCAGATATGAAACGAACTGGCGAAGGGATTCGATATTAAGGCACACAACAATACCCATGATCAGCCCGGCGAGCGTGCCGACAACGCCAATGCTCGCGCCGGTGATGAAAAACACCCGCATGATCGTGCCGCGCGTGGCTCCCATGGTCCGCAATATGGCGATGTCCGCGCTTTTGTCCTTCACCAGCATGATGAGGCCTGAAACGATGTTTAGCGACGCGACAATCACGATCAGCGTCAGGATCAGAAACATGACATTGCGTTCCACTTGCAGCGCGCTGAAAAAGCTCGCATTGCGCTGGCGCCAGTCGGTCACATAGATGGTTGGACCGCCGGCCTCCAGGATCGCCGAGCGCAATTCTCCGACTTTGTCAGGGTGATCGATAACCATTTCCAGCACGGACACGGTTTTTCGCTTGTTGAAATATCGCTGCGCTTCCTGCAGCGGCATGAAGATGATGGTGTTGTCATATTCCGACATTCCCATCTCGAAAATAGCGCTCAGTTTATAGCGTTTGACCCGCGGCGCGGTGCCGAAGGGCGTTGAGGCGCCGCGGGGTGAAATCAGTGTCACCTTATCGCCGACCCTGACGTGTAACTGGTTCGCCAGCCGGGTTCCCATGGCGATGCCTTTGCCCTCATCGAATTTGTCGAGAGTGCCGGCGCGTATATTTTCCGAAACGGCGGTGATGGATTTCAGGCTGCTCTCGGAAAGGCCGCGTATCAAAGCCCCGTTTGCCAGAGACGTTGTGGACACCATGGCCTGGCCTTCGATGAGTGGCATGACGCGTTTGATGCCCTCGACCTTGCGCAAGCGTTCCGCGACACTCTCATAGTCCGTGAAGCGGCCGGTCATGGAGTGAATCACCACATGGCCGTTAAGCCCGAGAATTTTATCGAACAGCTCACTGCGAAAACCGTTCATGACGGACAGAACGATGATCAGTGTCGCAACGCCGAGCATGATGCCGATGAAGGAAAAGCCGGCAATGACGGAGATGAAGCCCTCTTTGCGGCGCGCGCGCAGATAGCGCAGTGCCAGCATCCATTCGAATGCGGCAAACGGCCTTGTGTGCGTCGCTTCGCTCATTTCCCTGCCCTGTTTGCTCCTGCCGGGTATTAGTCCGTATCTACTATACGCTTGAATGCCGATTCCGGTGTCATGGATTGCCGCTCTCCTGACGCGCGCCGTTTGATTTCAACCTCACCCTGCTTCAGGCCGCGGGGCCCAACGATGATTTGCCACGGCAATCCGAGCAAATCCATGGTTGCGAACTTCGCCCCTGCCCGCTCGTCGGTATCGTCATAGAGAACGTCAATGCCGGCATTGCCGAGTTTCGCATAAAGGTCTTCACAAGCCGCATCCGTCTCCTTGTCCCCCGCCTTCAGGTTTATGAGCGCCACCTGGTAAGGGGCAACAGGGTCCGGCCATAGAATGCCGTCATCATCATGGCTGGCCTCGATAATCGCGGCGGCAAGCCGGGATACGCCGATGCCGTAAGACCCGCAATGTACAGCGACGAGCTGACCATCAGGCCCCTGGACCTTGCAATTCATCGGCACAGAATATTTCGTCCCGAAGTAGAAAATATGACCAACCTCGATACCGCGCGCCGAAACGCGGTTCTCGCTCGAGACTTCAGCTTCAAAGCGTTTGAGGTCGTGTTTCTCTTCCGTGGCGGCATATTTGCCGGTCCAGTCCTGGATAATAGGCGAGAGATCCGCGTTGTAATCGACGTCTTCGCCAGGGGCCGAACGCTCGATCAGTTCGCGATCACAATAAACCTGGCTCTCGCCGGTCTCGGCCAGAATAATGAATTCGTGGCTGAGGTCACCGCCGATTGGACCGGTATCGGCAGCCATGGGAATGGATTTCAGCCCCAGGCGCTCGAACGTCCTCAGGTAAGCGACGAACATTTTGTTGTAGGATTCGCGTGCGCCTTTTTCCGTGAGGTCGAAGGAATAGGCATCCTTCATCAGGAATTCACGTCCGCGCATGATGCCGAAACGGGGTCTGATCTCGTCGCGGAACTTCCACTGGATATGATAGAGGTTGCGCGGCAGGTCCCTGTAGGATTTCACCGAGTCCCGGAATATCTCGGTGATCAGTTCTTCATTGGTGGGGCCATAGAGCATTTCACGCTCGTGGCGGTCGGTGATGCGCAGCATCTCCTTGCCATAATCTTCATAGCGCCCGCTTTCGCGCCAGATGTCGGCCGGCTGGATGGTCGGCATCAGCATTTCGATGGCGCCGGCGCGGTCCTGCTCTTCGCGGACAATCTGTTCGATCTTGCGCAGTACACGGTGTCCCAGTGGCAGCCAGGAGTATATCCCTGCGCTCGACTGGCGGATCATACCGGTACGCAGCATCAAGCGATGCGAGACGATCTCCGCCTCTTTGGGATCATCGCGCAGTGTGGGAAGGAAATATTGGCTCAGCCTCATGGGCACTGCCTGCTGTTAGGGCGAAGCTGATCCTTGACGCAAGACTGCGCTCGGATCAGCGAATGATTGCGCGCTAATAGCTTACTTTGGCGAGGGGAGGCAATCCCGCTGCCACCTTCTCCCGTTCAACGTAAGTTCATTGGTGGCAGGGTCGAAGGCGAAACGGCCCGCATGCAACTCGATTTCCTTGCCCGCGATATGCTTGGTGCCAAGGTTCACATCGAGGTCGATTTCGACCGGAAATGACTCATTGAACCCCTTGGGAGGCTCTGCCGGAATGACAGGACGGCCCCAGGGGTCGCGCCCCGGAACATATTGAGCATCTGCGCCAGGCGGCAGGGCTACGCAATCGGGACGGACGATCAACCCGTACTCATGGTGTTGGTCGTTCGACCAACGCGGTCCGGCACGTTTCGCAGGGTCGGTCGTGTAGGCGCCGCTGCTGGCCCGGCTCGGCGTGAAAGCAACAGCAATTGCCAGCGCTAAGGCAAGCCCGTACATGAGAAACTGCTCAAATGTATAAGTTCCATGGTTCATACACATCAGTATAACCTGACTGCACTTAATACCGCCCTAACGGCATTGAAAATTTAATCTGAATTATTCGCCTCTGAATGGAAGATATTGTTAATTATAAATAATCTTACTTCGCTATCATAACCTCCTAGGCACCATCAAAAAGGAAATGACAAGGCAGGGTCATTCCGATACTCTAAATAAAAAAAACAGATGTTCGTTCTGGACCGGAACACGTCAAAGCCTCGTAAAGAGGCAAAGTATTTGGTCCAAGTCTTGGGAGGAAGATAGCTCCAAGCGCTCCAAGTCGACTCAGATTTTGCGAGCGCTGCCTGTCCTGGAACGCCTCTTGTCAGTCTTGCGTATATGCAAGGTGTTAGCGTTTTCAGGAAGAAGCAGGAGCCGGACGACTGGGAAGCAAGGTTTCGGCCTTGCTTCTTTTTTTTTTGAAAAAATTGAACCTGCTGAACTCATCTGGCCGATCACGGACGCATGCGGCTAGCATCCTCGAAACGCGGCAGGAAGGGGATGTTATCGAGCGTCACCACACCTCCCTCCATCAGCCAGTAAATGAATGCGAATATGATTGCCGACGCGATGGTCGTGGCAATTAGCTTGGGGATAAGCTTGGGCGCCACGGGTGCGCTCTCACTCGTGCCCGGTGACACTTCCCCCGCCTCTTGCTGCGTTGTCACCCCGAAGGGAAGAATCGCAAACAGGATGATCCACCAGCAGACGAAATAGATGGCGAGAGCGAAAACGAGGTTCATTTGGATAACCGCCGGGCCTCAGGCCTGCTCCAACTCAACCAGAGTGCCGTTGAAATCCTTCGGATGGAGGAAAAGCACTGGCTTGCCGTGGGCGCCTTGCTTGGGTTCGCCATTGCCCAGCACCCGTAACCCGTCTTGCACCAGACGGTCGCGCGCGGCTGTAATATCATCAACCTCATAGCAGATGTGATGGATGCCGCCTGAACTGTTGCGCTCCAGGAAGCCGGCAATTGGAGAATCCTCCCCCAAGGGCTCAAGAAGCTCGATCTTGGTATTGGGAAGCTCGATAAACACTGTTGTGACGCCATGTTCGGGCTGAGGGACGGCATCTGAAACCTTTGCGCCCAGCGTGTCGCGGTAGAGCGCCGCTGCCGCCATGATGTCGGGCACGGCGATGGCCACGTGATTGAGACGTCCGATCATGGATGCAAGGCCCTCCTGTTGAGATGCCGAGGCGGTCTGATCCGCCCGGTCCGAGGCTCTATATCACCGTGACCATAACACTACAGGGTGGCTTTTTGCCCCAACTGGACCTCACCTCCGCGCGAACCGCACGGCGGACGGCTTCAGCCACCAGGGCGCTATCACGGCGCCGGGGCTTTGGGATGCCGTCAAGCGCGCCGAGTGCCGCGTTCAAGATGACTTCATGAAACGGGACACCGGCTTCCGTTTCTGCAGGAAGGCCGATGGCGGTGATTTGCGGATCGGCAATCACATCCCCCTTGGCCGATAATACGACCGATAGCGCAACAGCCCCGGCAAAAGCCAAACGCCGGCGCTCCTCAACCGGCCCCTCGCCTGCAAAAACGTAAAGTTTGCCATCCATATAGACGCGGCCCGCCGGCGCATCGTCAATCACTTCCGGCCGTCCGGGGCACAGTCGAATGAGTGACCCGTTGCGACCCGAGACAACCTGTTTCACACCAAGCGATCTGGCAAACGCCGCGTGAGCCTCGAGATGGCGCGGTTCGCCATGCATGGGGATAGCCGTCTTGGGTTTCGTCCACGTGTAGAGCTGTTCCATCTCGCCCCGTCGCGGATGTCCCGAAACGTGGATCAGGGCGTCCTGATCGGTAATGACCTCGATTTCCCGGTCCGCCAGATTATTTTGCACTTTGCCAACGGCTTTTTCATTGCCGGGGATCGTGCGGCTTGAGAAGAGCACCATGTCGCCGCGTGCGAAATTCACGCGCGGGTGGTTGTTTGCAGCTATGCGTGCAAGCGCCGCACGGCCCTCCCCCTGGCTCCCGGTGCACAGCGCCAGCACCTTCTCACGCGGCAGGTGACCGTAATCGTCTTCTGTCAGAAGATCGTAGCCCGATGGAAGATGGCCTGTTTCCTCCGCCACCTGCACCACCCTTTTCATGGCGCGCCCGACGATGACGATATGACGGTCGGCAGCCATCGCCGCGTCCATTGTGGAGCGTAACCGCGCAACATTTGAGGCGAAAGTGGTGACCGCCACGCGATGGGGCGCGTTGGCGATAATATCGGTGAGCGTCTTTGCGACATCTGCTTCAGATGGCGAGAGTCCGTCACGCATGGCGTTGGTTGAATCGCAAATCAGCGCATCGACCCCTTGTTTCCCGATCTGTTTGATGCGTTTGGAGTCCGTTGTGGCTCCGACAATCGGTGTGGGGTCGAGTTTCCAGTCGCTGGTATGAAATGCCGTTCCGGCCTCGGTCTGGATAAGCAGGGCGTTTGTCTCGGGGATAGAGTGGGCCATATCGACCAGTTCCACATGAAAGGGCCCGATATCGAGTTTTGAACGGCAAGGCACTTCCTCAATGGGAATGTCACCCTCCATGCCTTCGGAAATGAGTTTCGCGCGCAGCAGAGCTGCCGTGAAAGGCGTGGCGTAAAGAGGCGCCCTCAGCCGTGGCCAGAGGTGCATGACAGCGCCAAAATGATCTTCATGGGCATGGGTGATGACGATGCCGGCCAGATTGTCGCGTTCCTCCTCGATAAAACGAATATCGGGGAGAATGAGATCAATTCCCGGTTCGGCAGGCCCGGCAAAGGTCACGCCCAAATCCACCATCAGCCAGATGCGTTTGTGTGGTGGGCCGACCCCGTAGAGATAGAGGTTCATGCCGATCTCGCCTATGCCTCCCAACGGAAGAAAAACGAGTTCACTCTTAGACTTGCTTTGTTTTTTTATCATACAGAATTAGATGTTTGTGGATTTTGAATTCCTGTTATAGCGGGAATATGTCGCCTGTTGTTATGCGTCTTTCGCCGCCATCTCCCAGAGCGAGTATCAGCGCGCCTTCATCATCAATGCCCCGGTAGGTTCCTTGCAGCCGCTCATCTGACAATTTAACCTCAATTGGAGCATTCTCAGGCAAGGAACGCTCCATCCATGCCGCCCTGATATCCATAAAGCCAGTGCCAGTGTCCCACACTCCGAGCCAGTGATCGCAAGCTTGTGCGAGGCGATTCAGGGCTTCGGCCGGTGTTGTCTCAATGCCGTGCTGGATGAGGTCGGTTGCGGGATATTCGGTGCCCTGCGGATGATCGGACAGGTTGAGGCCTATTCCCATAACCACGGCGATCGCTCCAGTTTTATCGCTGGTGCTTTCCAGCAGGATGCCGCCGGTTTTCCTCGTGTTGCAGAGCAAATCGTTCGGCCATTTGAGGGCAAACGTGAGCTCCGCTCCCTCGCCGGCTAGGCCTTTAACCGTGTCGTAAAGGGCGATCCCACCGACGAACCCGAGTTGAGTTGCCGTCATCGCCGGGCAATCGGGGCGAAGCAAGAGGCTGGCAAAGAGGTTGCCTGCCAGAGAGTCCCACCGACGCCCAAGTCTCCCGCGTCCGGCGTCTTGGGAGAGTGCCCACACCCACAGGCCATGAGCTCCGCCCTTACCTGCTTGTCGCAGCGCTTCGGAATTGGTTGAGTCCAACTGCTCAAAGAAGGCCAGTGTGTAGCCAAGTGGAAGCGAAATATCCTGACCCGTCATGCCCTCAGAAAAGAGATTTTGCGGCCACGTTTGCCGCTGCGACCAGGGGGGCGGGATAGGTGAAGAAAAAGATCACCAGCAATCCGGAGATTGCAAGCACGCCCTGAAGCGCGCCCGACATGGGCTCGAACTTTTCAGCCGGTTCATCAAAATACATAATCTTGATGATGCGCAGATAGTAGTAAGCGCCTACTACACTTGATAAAACGCCGATGACGGCAAGCGTATACAACCCTGCATTTATGGCCGCCAGGAAC
>PVMS01158598.1_pt1 | contig 12073 bp, 7 predicted proteins | sample 1853461 | NCBI WGS metagenome assembly PVMS01 (sample SAMN08582032, study PRJNA380276) | Marine sediment metagenome, whole genome shotgun sequencing project. | isolation source: ocean sediment barecode stripped | collected 2017
AGACCTGCTGCATAGCGAGTAATGAAATCCCTAATCCAATAAGGATTAATACAGATTGGTACATCACCTGCCTGCCTAATATCCTCGGTGTAAACTCGTATAAAATGATGGCTACAACGTACATGATTGGTCCGTGAGCTAAATATACACCAAGCGATTTACTTCCTAATTGGGACAGATTATTCGAATATGGGATCGATACTTTCTCAAATGCCAGAAAACACAAAAGGAATGCGAGCGCATAAAAACTGCGTGAGTAGCCTCCAAAATATGGACCTAACCATTCCTTTCCCGATGCTTGCCACACTAATTGGTATTCAATTATCGTCAGCGGAACCAATACCACTAAAGCGATCAGTAATAGCTTCTTATTCCTGGCTAACCATCGAGAAAAACGTTCTCGGTGAACCCCGGCAACAATACCCAAGGTGAACCAAAATATCAATGTTGGGATCAGCCAGGGAGGTGTTAAGTTGATCAAGAGTTCCTGCCCAGGAAATTCAACTCCCAGAGCCGTAAGATAATAAATGGTATCCCGGCTTAATTCGGCAACAGCTGCCAGGATCAACAACAATACCCATCGATGTTTTGCCCAGCGTACTATGAATGGCGCCAATATGAAAAACTGGATCAACAATGGGATGTAATAGTAACTGATCAATGCATCGTCTAAAGATCGAGGAAATCTCCTAAAGAAAAATAAAAAAATGATCGCGATCCAAACGATGAGTGGGATCAACAGTGTCTTCACTCTGCTGAACACTACATTCCATTGAAGTTTGGGATTATCTTTACCTGCAGAAAAGGCAACGAACAATCCCGATACAAACAGGAAGGCCGGTAGCGTAAAATAAATCAATTGTTGGATGAGAACGATTCCATAAAAAGCCAAGCTTCCGGCCTGGCTGAAATCTGGAACTGTAACCGGGAGGTAGCGATCTGTCCACAGAAACATCGCTCTAAAACCATAACCAGAGGCATGGTTAAGAGCAACGCCAATCACTGCGATCCCATTTAGCAATAATAGCCGTCTAACCATTTATACAACAAGAGGGCGGTTCGCCCGATGAGCAGCACCGCCCGCATCCCAGTGATTTTCCCATACAATTTCTAGTTGCTGGTCATTGTTCTATTGATTGGCTGCTGTTTGTCAGCTCTTCTTTTGTTCGATAAACTCTTTTATTTCGGTAAGCGTCTCGAAATTCTCTGGGATAACTTCCGCATCTCCAACGATCACCCCAAATTGCTCCTCGATAAATGCGATCAGTCTCAGCAATGCCAATGAGTCTAACACCCCAGTGCTGATTAAAGATTCATTGGGATCTATCTTTGTGGAACTATCACCAAGCATAATCTCGTCGACGATAAAACGTTCAATAGCGGTCTCAGTGTCCATTGATCATCTCCTCATGGATTTGAATATTAATTATGAATTTCATCATTCTGCGAGCTGGGCGAGCAGTGGGCGGTTGATCTTACCAGTCGATGTTTTTGGTAATCCTTCACTAAACTCGATACTTTCCGGCATCATGTAACGAGGAAGATTAGCGGCCGCGTGGGTTTCCAGGTCCTTAATAGTTAAGCCATTATTCTCCATCGGGACAACAAAGGCCTTTATCCGGTTACCAACCAAATCATCAGGGATCGCCACTGCTGCAGCTTCTTTTACCCCCTCGTGACTGTAAAGTGCAGATTCGATCTCTCCTAATTCTATCCGGTATCCCCTGCTTTTAATCATATGATCACGGCGCCCAATGTAAATCCAGTTGATCCCATCCTCGTGCATCGTCACAATGTCACCTGTGCGATATGCAATTTCGATAAAATTGGGTTGAAATGGATTAGTGATAAAATTCTTTTCGGTTTTTTCGGCATCCCCCCAATACCCTTGAGCGACGCATGATCCTCGCGCCCACAGCTCGCCCTCTTCACCAGTAGCGTTGACAAGATCACCATCATCTCCAACTACAAAAACCTCCATATTTTCACAAGCCTTACCAATAGGTACTGGTTGAGTCTGATCAGGTTCGAGATCACGAGGTTGTACTTGGTAATACGTACAAACATTGGTTTCGGTCGGGCCATATAGGTTGTAATAATCTGGATGTGGTACCGCCTCAACCAGCTCTCGTAGATACTTGATAGGGAATACCTCTCCAGCAAACAACAACGTTCGCAATGAGGAGAGATCGTGGTCCTCTAACTTGCCATAATTCACCATTAGAGAGAGAATCGAAGGCACCAGATAAGTGACAGTAATGCGTTCATCTTGCAATAACTTAACTAATCTGATCGGAAACACAGACAATTTCTCCGGGACAAGCACAACCGTCCCCCCAGCTTTGATGGTCACATAGATATCAAAAGTCGACAGATCAAAATGGAGCGGCGCATGGCTTGTCACCCGATCCGCTGGAGTTATTTGAAATGTCTCATAGCACCAGTTTACGAACGTAAAGATTGTGCGGTGAGAGATCATCACCCCCTTGGGGTTGCCAGTTGATCCGGAAGTATAAAGGATGTATGCCAGATCAGTCTCAACTGATCCAACTGGAGAAAGATCCTGTTCATCTTTAAGCAAAATATCCCCCCACGAAACCAAATCCACCATTTCAGGAAATGATGTTGTCACCTCTTGTTTGTCATCAGTTAACAGCACTGCAGTCACAGGCGTGCCTTCAGAATAAAGATCTACTAATTGTGTGAGTTTGTCGGTTGAGGTCAACAATACCTTGACATCGCAATTACGGGTGATATACGCTAGACGCTTTGCAGGCGCATTCGGATCGAGTGGCACATATACACCGCCTGCCTTCATGATCCCAAATACACTGATTAGAGAGGCAAAGGATTTATGAACGTATATCCCCACTCGATCACCTCTCTCAACTCCTCTTTCCTGAAGAGCAAGGGCAACTCGATTTGTCAGCTTATCCAGTTGCTCATAAGTCAACGACTCACCTTCAAAGCGAACTGATTCCTTATCCGGGGATTTTGCCGCAGATTCTGTCAACAATTGGTGAAGTAGATAAGCCATGATTTTTACCCTCCTGATAATACCAATTCTATAACCATACGAATAAACGCTTTAAAGGCCTGATAACCTAGCAATGATTGTTCGTTGAATATCTGAGGTCCCTGAATACAGAGTGCCACCGATGGCATCTCTCAGGTCCCGTTCAACCTCAAACTCAGTCATATAACCATATCCCCCGTGAATCCTGATCGCATCAAGACTGGATTGGACGAAACACTCGCTCAGATAAAGCTTCGCCAGAGCAGCTTCCATCACCGCAGATTTACCCATTTGCTTGGTCCAGGCAACTTTATATAGCAGTAATCGAGCTGTTTCCAGGCGAACCTTCATATCAGCAATTCTATTTGATACGGATTGAAACTTTCCAATTGGCTGATCAAATTGACGCCTTTCACGTGCATATTTAATACACGTTTCTAATTGATATTCCATTGCCCCAATTTGGCTGCCCAGTATTGAGCTCCGTTCCCAACCCATCGAATTCGTGAATATGCCCGTACCTGCCCCGATCGGTCCTAATTGATTCTCGTCTGGGACAAAGCAATTTTGGAGTATGATTTCCGCCATTGGAGAGGTTCTCAAGCCCATTTTTTCCAAATTTCGACTGATACTATAACCTTGCATATCACTCTCGACTATAAAAGCCGTGATTCCCGATCTGCCCTTGCTTGGATCAACTGTAGCAAAAACGACTGCAAGGTCTGCGATTGGGGCATTGGTGACAAACATTTTCGTACCGTTGAGCACATAGCCACCATCTACCTTATCCGCCTTTGTCCTTAAACTGTATGCATCCGATCCCGAATCCGGCTCGGTCATACCATGCGCCCCAATTAAGTCACCACTATTGAAACCAGGTAAATATTTCTGCTTCTGTTCTTGGGTACCGAATGTCAGGATAGGTAATTGAACGCTCCACATTTGAGCATTGATCCCGAATATCAATCCATTATCCCGGCATCCATACCCCAATCCTTCCATAGTGAGCATAACTGTTAAGACATCTGCATCGGATCCCCCAAATTCTTCTGGGATCGGTAATCCCAGGATGCCAAATTGCGCACACTTACGCCAATTTTCCAGCGAAATTTCGCCCTTGCGATCGCGATCGATGATACCTTCATTCAATTCCTTCTTGGCGAACTTGATCACTGCGTTCTTATAAGCTAGTTGTTCTTCAGTCCAGGAGAAATCCACTGATCGATATCCTTTCTTTAACCAATTATCTCCAACTTCGAATTCCACGGAAAATGATGAATAACACACCCAAGGCAATAAAACCAATCAAGACCGGACCTGCAATTGCGATCAAACTTGAGTTGCTTGAAGGACCAGGTTCATCTGGTAAGGTGAGCTGGGTTTTGGTTGGTGTAGCCAATTTCGGTGAAGGTGTATCCGTAGTTTGGATTGTGGGTGCTTTAGTAATTGTGATTTGCAATGTAGGTGTTGCTTGCGGATTTGGCGTGACTGCTGGACTCGGATCCTCCAGCTGCCTGTTCGAGAACAATAATTCTCGCTGTTGGCTGTTTCCTGTTTCACCTCGAATCAAATCTGAAAGTAAAACACCTAGATTGCTTCCATTCGACACATTTCCTACTACAGAGTTTATGTCCGTGTTCGTGGAGAAATCAACATCCAGATTCCTCCCTGCTGACCAGCCCTCGCCATCGTAGAGCCAATGTTGTATGACAAAGCTATTCTCTCCACTGCGTATTACCAGCAGGAGATGCAGGCGACCCCGACTATCCCAAGACAAGCTCGGTGTTCCTACAGTATCCCCAAATACAGATACGGGTACAGTTCGAAACCAGCTCTCACCACCATCTAAGGATTGTTCATGCCACAAGGTTGCCCCAGTTGAACTCGCTTCCTGCCAAACCCGTTGCAGTGTCTCCTCGTCTGTCCCTGCTATCTGGCTCCATATAACAGATTTTTCTTCAACAATCTGAGGAGTAGACCAAGTGAGACCACTGTCTCTCGAACTAGCATACATGAGGGACAACGGACCTGGACCTGAAGGTAGTGAATAGCGTGTCCATAGGATGTGCAGATCGCCGTTCCCTGTCATTGCCAATTTTGGGTTCCCAACCATTGCCCAATCAGCCTCTTCAGCATCGAATATGAGTATTGGATCGGACCATGTTTGCCCCCTATCTTCAGATCGGACCAGGTATATCCCTCGATTCTCGTTGAGCGGAATTGCATAGACTACATTTACAACACCTTCTGAATCTATGATAATGTTTGGAGAGCTTCCAGCTTTTTGGAGTGCAGGTAATTGTACTGGCGCAGACCAAGTGGAAGGGATCACAGCTTGGCTGGCTTCAGCCTGGCTGAAATAGATTTCTCCATCCAAGCCACCACTCCATACCACAAATAACCGATCTTGATCATCAATTCCTGCTGCAGGCTGGTCTGCTATCCCGTCTGGAGAGGTCAATATCATCTCAGGTTGAGACCATTGTCCGTCTTCCCATCTCGCATAGTAAATCGCGGTACCGGGGCCATCCGGGTTGGAGGTATCAGCTCGGCTCCAAAAAGCGTGCATGCGATCCTCTTCATCTGCGATTAGTACTGGGGATGACAATTGAGTCTCGGAGTTCGTCACTCTCACCACGGGACTCCATACCGCTTCTTGAGGGTACCAGCTCTCAATATCCAATAATTGACGCTTGGTTAACCAAATATCCTGACCCTCTCCGTTATCGCAACCAATCATAAACAGGGTGCTATCCCCGGAAAGTTCGCCGAATTGGCAGCCGTAATCAACTAATCTCTGTGTTTCAGGATCAATGAACGTGGTCAAAGTTTGCTGAAGCTGAGGATCACTCCACATCTTTCCATCCCATGCTTGCAAATAAACCTGGACGCCGTTTAACAAGAATATCGATCCGCCGTCAGACTGTAACGCTTGGATTTCATCGGGACAAATAACGAAACCCTCGAACATTCTCAATTTAGGACTCCAGGTATCTCCGGCATCGTTCGAAAACTGGTAGTATTGCTCACAACTTGATTCGGAACGATTGGCTTGCCATAACAATAAGACCCGATCATCAGCTGCGTCTATAAGAATATTTGCGGGACCTGGGTTCACTGCTCCTTCTTCGGGTCTATCGACCTCCTCCGGTGGACTCCAGGTTTCTCCTCCATCAGTGGATCTTGAAAGATAAACCCTTTCTCGTGGCCGATTGTCCCAGACCACATAAACATTCACTTCTTCATCCACCATACTGGTGGCAAGTGATACGTTTGAATCTGCTAATTCCAGCGAACGGAAGTATGGAGAAAGATAGAGCAATGTAGGTGAGGTCCAATTAGTGCTGCCATTCTTTAATCGTCGATAATACACGCCTGGTGGAAATTGTTCAGATGCCAAAGGTCTTACATAACTAATGTGGATATCACCATTGCCGTCCATCGCTACTGCGATGTCGAGGGCTGATTCACCTAGCTGCAAGGGAGCAGACCACAAGCTTGTGGTTGGAAATGACGATGCTCTCACTCGACTGTAGCGAAGGACATCATCTTCATCCCTCCAGAATGCGTGAATATATCCATTGGAATCTGCGATCAAAAATGGTATCGACTCTTCAAACGGCAGCGTCACGGCTGCTGGTTCGCTCCAATCTGCCCCATCTCCGCTTACATAGACAAACTCGGCGAATTCGTCAAACCAAAGTATGTGATATATTCCCTCTGAATCAACGATCATAATGGGTTCGCTCGCCGAACCAGATTGGGAAAGATTTACAGGCGGAGACCATACATCGTCCGATTGCGCCAGAACTACAGAATCAACCCAAACCAAAGTTAGTATCAGGATGAAGCTTAGAACAAGGCCGTAACGAAGTATCTTCATCCAATTCGTTCCATGCTGTGCGATGATCATTGGTTAATTTTCTCCCACTTCTTGGATTAACCGATTGTCATAGTAGAGTATTGTTTCCATTTCCCTACCTTGACTTGCCAAGTCACGACGATCTAATTCCTGCCACCACCAGGAATAAACTCCCATCTCGTATTCTGCTTCCTTAATCTCTCGCAGTAATCCACGAGCTTTATCCAAATCCCCTCCCCAAACATAGGAATATCCTAAAGATTTCCTAATCCCACGATGCTCGGGATCAAGATCATAAGCCCTTTCAAGCACCTCAACTGCGGTTTCAAAATCGCGCCTTTGCATCGCGATCAAACCTCGCCTATGCCAAGATGTACGCTGTTTTGAATTGTAAGATAGGGCTTTGGAAAACAAAGTTTCTGCTGATTCGATTGGGGAAACATCCGGATCGGCATTCCATTCATTCTTTGGCCAATCTTTCAACTCCCAACGCGACATTTCTACGGCACCGATATTCGCATACCAACCGGCGATTAATGGCTTCTGATAAGTGAAGAACGCAATCACACTGATAACAAAGAGCATGCCCCCATATAACATCCACTTCTGCAAGCTTTCATAATCCCTTCCTAAATTCAGTGCATCTTCGGGTTGTTCCTGCGTTATCGCTGCCGGTTGCCAGGAGCGCTGGAGCATAACAGCCAGGCCTGGTAATAGAAGCAGCAGCGGTGTTCCCAAATCTCCATACAACGCATCATCGACCAGTCCATGAACCAGGATGACCAGGATTCCGATTAAAACTGCCTCTCCAAGTATGGTGAGCTGGAAATCTTTTCGATCGCGTTGGATCTGTCTCGCCAACAGCAAAGCGCTACCCACAATCACAACAAGTAATGCTAATCCACCTACCCACCCCTGCTCTAAGAGAACGTCCAAATAGAAATTGTGACTGTAAGCGAACAAAAAATATGGGGTCACCCTAATGTACTGCGAGAACAATCCGGGGAAACTGCGTAATCCTCCGCCGGTGAAAGGGTAATCTCCGATGAGTTTGCTGGCGCTAATTGCTAGTTCTAACCGGCTTTCCCCACTGGCTAATCCAGGTAATCGATCGACCAGGGCAATCAAACTGCCAGGATAGGTCGAAACAAACCCCACAGCTGGGACAGCAACCAAGGAGATGATTATCAAAAAGATTAAAGAGACAGATCGCTTACTCTTCCGGGCGATGTATAAAGAGCTTCTCCACAAGATCCATATCCCTGCCCCGATGAGTAAAGCCAAGAGTGCACCACGTGAACTCGTCAGGATCAATCCGGCCAGAATTATGAATCCCATAATCCCTGAGATGATCGCTTTTATGATCTCTCCTTTTCGCCAATAATAATATGTAAATATTAGCGATATCGGAGCTATCATCGCCAGCAATCCACCGGCAAAATTTGGTGACAATGGTGGAATTTCAAACGATGGTCGATAGGTCATGATCCACCTACCGACGCGGTTGATCAAACCAAGGTCACTGGATTGTAAGGTCCAATCATTACCCAACACGAAATAGGTGGCGATAATCACCCCCATAAACCCCACTAAGCCAGCGACACCCCCAAAATTCGCCTTAGGCTGGCCAACGAGAGCAACGAAGATGATCGTTGCTGCGAGAATGATCCAGAATTTTTCCTCAGCCGCTTGTCTATCGTATGCAGCCCAGACCCCAATCCCTGCAGTAATGATGAAGATTGTGAGAGGAATTTCAAAACCCGACCTCTCAAAAGGCTTACTACCTGATAACAGTCGGATCAACCAGGGAAGGAGAGCGATTAATATTAGCCATCCCCCCACCTGCGGCCAGATAAATACCAATAGACCGCAGAGGCATGCAAGTATGAGATCAGCCAGTGAAAACCAGCGGCTTCGAACCAACTGGCGCATTGATTTTAATCTGTTGATTGAAACTCACGCTGCGATTGCCAGCTGAGGTGTTGGACTCCGACACTCAGAGCACTCTTGAAGGTAGATACATCAGACAATAGCATCTTAAAGTAAGTGAGGATCGGACCAGGTCTGAATGCCCATTCCCGCCAGGCCCTCTTTTGCCAGTATAACAAGCGTTCCGCAGAAAGATTAGGATAATCTAGGACCGTACCCTTATCCATATCTACTTGCTCCCAGCGGGTCCCGGGGCGGAACCAACCATTCTCAACAACCTCGAAGAAGAATGGTGTACCTGGATAGGGTGCAGCCACATGGAACAAGGCAATATCTAAAGGCAGCTTCTTTGAAAATTCGATGGTTTCACGTATGGTCTCTTCAGTTTCACCCGGTAAGCCGATGATGAAATAACCCCAATTTTTAATCCCAGCTTTCTTAGCCCATACCAGAGCTCTTTCTGCCTTATCCGGGTAGGCGCCTTTGTGAGCGTGCTTGAGGATTTGTTCATTTCCGCTCTCGATCCCCCAAGAGATCAGCCAACAACCGGCCTGGCCCATTAAATGCAGCATCTCTTCATCTACATAATCCACTCGACTATTGCACGTCCACTTGATGTCGATGTTTTCTGCTACCATTCGCTCGCATAAATCGATGACTTGATCTCGGTTTACAGTGAACAGGTCGGCATACATGTGGATATTGTTAATCCCTAATTTCTTCAGCTCCCAAAGCTCCTCCATGATCAGCTCCGGGGAACGCAGCCGGGCAGAGTATTGGTAGGAAACGTGTTTAATGCAATAAGTACAGCCTGCTGGACAGCCGCGGCTTGTCACGATAAATGTAAAAGGACCTTTAATTAAAGGCATTCGATATTTCTGGAGTGGTAATAGACCATGCATTGGTACCGGCATTGTGTTCAAATCATTGATGAACGCTCGCGGAAAATTGACCACGATCTCATCACCATCTCTCCACGCCAAGCCTTTGATTCCTGACAAGTCAACCTCACCATCTTCATCAATCGCAGTTTTGTAAGATAGATCATGCTCATCGAATAGTTTCAGGATCTCAGCCGGTCTCTGGTCGATCTTTCCTTCGAGGTGATCCAACAGATCTCGAATTGTTAAATCTGGTTCACCGACCAAAACAAAATCCAGACTGGGATAAGGCCGCAGTGATTCTCGGGGGATCGGGGTAACATGAGTGCCAAAAGCGATCGTAGTGGCGCCTCTTGATTTTGCCAGGAAGCAACCATACATATCATTCTCAAGTGTTGGCGCAGTCACCTGTGTCAAATAGTATTTGGGTTGATATTTATCGATGATCTCTCCAAACTCTTCCCAACCAATTCGCTCTGCATTAGCATCCACAATTTTTACTTTATATGTTGGGTGCAATAGTGCCGCCATTTGGGCTAGTGACACTTGCGGCCAGACCATATTCTCGCGAGTCCTGCGTCCAACTCGATGCTGTGTCCTGATCCAATACCCACCATCAGGGGTTGGAGGATTCACCAACATGATATCAACCGTATCCTTGGTACGCGGTGAGGATAGAATACCATCCCGAACGATCTCATCCGCACTCGGGAAATTAGCCATGCGTAATTTAGGAATCCTGCGAGTTCCTAAATTCTCTTTCAGTAGATTATTCTCTTGACCCATTATCAATATCTCCTAAAAAATATACCGAGTAAATTCATAGTAACTGCTCATAATTACGATTCTACTGCTATTCCCATATCTTTCTTGGTCATTTCTCCCCTGCGGCTTAACTCTTCCAGTGCACGCATCAATATCCAATAAATGATCAGCTGCACCCCAACTAAAATAAACATTGCACTTCCTAAGAGATAGAGCCAAAGCCTGGCGATATCCCACCCACTTATTCCCAGAATAGTGCTGATCCCGCCTAGGACCAATCCAAAAAACAAGGTTACAAGCCCAAACCAACCAAAATAATGGTCGAGTGAAGGATTGAAAATTGGGCGTCCAAATAATCCTTGACGGATCGGTCGCTCATAGAAAAGTGAGACCAGGTAGTTGAATGTACTTCCCAAGGCGAATAAGGAGATCCCGGTGATACCGGTAACCATCGCCGCATACACTGCGGAAACTCCCCATGGACCCAGAGATGTTATTCCACTCAACCTGGCAATAACCAGAGCAGCAGCGACAGCCAATGAGAATAAGATTCCAATCAACCCGAGGATCCCAAATATGCGTACCGGATTGTATGTCAACACCGTCCATACCATGGATTGTAAGAATACCGAACCATCTCGTACTACGTTTAATTTCGAGCTGCCAACCCGCTCATCGTAAGGTATCGGCACTTCAACCATCTGGATTCCTTCATGTACCGCCCGGGTGCTCATCACCGGAGTCAGATTCAGTCCATCGGGTAAGGGATAAATCCTTTCGAGTATCTCTCGTTTGAACACCCGCATACCGCTCGCGCTATCAGATACACGTTGCTGACCCAAAAGTGTCAAGAGTGTTGCAAAGAATAAATTACCAATCCGCCGGGTCATTGGCATTTTACTTTCAGCGCCCGCCATGCGAGAGCCGATTACCAATTCACCACCATTCATGGCTTTCACGCACAATTGGGGAAAATATTCAGGAGGATAGGTTCCATCGGCATCCAAAAAACCAATTAGCTCACCATTAGCATTCGAGAAACCCGTTTTAAGAGCTGCACCGTACCCTTTATTTACTTCATGGCGTATGAGACGCACATCATCCATCTCCTCGACGATCTCAGCAGTATTATCCCCGGAACCATCGTCGACGACCAGCAGTTCCAAATTGGCGACACCTGATTTCTTTAAATCGTCTTTGACTGATAAGACCCGTGCTGCGATCTCGGCGATACCATTCTCTTCATTATACGCAGGTATTACTACTGAGAGCGTGGTCATCGTTTCCTCCCTATATCTATATGATATATCGATTCCCCTTTTGTTGAATCCTTTCCCTTTTCAATCGCCCGGATTTTTCGAGCGGGCACGCCTCCCACAACCGTATGCGGGGGAACATCTTCCGTTACAACCGCCCCGGCTGCCACTACGTAGCCCTTGCCAACGCGGACCCCATCTGTGATGACCGCTCCGGAGCCCAACCAAGCATCGGCTTCAACCACATTCCCTGCAGCGGTGATCCCCTGATCAATGAAAGGTTGATCTGGATCATCAAGTACATGGTTTACCGCGATTAATTGGCGACCGGGTATACACTTCTCCGTTTACTCAATTAATCGCG
>PVMS01062275.1_pt1 | contig 12072 bp, 10 predicted proteins | sample 1853461 | NCBI WGS metagenome assembly PVMS01 (sample SAMN08582032, study PRJNA380276) | Marine sediment metagenome, whole genome shotgun sequencing project. | isolation source: ocean sediment barecode stripped | collected 2017
CCCAAGGTTATTGAGACCCCCAAGCAGCACGACGGCAAAGATTATGATAAGATCAATCTTAGTACCTTGAAGGGCTTGGTACACGGTAAAAGTGTCTAAGCATACGTATTCTTGCGAAAAAATAATAAATCAAAATGAAATGGCACATCCTAAATTATCGTAATTTGATGGCTGAGGGATTTGCGATTTATCAAACGGCCTCCGTAAAATTACGATAATTTAGGATGTGCCATTTCATTTTGATTTATTACTTTTTCGCAAGAAAACATATACTTAGACACTTTTACCGTGTACCAAGCCCTTCAAGGTACTAAGATTGATCTTATCATAATCTTTGCCGTCGTGCTGCTTGGGGGTCTCAATAACCTTGGGTATATCATTTAGCCTATGATCGTTCATGAACAGTTCAAAGGCTTTCAAGCCGATACATCCTTGCCCGATATGTTCGTGGCGGTCCACCCTGGACCCAAGCTCCTTTTTGGAATCGTTTAAATGGATCAGATAAAGGTGTTCGAGCCCTGCAATGGCGTCGAAAATGTTAATGGTTTTTTGGTAGGCAGACGGCGTTCTGATATCGTAGCCTGCTGCAAAAATATGGCTGGTATCCAGACAGAATCCGACGGCGTCTTTTTTTTCGACTTTGTCCATAATTGACGCTAACTGTTCAAAGGTGTGGCCTACGCTGGAGCCTTGGCCGGCGGTGGTTTCGAGCAGAAGACATGTCTTTAAATCAGAAATATGGTCCAAGATTCGATTGATACTTTCGGCGATGCGGCGAATACCTTCATCTTCTCCCCTGTCCATGTGGGAACCGGGGTGGAGTACTACAAAAGGGATGTTGAGCATTGAAGACCTGACAAGCTCCTGTTCCAGCGCGCGGCAGGACCTGGTATGTTTTTGCTTTTCAATGGCTGCCAGGTTGATCAGGTAGGACGTGTGGGCGGCGATTGCCGTTATCCCGGTTGCGGCTCTGGCCTGTTCGAATTGATCGATTTCATCCGGCTTCAGAGATCTTTCCTTCCAGGTCTGAGCGTTTTTGGTAAATATTTGCAGCGCCGTGCAGCCGTAAACCTTGGCCTCATAAAGGGCGTTGTGCAGACCCTTGGCAATCGAAAAATGAGCTCCCAGCAGAGGCCAAGATTTAATAGGCAGAGTTTTTTTCATTCCAATTCATGGGAGCTTTTGGTTAAAGAGCCCCGTTTGATAACGTCTTTCCCATACTTTGCGGTGATTGAATCTACGGTTTTATCTACCTTTTCCCAGTTGCTATTATTGCTTTTTAAATCTTTAAAGAGGCTCATTTGGGCTGGTGCGGAATCAACCCGCAGACCGGAGGCGCCAACACCGATAAGCCTAATTTTGGTTTTCATCTGATATTTATTGAGCAGCCTGGACGCCGTCTGGTAAATAGTTTCCGAAGACTGTGTCGGCACCGGCAGAGTCGTACTTCTGGTTACCTGTTTAAAATCGGCATGTTTTATCTTCAGGGTAACGGTTTTGGCTTTTACCCCCTCTTTTCTAAGTTGCCGGGCAACCGATTCGGCTTGCTCTAAGATATAATTGTTGAGCACTTTTTTATCGTTGATATCTGACAGCAGAGTCTCTTCGCTACTCACTGACTTTCGCCTGCTGATGGACATAACCGGTGATTCGTCTATGCCGGCGGAAAGCTCCATTAGCCTGCGACCGAACTTGCCAAGCCGCTTTAAGAGCGATTTTTCCGGGTATTTGCTGACATCGCCCAGAGTTTTTATTCCCATACGTTCCAGCTGCTTGAGTGTTGTTTTGCCCACACCGGGCACTTTGCGTACAGGCAGTTTTTCTAAAAACTGTGCGACCTGCTCCGGCATGAGAACGGTCAGTCCGTCGGGCTTTTCCAGATCGGAGGCAATTTTGGCGATAAATTTGCTGGGACCGACTCCCACCGAGCATGTCAAATTGACGGTCTCTTTAATTTTGTTCTTGATATGGGCGGCGATTTCGTGCGGCTCACCGTGAAGCCGGCTGCAGCCGGTGATATCCACGTAGGCCTCGTCGATTGAGACAACTTCCACACGTGGAGAGAATTCGCGGAGCAGAGCCATGATCTTTTTTGACACGCTTTTGTAGCGGTCCATGCGGGGACGGATAACTATACCCCGGGGGCATTTTTGCCGGGCTCGAAACATGGGCATGGCGGAGTGGATCCCGAATTTTCTGGCTTCGTAGTTGGCGGCCGAGACCACGCTGCGGTTGGACAGTCCGCCTACAATCACACATTCTCCCTTAAGACGGGGATTGTCCAATTGCTCCACCGAAGCATAAAAGGCGTCCATGTCGATGTGAAGAATCATTGCGGCGTGTTATGCGTTTTGTATTGCGTGGTTTAGATCACAAAAGTCTCAACAAGTTGCATCATATTAATAGACAAAATATGATCTGGCAATCATTATATAAAGTCGCTAAAGCGATTTTATATAAAGCGGCTCTGTCGCGCTGAAGCCCTTTTCCTCGAGGTTATTGAGAAGTTACTAATTTTCTGTCTATCTACTTGTTATCCAAAACTTTTATGATTTTTCCATTGGCGTTCATATAGAATATTTGATCTGCTAAGACATATTCGCCGGAAGAGTTTCTGGAGCGGTATTTACAGCGAACCGTAAAACCATCTTTAGTTTTTTTCACTAGGCTCCAGCGAAAGAATTCCAACGACTCCGGGCCTCCAAGATTCTCTTGGCACCACATTTTCACTTGCCGAACAGAGCCGTCCATTGTCTGATTGTATACAATGTCGATCGAGGATTTTTGTTTGCTTGTATTGTCGTTACAGGACATGAAGATAAAACCCATAAAAGCAACGACAGCACTAACAGCAGCACAAAAAAGGAAGTATCTCGAAATACCTGGCATTGCCTCTTGGAGCTGATTGTCGGGAGCAAGATAGATTTCAAATGTAATCATTTGCCGTCACGAACCGGTAAAGCCCGGGTGATTAGGGATTCAGACTGGGGATACCAGCCCGCTTTGCCGGCACCGAAATGGAAGAAGGCGCCTTTCAATCCACGCGTTTCTGCAGCCCAGGGTGAGTAGTTAATATCGATGAAATTAGTAACGTGATAACCGCGCCGATTCTTTATCTTGGGATCATAAATTTTTACCAGTTCATTCAGAGTCGGCAGTCGCCAATCGGTATACCCGCCGGCTCGGTAATTCTTGCAGTATTGCTTAGCGTCATGCCAGTTAAGGTTATTGCCGTTGTCTTTGACAGCCCAGGTGAGGCCTGTTTTTGTGTCTGTCACCGTATTGTTGCCGTTATTAATGAAACGGCCGTCTTTCGATGAATATTTAAAAGCTTTGTTCGAGTTATTTATAATAATAACGGATAGTTTTAAAACTCCAACATCTGTCCATTTTGGATAGCAATCTTTTTTGGCCGAATTGATAACCAAAGTATGTGGTAAAAATTGTTGTGGCAGTTTTGAACTTGAAAAGGTGATTTCAATATTTTCCCTTTTAACTGGTAATTTAAAAGAACCATCTTTTTGGGTTTGCGTTTTCAAGTCAGAATTTTTTATATGCACGTCAATACCAGCAACAGGTTTTTCAGAAGCATCTTTAACTATTCCCTTGATACCAACTTCTTCATCATATCGCTTTGCCTTTGTGCATACTGATTGAATTTGCCGGTTGGTTAAACCTTCTTCTCGCATCGCTCTTATCATTCCTTCGGAACAATACCCTGCAAAGCCCGATGCAACTTTTACAAATGAAAAAAATGATAAAATAATGATATGTAAAAAGAGGCTTTTCATATTCTTTGATAAGAATCGCTTTTGAAAGTAAATCAACTAAGAAGATTGAATTGCAACAGCGAGCGGCATTACCTGCAGCTTGTCGTAGCGGAGATTCCGTATCAGGGGGCTGCAGGGAGCCTCAAAAGCTTTCTGCCAGCTACCGAATATTGAGCAATATGGAAAATAATATATACCACGATGTGGCAAGGTGCGTCAAAGATTTTCAGAGCTAACTATCAAGAATAAGTTAAACGGATCGTAACACCAATGCCGATTGAATTATTTTAACCTCGGACAATATGCTGGGCAATCTTTTGTCTCTTATTTACAGATACTTAAAACGTAATACATTCGTGAAAAGTAAAATATTTTACTTTTTACGAAACTGTCATTTTTAATAGAGATGCAAAATAGCGGTTGAAATTTTTGCGAGTAACGCATAACAAGTGACTTTCCATCAAGCGTTATTACTCAATTAGGGTATATTGCGTTTGTGCTACGAGTTATAAGAATTTTAGCCCGCCGAGGCGGATAAACCTTTCGCTTATAAGATCCTGTCCCGCTTTCAGCGGGGCGGGAGTTTCATAAAATCGTAACACGATTTTATTCGGGAAATGGGGAAATGATAACTTTATTAGATTATGGTGCCGGCAATGTCAGAAGCGTGATAAACGCGATCGAGAGTCTGGGAGAAACCGTTAAGGTTGTCTCCGATAACAGTGATATAATTTCTGCTGAAAAGCTGGTTTTCCCCGGTGTGGGCAGTTTCGGCAGTATGATGCGGATTCTGAACCAAAAAAATTATGTTGATGCTTTAAAAGATTATTTAACCTCTGAAAGGCCCTTTCTGGGCATATGTTTAGGGCTGCAAGCATTGTTTGAAACAAGCGCAGAAGCCCCCGATGTCAATGGATTGGGCTTAATTGCAGGGCATGTCAAAAGGTTTGATATTGATCTTTCCGTGCCTCATATCGGCTGGAACGGCATCAATATAAAAAAGCCGTCTTCAATATTCAACGGACTGGGGGATGATGAAAAATTTTACTTCGTGCACTCGTTTTATGTTGCGCCGGAAGACGATGCGGTTATTTTAACAACCACCAACTATGGATTAGAGTTTGTCAGCAGTATTCAAAAAGGCAATATTACGGCAACCCAGTTCCATCCGGAAAAGAGTGGAGATGCAGGCATAAAAGTATTAAAGAATTTCCTTGAGTCCGGTGCTGAAAAAAAAGTATCCAGCTTTGTTTCACAAGAAACCAGGCTGGCTAAAAGAATAGTTGCCTGTCTGGATGTCAGGTCCAATGACCAGGGAGATCTTGTTGTTACCAAGGGTGATCAGTACGATGTCAGGGAAAAAGGAGAGGTCCGCAATCTCGGCAAACCGGTTGAGATGGCCGGAAGGTATTATCAGGCAGGCGCCGATGAGATTACATTTCTCAATATTACCGGGTTCAGAGATTTTCCCTTAGAAGATATGCCTATGATCGAAGTATTGAAACAGACTTCTAAAAATGTTTTTGTTCCCTTGACCATCGGAGGAGGGATCAGAGATTATACTGATAAGGACGGCAGAAAATATACTGCTCTGGAAGTTGCTGCTGAATATTTCAGATCCGGTGCGGACAAGATTTCCATAGGAAGCGATGCCGTCTTAATTGCCGAGGAGTATTTAAAAACAGGCGATAAAACGGGTCAAAGTTCCATTGAGCAGATATCCGAAGTTTACGGAGCACAGGCGGTTGTAATTTCGATCGATCCGAAGAGAGTTTATGTAATGTCGCCGGATGAGGTAGACCACCAGGTTATCGAAACCGCACAGAAAGGTCCCCATGGTGAAACCTATTGCTGGTATCAGTGCACCATCAAAGGCGGCAGAGAGGGCCGCGACCTGGATGCCGTAACCCTGGCACAAGTTTGCGAAAAGCTGGGTGCCGGTGAGATACTTTTGAATTGCATCGATAAGGACGGCACCAATTCGGGTTTTGATATTGAGCTGATAAATGCTGTTGCCGATGCAGTAACAATTCCGGTAATAGCGTCAAGCGGTGCCGGTTGCGCTGAACACTTTTATGAAGTATTTGCTAAAACGGAAGCTGAAGCCGCGCTGGCAGCCGGTATATTTCACCGCAAAGAAGTTTCCATAGCATCTGTAAAAGATTATCTGAGCGACAAAGTGGAGATCAGACCGTTTATCTTGACAAAACAAGGCATATGAATTTTAGAATACCGCAACTCTTTTTGTAACGGAGATTAATATGCGCATACCATTTTATTCAATGTTTATGGCATCACCCTTTGACGGCATCAAGAATCATGCAGATAAGTTAAAAGAATGTGCATCTGTTTTTCAACAGGCTATAGAATGTCATATTTCAAGCAAATGTAAAACGTTTGAAGAATTCAGACAAAAAGTTGCTAAACTGGAAAGCGAAGCAGATGCCATCAAGCAGAATATACGCGGACATCTTCCAAAGAGAACAATATTGCCTGTAAATAAATTCGAGTTATTCAGATATCTAGGAGAGCAAGACCAGGTTCTCGATGCCATGGAAGATACTCTCGACTGGATTTCCTATAGAAGCGAACCCGCGATGCCGAAAGAACTTGAAAAGGATTTTTTGCACTTAGTCGATGTAGTCATCGATTCAGTCGAAGACCTGAGCAATATGGTTTTCGAAGCAAGAACGTACTTTAAAAACTTCTCGGAAAAACAACGAGTCGTAGTCAAGGATATTATCCGCAGTCTCAGCCAACAGGAACATGAAGCAGACAAAGTGGAAGACATGATAAAGGAAAAAGTCTTAAACATGAAGACAGATCCTGTTACAGTTTATCATCTATTCAGACTTGCTATAATAATAGGCTCAATAGCAGATCATACTGAAAATGCCGGCGATATGATGAGATCTATGGTTGCAAGATAGTAGAGTTAAACCATAACCTTATCATTTCTTTGTAGAACCTGTTTCAAAGCTTCCACTATCATATCTTGCAATGCTTTTCCCTCAAGACGTTATCTTAAGGAGAAGAGGGAAGGAATGGGATGTTGTTATTAAATATCTTAAAAAACAAATAATATTACTACTCTCAATTTTTATCATAACCTTATTTTATGCAAACACCCTCTTTGCCGGCGGTAGTCCTGTTGAAATTTCCTGGGGATTTTTAATCATGGGCTTGTTTGGCGGATTAGCCATTTTCATTTTTGGAATGGAAATGATGAGCGAGGGAATGAAAAAATCCGCCGGCAACAAAATGCGCTCGATTCTTGCCGCCTTGACCAAAAACCCTGTTATAGGGCTTTTTGTTGGCGCATTCGTTACCATGGTGATTCAATCGAGCAGCGCCACAACTGTAATGCTGGTGAGTTTTGTGCAGGCAGAATTGATGGGTTTTACCCAGGCGATCGGAGTAATTTTGGGAGCTAATATCGGCACCACAATTACGGCCCAATTGATTGCGTTCAAACTGACCGATTATGCGCTGCTAATGATAATTGCCGGCTTTTTAATGCGGTTTCTCGGCAAAACCGACAATATCAAGTTCACAGGTGAAGCGATCCTTGGTTTCGGTTTTCTATTCTTCGGAATGAAGCTGATGGGCGATTCAATGCAACCGCTTCGAACGTATCAAGGATTTATTGATATAATGAAAGGATTGGAAAATCCGCTGTTAGCCTTGCTGGTTGGTGCGGCAATTACAGGGATTATTCAGAGCAGCAGCGCATTTTCGGGTATTGTGATCGTTCTGGCGCAACAGCAGATGATTACATTGGAAGCCGGTATTCCAATGATAATAGGCGCTAATGTCGGCACCTGTGTCACAGCCGGGCTTGCCAGTATCGGTACGGCCCGTGATGCCAAGCGCGTAGCAATAGTGCACGTGATTTTCAATACTTTGGGGGCGGCTCTTTTTGTTTTTTGGATCCCTACTTTTGCGGATATTATCCGGACAATCGCTGCCAAATTTAATTCAGATACCGCTCGCCAGATCGCCAACGCGCACACCTTCTTTAACGTGAGCCTGGCCCTGATTTTTATCCCATTCGCTACGATTTTTGCCAGGTTAGTATATAGGATTCTACCTGATAAAGCAGAAGAGAAAGGCATTGAACCGGCTATACGGCATCTGGATAAGAGTATGATCTCAACGCCGGTATTGGCAATTGATGCGGCCCGCTCAGAAATCTCCCGTATGGCAAAAATACTGGGGCGAATGCTGGACGCCGTCATCGTCCCATTCATACACGAAAAGCCTGGGCAGGATAAGCATGACCCACAACTTTCGCTGCTCGAAGGGATTGAGATGCGGGAGAAAAAAATCGACTTTCTTGAAACCAGGATCGGGGACTATCTGCTTCAAATTACCAGGCAGGAGATGTCGGACGAACAGGCGGGCGAAGTCTACGGAATGATATCAATCATAAAAGATATGGAGAGTATTGGCGATATCATTCATAATAAAATGATATTGCTAATTGACAGAAAAAAAACTCTGGACAGGGATTTTTCGCAAGAGGGCAAGAAAGAATTGCTGACCTATCATGGAAATAATTGCAAGCAACTCAAACGCTTGGAGCATACATTCGCAGAAATAGACCCTGAGATTGCACGGAAAACTGTTTTGATGGAGGAAAAGTATATAGACCTATTGTCGCAATACCAGTCCGACCTCCTGCCGCGGCTCACAAAAGAACAGAAGCAACCTATGAAAACCCATCGGGTGTACTGGGATCTGATGGACCTATTGAAACAGATTAACGTGTTTACCGGCAATATTGCAAAAACGATTCTTACTTCAATTGTGTAAGACTATATGAGCAAATCATAGCGTATTGGAATAACACAAAGGTGTCAGGTATCAGGGATACTGAAAAAGGAGATTACTATGCGCATCCCAATTATATCGCAGTTTATGTCACGGTTTATGGCATCACCTTTTGAAGGCCTCCAGGAACATGCTGAAAAGGTAAAGGTATGTGCATGGGCCTTTCAACAGGCCATAGAGTGCTATGTTTCAAGCAGATGTGAAAGGTTTGAAGAACTCAGGCAGGAAGTTATTCAACTGGAAAGTGAAGCGGATGTCATCAAGAAGAATATACGAGGGCATCTTCCAAAAGGAGCCATAATACCCGTAGATAAATACGAGTTGTTCAGATATTTAAGAGAGCAGGACCAGGTTCCCGACGCTATGGAAGATGCACTCGACTTAATCTCCTACAGAGCCGAACCAGAAATTCCGAAAGAGCTTGAAAAGGATTTTTTTCTCCTGGTCGATACCGTTATTGATCCCGTTGAAGACTTGAGCAGGCTGGTAGCCGAAGCAAGAAAGTACTTTAGAACTTTTTCGGACGCACAACGAGAAGCAGTCAAAGCTATTATTCACGGTCTTGCCCAAAAAGAGCATGAAGCAGACAAATTGGAAGACTCGCTAAAGCGGAAGATCTTTAACCTGACAGACCCTGTCACAGTATTTCACATGGTCACACTAACTGAAACAATAGGCTCCATAGCAGATCATGCTGAAAATGCAGGCGACATGATGAGGGCCATGATTGCCAGATAGATCATGGCTTTTGCTGCTGCATCAGCAATAATTTTTTGAGGTTGTTTTTGGCGTAAAGATCGTCGGGGTTTATTTTTAGCACCTTGCTAAAATGATCAATAGCGCTCTTGATATCGCCTTTGGCAAAAAATGCTGCTCCCAGATTGTAGTGGGCATCAACATGATCTGGTTTTATGCGCAACGCTGCTAAATAATGTTTCATGGCTTCATCTGTGCGGCCCTGCTTTGTCAGGGCCGCACCCAGATTGATGTGCAAGTCCGCATTATCGGATTCTATTCGCAGCGCTTGTAAATAATGGTCGATGGCTTCTTCTGCGCGGCCTTGCCGGTAAAAAGCATTCCCCAGATTGTAATTGGTTTCCGCATCATCGGGCTTTTTCCGCAGCGCTTGCAGATAATGGCTGATGGCTTCTTTGGTACGACCCTTTTTGTAAAAAGCTTTGCCCAGATTGTTGTGCGCATCCACATAATCAGGCTTTATCCGCACGGCTTCTAAATAATGGCCCATGGCTTCATCCATGCGTCCCTGCGCGGACAGCGCAGCCCCCAGATTGTTATGCGCCAGCCAATTATTGGAAGTTACCGCCAAGGTATGCTCAAAAAGGGTAATGCTGTTTTTCCAATATCCTGTCTGCTTCCATGTCACTGCCGTTAGCATGGAAAGCAAGGCAATTGCCAGGGCGGCCAGAAATATTTTTCTGTGCCGCCATTGAGCCGCAAGTTCGGGAGCACCCCAGGCAATAACGATAAACAGCCCGATATGCGGAACATAGGTATAACGGTCAGCCATGGCTTGGCCGCCCACCTGAACCAGGCCGATTACAGGTACTAATGTGCCCAGGTACCACAGCCATCCCACCGTAAAATAAGGACGATGCTTTATAACTCTGATTACCCCCAAAGAGACGGCCGCAAGCAACAAACAGGCCCCTGCAATCTTTAACCCTGAATGCATTCCCGGATGTGGATAACGAGCAGCCAGATTAGAAGGCCAGATCATCTTTGCGATGTAGTTTGCATAGGAAACCAAAGCGTTGGCAGTTCTGACTTTAAATGGAATAGCCTCCAGAGGTACGATGGCTTGGGCCTGCTTTTGGGCATAGAAAGTCACGGCACTTGACATTGCCGCAAGCACAAATAAAGGTATTTTCTCTAAAACCAGGCCCAGAGCAGTCGACCTTTGTTGAGCGTTGTTGCTCCGATCCGGTTGCTCCAAACTAAACCTGTTAAGCGGCCATAAATCCAGCAGAAGCAATACAAAAGGTAAGGTTACAAGCATCGGCTTGCTCATAAGCCCGAGGGTAAAGCATAAAACAACCAAAAGATATCTGTTAACCGCGGGATGCTCAACATACAGGCTGTAACTATATATAGTCAGCAACCAGAAAAAAGTGCTCAATACATCTTTACGTTCCGACACCCAGGCAACCGACTCAACATGCAGAGGATGAAAAGCAAACAAAGCGGCGACAAAAGCACTGCGCCATAAGCTGCCGGTCATTTTGGTTAAAACGAAAAACAATAATAAGGTGTTGGCGATATGGAAGAGCAGGTTGGTTAAATGATGTTGGCCGGAGTTCATCCCATAAAGCTGACAGTCCAGCATATGTGACAGCCATGTCAAGGGATGCCAATTAGACGCATGTGTAGCTGTGAATGCCCAGGTGATGTTCTCGAACGTCAAACCGTTTTGAACATGGCTATTATCGTAGACGTAGGTATTGTCGTCAAAGTTCACAAATTCAAAATTTTTTACCTGCCAATAAACAGCAAGCGTTGCCGCAACAAGCAGCAGGCACACCCATATATTACGATTATTGATTCTGTTCATGGCAAACTTGCCGGCCTGGAGGATTGTTTACTTACGGGATAACTTCGTAATCTTGAAGCAATAGAGCCAGCTCCTGCTCTAATTTCCAGACACGGCCATAAACCGTTATTGCCTGATTTTTTTTCAACATGCGTAATTCTTTATTGAGTTCCGGTTTGGCAAAACAGCTGATTGTATGGGAAGCTCCTGCACCTGATAGATACAATATAACATAATCGTCTTCACCGATTGCTCCGGGAGCCAGGTGTTTAAATTGACCGGTAATTTTAACACATACCCCGGCATCAGTAAGAGAATTAATAAATTTCTCCTCATAAATATGCCCGGAAGTCAATTCCGCCAAGTCAGGAACAATGTAATCATCATCAGAGCATTGATAGTGAATTATAACTTTTTTGGTATGCTTAACAGCAGTGGAACATCCCAAAAAGATAAAAATAAAACAAACCACAAAAAAAATGCCCAACCTCATTTTTAAGGAGCTCCTCATGCCCAACCTCCTATAGTCTATGATTTTGAAAGATTTGACTGGATAGGCTCGTATAGCTCTCGAACCGGAATAATACCGTTGAAGCTTGCCTGTGCTACAGGCACTATCGGATTAATAACATTGAAGATAACGGAAGGCAATCGCAAATATTTTAGAAGCTATTTTTTTGGTAGTTGAAAAGCAAAAGTCGTGCATTGCTTTAATTCGCTTGGTTTGTGCGTATTCTCGACTGTATCTTTGATAGAGCAGGGAGAAAATATTAAATACATTCAATCTCAACTGGGTCATTCAAGCCCGATTGTGACGTTGAACGTCTATGCTCACCTTATGAAACCTGCAAATCAGGCAGCAGCGCTCAGGTTAGAAAACACTATTTGAGGAGACAATATTGATAAAAAGGATATCAAAGC
>PVMS01093953.1_pt1 | contig 12072 bp, 7 predicted proteins | sample 1853461 | NCBI WGS metagenome assembly PVMS01 (sample SAMN08582032, study PRJNA380276) | Marine sediment metagenome, whole genome shotgun sequencing project. | isolation source: ocean sediment barecode stripped | collected 2017
AAATGTCCTTCCACCTGTCAGTGAGCAAGTTCCCCGCTGAAACATAGAATGACTGGCAAGGCAGCACATCGCCATTTGGCTCAACACAAATCGAATATTCACCGGCGTTACAGCGTTTTGCACCGAGTTCCAATTCTACCGGTGACATCCGGCAATATTCGGTAGGCGTATACCATAGAAATCGCATGCCAAGTTCAGCGGCTCGATCTCTGACCTGAATCAAAAGAGATGGCAGCTGCTCTTCCGGTATGGCGTTCGGATCTCTAAATCCACCGCCGCTGTAGATCATTCCGTTCATCGCAAAGGTTCTGATCCCGAGATCAAAGAGGAAATCAAGAATTTCATCGACATGGCCCATATTGCAGCGCATCAGTGTCGTGTTTGTGATGACATGGATTCGAGCAGTAACAGCGTTTTTTATTCCTTTCACCGTCTGATTAAAAGAGCTGGCGCCCATAATTTGATTGTGCAATTTGGGCCGGCTTGAACCCAGAGTTATTTGAACGTGATTCAACCCTGCTTTTTCCAACTCGTTTATGAAGGGAAGATGCGAAAGCCTGCGGCCGTTACTGTTTAAACCACAGATCATCCCTAATTGGTTGGCGTGTTGAATAAGCAGGGGTAAATCTGGATAAAGGGTGGCCTCTCCACCGGTAAAAATTATGTGCGGCACACCGACAGAATGAAGTTTATCAAGCACCGCGATCCACCCTTCCCTAGGCAATGAGGCCATGTCGAATCGTTCAGGTTCGTTGTAACAGTGGGCGCATTGATTATTACAGCCATATGTTAAAGCGATGTCGGCCTTATATGGTGCGGTGGCGCTGATGCTGAATAAAGGAGAACGTTCCAGGCCCTGGAAAGAGCAAGTTGGGCATGAAGTGGTGGAGTTTACAAACCCATCTATCATCTTATAGATTCGCCGCATTTCCCCTATCATCTGCTGGCGATCCTTTCGACCGATGCGTCCCTTAAACTTCATAATTGCTTCTCTATGGGGAATCTTATCAAGCGCACACTTTGCCATTAGAGCTGCTGTCGCGTTAAGGTGGACGACATCAGTAACGTCAATAAAGAGGACGCCTGAACCCTTATCGTCGATTCTCAAGTGAATGGTTTTTTGACCGTTCTCATGACTGCAGTGATAGGTGTGCAATCCAACATCAGGTTGATCTCTCTGAAAAACTGCCGCCGTGAATGACCTGAAATCTGCTCGAAATGTTTCCGAAAGGTGTCTAGTAAACGAAGAGACAGAAGTCGTTACCATTTGGGTTCTTCCTCGATCTGGTAGGTGGCGCCACAGTGCCCACATTGGACAAAAACAGCCCCATCCTTGATCTCAATATCATCCTTATTCAATGGCGCATTGCAGGATTGGCAGCGAATTTCTTCCAGATTGACATCACCGCTGAGGTCGATCTTTTGAATTCGTGTTATTTCTCGCGGCTGAATGCGGGTCAAATAGACGATCACAATGGCCCCAAAAATAAAAACGGCTCCAACAACGATCCTTAAAACCGATCCCTGGGAGCCTACTAGAAACATAACCCCAAAGAAGGCAATTAAGGCAGCAATGGCATAAGAGACAAATCTCATACTCACCTCCAAATTCGCACACAGACGCAGCTACTTACATGGGCCTGGTTCGAGAACTCTACCTGTACCCTGAAAATTTACGCTGTGGCTCAGCTTTCAGCACACAGCCTTTAGTAAACCAAAGGAATCGATGATAGGCAAGGGGGAAATTGGTTATCTCGAGTGTGTTAACTCCAGAATTGGCAGAAAGAACTGGACCTTAAGGTGATTCAATCTCACCAGAAGAATCCTGGGGTTGGTCGGGATCGAGACCGGCCGGATCCACTCCGGCTGGATCCGATCCGATAGCAAAGGGATCGGCTGGGAATGGGGCATATTTTAGGATTTGGTTGTTGCCGCTGTCAGCGATATACAGATTTCCTTCCTGATCAACAGCGAGCCCATTTGGCAGGCTAAAACCGCTGCTATCAAGAGCATACTGCCCAAAACGGCCCAGGTATTGGCCATTCGGACCGAAGACAAGGATGCGGTAGCCTTCCGGATCGGATACGTACAATCTATCCTGGTCGTCAACGGCTATATAAGGTTTATTGTTAATCGATTCTCCAAACCAGGCATCGACCTGCCAGCTGTTTATCGGGAAGAGGTCTGCTGTAAGTTCTTGAATCCGGCCGTTCCAGGTATCGACAACATAAATCGTTTCTGATGGGCTGTAGCCCAGTCCAACTGGCTCATAGAACTGGCCTGGCTGGATACCTTGTTCACCCGCTGTGTCCAAAAAATTACCTTCCGGATCAAAGATCTGCAGTCTGTGGTTTCCCGTATCCGTAACCAATATGTTGCCATCGTTCAATATGACAATATCCCGGGGGCCAAAAAATAGCCCACCGCCATCTTGCCCGGCTGAAGGCGAACCGCTTTGGCCAATAACCCTTCTTAAGTTTCCTTGGTGGTCAAATTCTTGTATCCGGTGATTCCAGGTGTCAGCGACATAGATAACTTCATTGTCTACAGCCAGGCCCCAGGGCTCATTGAACATACCTGGTTCGCTGCCAAAAGCACCCCAACTACGAATAAACTCTCCCTCAGGGTTGAAGACTACTACCCGGTGGTTTCCTGAATCAGCTACGAATATGTCGCCATTGGGAGATACTGCCACATTACGGGGCTGCATCAGCTGACCCTCGCCTGTACCCGTCGTACCTATTACGTCAATTGGGGAAAGCGAAAGGTTGCTTTCAGCGTAGAGATCGACTGGGGGCTCAACCGCGATCGCATCGAAACCATGATCCCAGATGGTGGCCAATGAGTCTTTGCGAATATACATCCGTAAATCATGTCGCAAGGGCCACTCACCGGCCGTATAGGTGCCGCCAAATACCTGGCCATATTTCTCGTAATCTCTGTACATGAATATATCCCACAACGCTTGGCGTACATCTGGGTCACCCAGCCCGCGTCTAAATTCGGCTTCTACCTGGGGATCGCCCAGAATTGAATTCCAGGATATCTTCCGGTACTCCTCCATCGGCCACCAAAGGAATGTATAAGTTTGACGGTCATAATCGTCGCCCAGGAGTGGTTCGACCTTTCCCCAATTTTGGCTGCCAACAATGACTACGGGCGCCTCCGTAATATTACGGCCCGGGTTCTCTCCAAAGTAAATCCTATTGGGATAATCACGCAAATACCATGTGTAAGGCCAGGATGAGTCATTGTCGAAGGCTACCTTAATGCTTTTATCGCCGTTCAGTCGTCTTGATAAATCTTCTAGCTGGCTGAGCACTTCCGTCTTGGTAGCAGGGGCGCCATGAGCGTAAACTAAAAACTCAGTCGTAGAGTCAGCATTGATAAAACTGGCCATATGACTAAATCGAATCGTGAGTAGACTTAACAGCACAATGATGGCTACCAACCAAGCCCGTTTCCGGGTTCCAGGTGTTAAGTCACGGCCTGATCGCCAGATAAAGTAGATAAGAACGCCAGTAACAAGCAAGCTGCCAAGAAGACGGCCGAAGCTCCTCAAGTTAGCAGTGGTTTGATCGCCAAAATCAACTTTTCCCAGAAGCACCGGCGAAAAAGCGACACCAGCGGCAATCAGAAAAACGAGGAGGAGCCCAACATATAAGGCGAATCGACTGCTCCTAATTTCCAATACATTTGCAGTCGTCAATCGTTCGTTCACATACCAGCCTGCTAAGAGGGCCATGGGGAAGATGAAATGAGTTGACAGCCAGGCCATTTTCTCTCCAGCCAGGCTGTATACGAGCCAGCTAACAAAGAACCACCAGATCACGAAAGGAACAAAACCAAATAGGCTTTCGACATCAATTAGGCTCCAGAATCCATCGGCCGCTTCCAATTCTGATTTTGCTTCTTTGCTTCGAAACAAAAACCATATTAGTCCACCAGCAATTAGAACAATGACAGCGGCCACCAGGCCAGCAATATTTGTCGCCGTAGTCTGGTCCACAAGGTTACGATTAGCGAACCAGTTAACAAAACTATAGGCAAAGATTCCTACCAGGAGGAGGATGAGCCAATCCCTCACAATGTTAGCGAGCTTGTTTTTCTTAGACCAAAGATGAATGGCCAATAACGACAGGATAAGTGGAAGAAATTCATAGAGAGGAAGGACAATAAAATAAAAGAATGAAGGCTGATTAGCTCTTTCCACCTGCTGTTGAGCTAACCAATACCCCAGGGATCCAACCATTCCGGAGGTCCACCCAGCTGGATTAGTGAAAAGAGATGAAAACAGCAGCAGGAAGAGAGTATGATAAATGGCGGCCGCGATCAACCAGCGTCGCCTGTTCCACCAGATACCGACGATGATGGAAACAACCAGGGTCAAAATCAGGAACGCGGCCGTCATGATAATGTCTGAGCCAATAAAGGCGTCGCGGCATGCTGTCTGGCCCAATCTCGAAAAGAAAAGCTCGACAGCTGACATCGTTTCCTGACCAGCAAGTTGGCATTTGCTTATAGTATAGTTAAGCGGATCCCCACCAGCAGTAACCACCAGAAAAGCTGTCAAGGTTGGCAAGGTCAGAGTGGTAAATAACATCACGATGTCGAATTCAGGAAAAGCATCTATCTGTGGTCTTAGTTTTACTGCTAGTAGGAATAAACCTATGGCCAGCACTCCAAATCCAGCTACCTGAATCCAGCGCAGGGTTTTATTAAGAGCTGAATCCTCTTCCTCAGCTGTCTCAAGGTCAATATCCTTTTCTGGATCGGCTGCAAAACCTTGATCTACGCTGACTGTTATTTCCGGCGATACTCCTTCGAGCACCCTGGGAGCAAGACGTTCGCCGAGCAGGCTCCCGAGAATCATCAAAGCGCCTATCAGCGTTAGCAACAGCGAAGGTCGTAAAGCTTTGAGCCGGCCTTTGAACCAGTCGGCCGTCACTATTTTTACAGCCAGCCTAAAAACGAGAAAGCTGCCAAAGATGGCTACATAAATAAACGAGGTCTCCATGGTGGTAAACATGAGCGCTAAACCCACCGCAAACCACCAGATATACTTCTCTTTTCTATCGCGTAAATAATATTGGATAGCGATGAAGGTTAAAACGGCCGCCGCAATGACATATATATCGTGCCGAATATATCGGGAGTAATATGTAATATAAGGGGAGATCAGCAGGATAAAACTGGCCATAAGCGCACCAAGTTTTCCAATCCAGCTGCGAAGGAAATAGGGCATTATCACAAGGAGCACACCCACAATGGCTACCATAATCCGGGCGCTTGCATCGCTAACGCCAAATAACCAATAGGATAATGCGGTAATATGGAACAAACTCGGACCATGCATCAAAGGGGTGTGGGTATAGCCGTCCCCATTGAAATATTGGTAAGAATATTGTGTATGAAGACTTTCATCATGGCTAACGACCCGATCGCCAAGGCCCCAAAATCTTGTGATAATTGCCAGCAAGATAAATAAGATGTAGATAGCCTTTTCCCAATCAAGGGTAATGAAGGCGGCAATTGGTCGATCGAGCAAACCTGGTTGGGCGTGATCTTGTTTTTCTTCTACTTCACTCATGGTGCTCCGATGAAATGTGCTGGAGGTTCAGCTGGTTATCTCTCGAACTGGACAGAATCCGGTGTCATCTGGGGTTGGGGTACCGCAGATCCGGGAATGAAAAATAAGGATCCCTGGGAATTAATGCCACCTTCTTCATGCATACCGCTTGTTGCTGTTGCAGTTGACGTAGGTGTTTGGGTGTGGCTTAAGGTAGCGATCGATTGGGTGGGGGTTTCGTTGATACCGTAGAGGCTCCTTTTATCCAATTTAATCATTAAACCGCCAAACGCGATAAGAATTAAGGCGAAGGCCAATGCTACCGGCCTAACAATCGAAAAGCTGAATAGCGGCCACAGTCTTTTTGGCAATGCTGGCATCAGGCCTCGAATTCTTAGAGGATCATGATTTGATACGCGATGGAGGGTAATGCGTACCTCCTCAATCAGGTTTCTCTCGCTGGCAACGGCCAGCCGGCAGCTTTCGCATTCCACTATGTGGCTGATTACCCGTCTTCTCTCCTCCTGCGTCAGCAGACCAAGTACAAAATCAGGCGCTATTTCGTTAATATGGTCCATCAGCTAATGGCCCCGTCTTTGTAATCCCTATTTATCGTTTCTTCTTTTTGAAGTGTTTTCCTTAACGACTCGTGGGCCAACCGCATTCTTGATTCAGCGGTTTTTTGTGGAATCGATAATATCTGCCCAATTTCGCGGTAAGAAAACCCTTCGTAATATCTCAATATCGCAGTCTCCCGCAGCTTTGGAGATAAGCGTCCCAAAGCCTGCCAAATCATTTCCTGGCGTTCACTTAATTCAATTTCCTCGGCCGGGGTCAAGAGCCCTGTGTCGGCAATCTGCTCACCTAAGATCTGGCTGATTGATATGGTCTTAAGGAGCTTTCGGCGTCTCTTGTTTCGACAACGGCTAATAGCAATTTGATAGAGCCACGTCTTAAAACTTGCTTTCGAAACATCAAAGTTTTCAAGACGTCGAAAGGCATACTCAAAGGTATCTTGTAATACTTCTTCGGAATCTTCTCGCTGCTGCAATATACCATAACAAAGCCGGTAAATTGATCCTGCATACTGGTTATACACTGCCACAACGGCTGATTCCTCACCATTAAGGCACCTATCAATCAACAGAGCATCTTTCTCCAGCTTATGAAATGATCCAGATGTTGGGTACAGCGTAATTTCGCTCAATTCGATTCCTTAAAAAGATCTGCTCTAACCCAAAAGATTAAGCTCTCTTCGTTGATTGGAACAGGTGATTGGTGGAAGAGCCACCACCGGAGTGTTTGCCCTATATCAAGTATATGTGTGGTATCTGACCTCAGGTAAATAAATGAACTGCCAATATATTCATTTTCCAGCTCTGGCTGCACATTGGCTTCAGTTAAGAGAGCGTCGCTGCTAAGATCCTGGGGAAGGTTTGAGACCAGTTCCAGTTGGTCCAAATTCCTCAAATACCATTGCAGAACCGGGCTGGCGATGGTCGAAGTCACACGCAAATCGTTTCCAGAATTCGTTAGCTGCCAGGAGACGTCTTCGACAGCATCTGCGAGCAAGAAAATGTCATCATCAGTCGCTAGAGAGACCCAACGTTCCCTGGTATCATTGGCTGCATTTCGGCTCATCCACCAGGCTGATCCCCAGGAAACTATTACCAGCATAATCAGGGCGCTGATGATCACACTCTGTTTTGTTCCCACCTCATCCCAGGTCCAAGCCAATAGAACAGCTATAGCAATAATAGCAACCAGGACGATCGACAATAGAACATTGTAAGTCAGGAGGGTAGCATCTGGGACTGTGAGCAGTCGCGCATATCTAGCGAAATTGATAAACACAACGGATCCCAGGACGACGATTATGCAAATCAGGATTAACTGATATGCAGTTACAGGTTTTCGAAAGATGCTGTTTAAGAACGTTCCAATAAGCAGCACACCAGGAAGAGCGAGTATCAGGATATTGAACACAAATCCTCGTTGGATAAATGTAAGGATGAGGGTCAAGATAAACCAGTAAGCGAGCAGCATTGGAAATGGCTCGCCCTTCCAGGTCGCCCAAAAAACTGCAGCCCCACCTAGAAGCAGCAGGATCAATTCATAGCGACCCAGTGAAAGAATCGGCGACACAAGAGCTAAAGCATCACCTGATAATGTGAAAAGATTAAGCCAGTCAGTCAATAGTGATAACCCTGAGCCAAATCCCCGGAGATTTAGAAAAACGGCTGTGGATCCTAGAAGTATGATGGCTGAAAAAAGTAAGACTGACCAGATAATCGTTCGAGATCGCGGCCGGTTAGCAGCAGTTTCTGTTCCAGAGTCTCTATTTTGAATTGGGCGACCAAATTTGCGTTGAATCAGCCAGGCCAATAACAGGCAGAGTATTATGCTGAAGAAGATCTCCCCACTTATAAATCCGATTGCCAAACCTGCTGCGATCCCGTACAGCCACCTGTCATCTGCTGTTTCATAGAATCGAAGCCAGGCCACAAAGACCAGCATACCGCCGAATAATGCAGCTGATTGGCCACCGGCAGTTCTCGAAGCCAATACAAGGGTCGGTGAAATTGCGAAAAGCAGCCCAGCGATTAGCGCCCCAATTTGTCCAACGCGATCTCGAAGGAACCAAGGCATCGGAACCAGGGCCATGCCAAATAATGCCGGAACTATCCTCATTGATGTGTCTGAAAAACCAAAAATCTGGCTTAAAAAAACAGTGAGCGAGAAATAAAGTGGGCTGCCAATAGATGGCTCTGTGCCCGGATTTTTCCAGAAATCCCATACTGCGACAGCATTGAAGCTTCGTCTGGCGATAGGGGAATTATTCCAAGATCACCCAATCGCAATAGTGCGGCAAGAGCGACAATAACAGCATAAAGTACATGCTCTAGCGTAATGTTGTCCAGGAAACTATGGGTTTCAGATCCAGCTACTGCTTGTTCATTCATTTATTAGAAGATTTCTACCCAAATTACAGCCAAGATCAAACTTTCTCATCAATTCGCAACCTTGCTTTATTGAGGCTGCCAACGATATACAGTAATGCCACTATTACGGTAAGCAACGTCGAAATGTTGGTCAAACTTATCCAAACCGGTTGCCAAATATGTGCTTCTTTCTCTAGGTCCATAAATAATGAAGGAGACATTATACTGATTTAAGAGTCTTGATGTTTCCTCCATATCTGTTGATTCGTAAATTGTTTTTATGGCTATTTCTCTTGCAGCAGGCTCAGGGGTTGATCCACGCCACTGGAATTCATGACCTGGCCAGCCCAAAAGGGTTGGCAGCCCGGTGCTGGAGGCGATGCGCCCGAAATCTGAATATTGACCTCCAACAGCTTCGACTATAACGGGAACACCTTCAACATTTTTGTTGAGCCAGTTGATAGTATCCCTTTCTTCCGGATCATGGCGCTCGATATAGGCCAGGCCATCTAAGGTCGCTTCTATTCGTTCCTCGCTGTCCAAAGGACCTCGGTATTCGACCGCTCTAGATTGAACTGCGTACCAGGGAAAAAGCAGAGAGATTACCATGGCCAGGCCATAGAAGCCGACAGCGACAATTCCGCTAAAACGAAAGTGTCTCAAAAGGTATTCGATGCCGTACAGAGCTGAAACGCCAAATAAGATCCAGGCCTGATAATAAAATTTAAAAACCGTATTTAAGCGCTGTCCAAAATTATCGCGCAGGTAAACAAATTCGGGTGTAATTGTTAAGAGTGAAGCTGTCAGGACAAGTAATAGGATAAAAGGTAATGAGCCAAAAATCTTCGATGAACCGATATCCTCTTCACTTTCTGATCTCTTAAAAATGCTGGCGATTAGGTAAGCCGATATCCCGATCATTAGAGTCAGGAAGAGAATTAGGAATGGATTGCCGAGTCGAGAAAGGAGATAGGTTGGCGCCAGGGCCATGATTGATGGAATGGCCCAAAAGATTCTCGCTCCCAATGATTCAGATTGAGGGAAAGGTGAAAGGTGAACATCGATCTCGTCAGCTAAATTTACTACCCGTGGCCCGCCTTCCTGGCTGGCAGCCAGGACGAAGCCCAGCAAGAGGGTTAACAATAATAGACCAACTATCAAAGCCACCACAAAAGCTGTAATTTTTAGACCAAGATTATTTCCATTGGTATCTTTTCGAATCCTTACCCTATCGACAAGCAACGTGCCAAGCAGAAGGACGACTGCTATTAGAGGCATACCGAAAATAATTAGGAAGTGTGTCAGACGAGTCGGCCGCATGGTCATCGGCAGCAGGAAGGGTGGAGCAGCCTGTGATCGAAAACCGATATAAAAAGGCAAATAGAGCAGGAGAGCGAGCAGAATAATGAAAAACGCCAGGGTTGCTGATTGGAAGATAAGATCCCTCTCCCATTTTCCATTTAGCCGCCACTGAGCTAAGAAAAAGGCTCCAAGGATGACGAACAGGTGAATAAGAACATCCCATGTGTTCAGAAAAGATAGCCCTCCAAGGAGCAAGCTTGTAAATATGATAAGCGCCTTATCATGATTAGATATGGCCCTAATCTGGGAGCCCAGACCATTTTTCGAAAACCAGCTTCTAAAGTTTAACCCTAAGCGTTCCCTTCGAAGCCACCAGGCTAAGGCTAAGGCCAGACTTAAGAATGCAAAGGGCAGGGCTAAAACGTGAGGGTGAAGATCTCCGAGAATGAAGCTAAATGCTGGAAACTCGGCTATGGGCTCTAAACCTTCTTCGGCCGTGCCAGACAAATGATATTCATGGATGACTCGAGATGACCGCCACCACCACCATTGCGATGTTAAATATCTTGGCGTTTCCTCCTCGAGTGCATTTCCATTCAGGTCTCTTACATCAAGCCAACCCCAGAATTCATCGCTGCCTAAACCACGAGCATGGCTCACTTCTAGAAGGATTTCCATGTTGCCGGCGATAGGCAGGGCAATTCCAGCAACTAACGCTGCCATAAGGGCTGCTTTTCTTGATACTCTTATCCCCGATGCCACCAGGTTGTAGACTAGGCCAAAGGCGCCCAGCGATGTTGCAGCGGTGAGCCACACAATGGCCAGGTTAAAAACCAACGGCTCAGGCACGGCCGCCAGCCGCCCGATAACAGAACTCATAATATAGCCGAAATAGTAGTAACTTATCGAAAATCCTGACAGCCAGGGATCAACTGGCGGAAACGTTGGGCTTCTGCCAATCGAATTGAGAAAAGCGAACTCCATAGGCTTTTCTGTTCCGGAAATGGCCGGATTTTGCGCTCGAACCCAGGTCCAAAGGATAAATACAACTGTAAATAACAGCTCAGCAGTTAAAACATATTTCCAATTTTGTTTAACCCATGAAAATGACGAGAAATTTTCTGCACCCCTCTGATTTTCCTTAAATGCCCAGAAAGATAGGACGCCAAGGACAATAACGCTAAAAATAATTCCGGAGAGGTTGTTTCCAAGAAATCCAAGGCTGCCTAAAATCCAGAAGATAAAGGAGACGATGAGCAAGCCTATCATCTTTATGAAGGCATAACCGCGATCTGGAAGACGATGAAGCAGTAATTGAGCCAGGGGTAGGGCGATGATTCCTAAGATCATTAACGCCATCCACCATTTGAAGGCAGCAAAGATATCAACTATAGGCATATACGTTTAATTATCCGGGAAAAACACGCGTCTAGGTCTAACTAGTTAGCCCTTCAGATCTTGGAAGCACTTCATATATTGATACTCCACCATTTCGATAAATTTCCTTCAGAAGACCCTCCCTAGCCATTTCATCAAACTTTAATAATCCTTGGGGATGGTAGTAGACCCATTCAAGCTGACCTGCGTAAATGTATTTCACGTTATATCTGTCCAAGATTTCCAATGCTTCGACCTTGTCTGCCGTGTTATAAAGCGTGTTAACATCATCGATGCGATCATAAACGAGATTTGCAGGCATGAGAGCTCTTTGCTGCCGTTGGTGCCAGTCCCAACCCACAATAGCAGGAAGCCCCGTATACATGGCAACTCGATTGCCAATGGATCTGTAGGGATTACTGCTGTGGGCCTCTGCTATCACCGGCGAACCAGGGATATTACGCTGCATCCATTGTATAGCATCATAATCAAATCGAAGTTCGATTGTCTGGGGAGAACCGTCATAGGCAGTGTCTGTGTAGCTGGTTGTTTTCATAAATTCCATGCCATCCAAGGTAAATGGCGCCTCTTCACTCATACGGATATCCCATTTTGCCTTGGTAGCCAGGATTGGATATAGAGCAGCTGTGGCTAACAGCAGCACCATTCCAAGTCGCCATAACCGTCGGAGGGCTGGCCGAAAACGGAGCGCCTCATTGATCCAGACTACTGCGACGCCGCCAGCAATGCTCAGCATGACCCAGACTTGAAGGTAAAATTTGAATACTGTGTTCATCCGGCCGATGTCGCCGTCGAGGACAATAATCTCTACCAACAGTGTCAGGAAAAAAGCCGCTGAAATGAGGGCCAGGGGAATTCGAT
>PVMS01143975.1_pt1 | contig 12072 bp, 12 predicted proteins | sample 1853461 | NCBI WGS metagenome assembly PVMS01 (sample SAMN08582032, study PRJNA380276) | Marine sediment metagenome, whole genome shotgun sequencing project. | isolation source: ocean sediment barecode stripped | collected 2017
TAGACCGATGCGACCACCATTGTCGCTTTGCCGTCATTTTTCTGACGTTTTTTCGCCGCCACAAGTCCGGATTTTAACAAATTGTGTTCAGGGCTTTTCCCGTCCGCGGCCTGCGATGCCGGCGCGCTTGCGGTTGTGAATGCGAAAAATAACAGAAGAACTGCCCCGCATCTGACGATGCGGACGGAAGCTGCGGCGCCCATTGTCCTGTACTCCGTACACGTTTCAGGACTGACTGCCGCTCGTCAGAGGGTTCGGGGTTAAAAACGAATTATGGCGAAAACATGGCGTGATTCGGATAGTGTCAAGAGGCAAACATTTCGCTATCCCCGATATTCACAGGATCGCCGATCACCATTTTCCAATGTTTTCCGCCGACGCCCATGGTTCGGCTTTCGGCAATGCATCGCCTTTTTGCAACAATTCGATGGAGACATTGTCCGGTGAGCGGATGAAAGCCATGCGGCCGTCGCGCGGCGGGCGATTTATGGTGACGCCGGCATCCATCAGCCGCTGGCAGGTTTCATAGATGTCATCGACGGCGAATGCGAGATGGCCAAAATTGCGGCCCTCGCCATAGGTCTCCGGATCCCAGTTGTAGGTCAGTTCCAGCAGTGGCGCCTGCGTGGCCCGGCCAGTCTCTTCATCGTCCGGCGCGGCGAGAAAAATCAATGTGTAACGCCCAGCCTCCGAGTCGGTCCGCCGGACTTCCCTCATGCCGAGCTTGTCGCGGTAAAATTCGAGCGACCGATCGACATCGGCGATGCGGACCATGGTGTGGAGATATCTCATAATTGTCCTTTCGGGAGTGAGGTAACCGTTTCACCGGATAATTTAAGGCCGATTCGGTGGAGCACAACCAATTGGCGGAAAATTTCCGCCAGCCTCGCCGGCAGAACGATTTTTGTCATTGTCGAGACCGTATTTTGCCAGCCGGCAATATGAATTTCAGCGTGACCTATCCACGGTTTGTGCCCGAACGGCGATTTTTTGACGCTGTTTTGAAGATAAAATCAAGCAAACCACTTGCGGCGGGCCGGGAGGCAGGTGCTATTCTTCAAGACGAATCAAGAGCGGCGGTCCTAATTGCGGCGGATGAAGCGGCCATCAAGGGACATGGGCTGGAGAGGAGGTCGGCCAAATGGGGGCGAAAGCGCTACACGACGTACCACTGGTTGAAACGCCGATTGACGATGCACCTGTCGATGTCATCGAAATCGCCGGCACGATCAAATGGTTCGATGTCTCGAAGGGATATGGTTTCATCCAGCCCGATAACGGTCTGCCGGATGTTCTTCTGCATGTGACATGTTTGCGGCGCGATGGTTACCAAACGGCGCTGGAGGGCGCGCGGATCGTTTGTGAAGCGCTGGCGCAGACAAAAGGTCTTCAATGTTTCCGGATCCTTTCCATAGACGAATCGACCGCCATTCACCCGGCGCAGCGCGAACCATCGCAGCAGCGCATGGAGGTCGAGCCGACAAGCGCCCTGGTGGCGGCAACGGTTAAATGGTTCAACCGGATTCGCGGTTACGGTTTCGTTTCGGAAGGCGAGGACGAGCCGGATATTTTTGTCCATATGGAGACACTGCGGCAGTTCGGCATGGCCGAGTTGCGGCCCGGTCAGGTGGTGCTTGTTCGCTATGGCCAAGGCCCGAAGGGTCTGATGGCTGCCGAAATCAGGCCGCATTCGGGTGGTCAAATCCCGCTTTCGCATTAGCATCGTACTTGTTTGCCGGGTGTTGCGTATTGAATTCGGTCCTCTTTCGCTTTCTGACGGTTCTGCTGCTTGCAGGTCTGGCGCACGTTTCGCCGGCGATCGCTGCCGATGATGACGTCGTTGTCATTGCCACGGGCGGTGGTTACGTTCGCTTTTCCGTGGATGTCGCGGTCACGCAACAGGAACGGGCCGTCGGCCTGATGCATCGGCGCGAGCTCGCCGCCGATCGCGGCATGATTTTCGATTTCGGCGCCGAGCAAAACGTCTTGATGTGGATGCGCAATACGTATTTGCCGCTTGATATGCTGTTTATCGATGCAGGCGGCGCCATCCGCCATATCGCCAAACGCACCACACCGCTTTCGGAGCGAACGATTTCATCGCTGTTTCCCGTTCGTTACGTCCTTGAGATCAACGGCGGGCTTGCCGACAAGCTCAAGATCGCAATCGGCGACACGGTATCGGGCGCCGGGCTGGCCTTGCCGTGACGTGATCTGAAATCATTGCCGGTAGGCCGGACGAGTGATAGGGAGACCCGCCCGAGCGGCCAAGGACGGGGCATGGCGCAGCCTGGTAGCGCACCTGCTTTGGGAGCAGGGGGTCGCAGGTTCGAATCCTGCTGCCCCGACCATTGGCCGGATCGTGAAACGCTGGACACTGGAGATCTGGATCATGAGCGCGCGCATATTTATGCCGACCAAAACGGTAATGAGCTCGGGTCTGGCGAAAACGCAAAACTGGGTTCTTGAACATGAGCCGAGCGCGCCGCGCGCGATCGAGCCGCTGATGGGGTATACGACATCGGGCGACATGGCTTCGCAAGTCCTCCTGAGGTTCAAAACGCGCCAGGAGGCTGTTGCCTATGCGGAGCGAAACGGCATCGAATACCGCATCGCCGAACCACAGGAGCGCAAACGTCGGGCGATGTCGTATTCCGACAATTTTCATTGGGAGCGCAAACTGCCCTGGACCCATTGACGAAATATCTGGTTCCGGCCCCGTAGCTCAGCTGGATAGAGCATCGGCCTTCTAAGCCGACGGTCGCAGGTTCGAATCCTGCCGGGGTCGCCAATCGAAAAATGGCATTGCCCGCGCCTCGCGCAGCCGATGGCGCGCCTTCAGGCCGCCGCGGCCATGGCGGCGAAACCACCCTCCAGATCGGCGATCAGGTCGCTGACGGCCTCCAATCCGACATGCAAACGGATCACCGGCCCGTCCGCCCAGGGACAAACGGAGCGGCGGTCGCCGAGTTCGCCAAGGATGGCGAGGCTTTCAAATCCGCCCCAGGATGCGCCGATGCCAAAAATCTCAAGCGCCTCCACAAATGCCTCCGCCTGCAATTTCGTGCCATTCAGGACAAAAGCAAAAAGACCGTTGGAGCGGCCGAAATCGCGCTTCCAATTCTCGTGGCCCGGACAATCGGCAAAGGCCGGGTGCAGCAGGCGGCTGACCTCCGGCCGGTCCCGCAGCCAGCGGGCAATCTCCAGGCCGCTTTGTTCGTGGTGGGCCAGGCGAACCGACAAGGTCCGCATGCCGCGCAGCGTCAGCCAGATATCTTCCGGACCGGCCTGCAGGCCCATATCCCGGTGGGTGTTATAAAGTTTTTGCCAGATGTCGGGGGCCGCCGAAACGGAACCGGTCAGCAGGTCGGAGTGGCCGGCTATGTATTTCGTGCCGGCCTGAACGGACAGATCGATGCCATGCTCGATGGGCCGGTAGATCACCGGTGTCGCCCAGGTGTTGTCCATGATGGCGAGGCCGCCTGCGGCCTTGACCGGGGCGATCAGAGCGGCGATGTCCGGCACCTCGAATGTCAGCGATCCGGGTGCCTCAAGGAACAGATGCGTTCGTCCAGCTTCAATGTGGTCGGCGAGAGTGGCCGGGTCCATCGGGTCGTAATAGACACTCTCGATCCCGAACCGTTTCAGCGTGCGCCCGGCGAGACGGCGGGTCGGATAATAGACATTGTCGGGCACCAGCAGCCGATGGCCGGCGTCGGCCACGGCGAGGATGGCCAGAGCGACGGCAGCCAGGCCGGAGGGCAGGAGAACCGTGCCGCGAGCGCCCTCCAGTTCGGTCAACGCACCGGTCAGCGATTCAATCGTCGGCGTATTCGTCAGACCATAAGGATAGCGGTTCCCGGTCCGGCCCTCCATATCGGCAACGCTCTTAAAAAGCACCGTGGAGGCGCGGACCAGCGGCGGATTGACAAATCCGTGGAAAGCATCGGGGTCGCGTCCAGCCTGCGCGAGAATGGTGTCCAGGTGCCGGTTTGAACTTTTGTCTTCCAGCTTTTTGCCGTCGTTTTTCGCCACGCCGATCTCCTTGCCGCGCGTTAACCATGTTGCGCGATACGACAGTAATCACGCTGGGCCAAGAGGTTGCGGATAATTGTCTCCTTGACCAAAAGTCGCATTTGGCATGTGATAGTAAGTCATGGGCGGGCTTTGTCTGATTAGCCTGACGGGAGGAGTGAGCCAAAAATGGTTCCCAAGTGTCATGTGCGTAAGCAGCCGCCTGTCCGTGTTGCGTTAAACAGGTGAACAGGAAAGCAATAATCTCATGAAAAAATATCTCTTGCCAATTGCCGCGGGCGCGGTTCTCGGCCTGTCGGTGACTGCGGCGTCGGCGGCAACGCTCGACGACGTCAAATCCAAGGGCTTTGTCCAGTGTGGCGTGAGCCAGGGCCTGATCGGCTTTTCAAATCCTGACTCTTCGGGCGCCTGGTCGGGCCTGGACGTCGATTATTGCCGGGCGGTTGCCGCGGCGATCTTTGGTAACGCCGATGCGGTGAAATTCACGCCGCTTTCGGCCAAGGAACGGTTCACCGCGCTGCAGTCCGGTGAAATCGACATCCTTTCGCGTAACACCACGTGGACGATGACCCGTGATTCCAATCTCGGCCTGAACTTCGCCGGCGTCACCTATTACGACGGCCAGGGCTTCATGGTCCGCAAGGATCTTGGCGTTTCCTCGGCACTGGAACTGTCGGGCGCCAGCGTGTGCACGAATACCGGCACGACCACGGAGCTCAACGTCTCGGACTATTTCCGCGGCAACAAGCTTGAGTACGAAATCGTCGCCTTCGAAAAGGCCGACGAGGTGGTGGCCGCTTACGATGCCGGCCGTTGCGATGTTTATACGACCGATGCCTCCGGGCTTTATGCGCAGCGTCTGAAGCTGGCCAATCCGGGCGATCACATGGTCCTGCCGGAGATCATCTCCAAGGAACCCCTGGGTCCTGTGGTTCGTCAGGGCGACGACCAGTGGTTCAACGTTGCCAGGTGGGTCCGCAACGCCATGATCAACGCCGAGGAGCTCGGCGTGACGCAGGACAATGTCGGCAGCATGATGGGTGCCGACAATCCGGCCGTGAAGCGCCTTCTGGGCGAAGAGGGCACGTATGGCGAATATATCGGCCTCGGCAATGACTGGGCTGTGAATGTCATCAAGGCCGTCGGCAATTACGGCGAAATGTATGATCGCAATGTCGGACCTGACACCTCGCTCGGCATTTCGCGCGGCCTCAATCGTCTGTGGTCGGACGGCGGAATCATTTACGCACCGCCAGTTCGCTAGATAAAATGACCCGGCCGGCTACGCCGGCCGGGTTTTTCGGGCCTGGCAAGCTATTTGCCAGGCCCCAATGTTGACGACCCCAAAGGGGTGAGGGCGAGAGAGGGGACATGGCCGTTCAGGATACAATGCCTGCGCGCACCGTCGGAAGCGGATTTGCCGCACTAAACGACCAGCGCGTCCGTAGCGTAATCTTCCAGGTCCTGCTTATTGTCGGCATCGTTTCGTTTGGCTGGTGGATCATCCAGAACACAGCGGCCAATCTGCGCGCCCAAGGTCTGCCCTTCGGCTTCGGCATGTTAAAGGACACCGCCGGATTCCAGATCAATCAAAGCCTGATCCACTATCAGGAAACATCGTCCTATGGCCGGGTCTATTTCGTTGGCCTTTTGAACACATTGCTGATCGGAGCGATCGGCATTGTCTTTGCGACAATCCTCGGATTTACGATCGGCATTGCCCGCCTGTCGCATAACTGGGTCATCGCCAAGATGGCCTACGTCTATATCGAGGCGATCCGCAACATTCCGCTGCTCCTGCAAATCTTCATCTGGTATTTCGCCGTTTTGCGGCTGCTGCCGAGCAAGCGCGAAGCGCTCGATCTGGGGCCGTTCGGGCTTTTGCATATCGCCGGGTTCTATGCCCCTGATCCACAATTTGGGAATGGTTCCGGGCTGATTGGCATCGCCCTGATCATCGGCATCGCCGCCGCCATTGCCGTGCGCTCCTGGGCGCGTAAAAGGCAGATGGAGACCGGCGAACAGTTTCCAGTATTTCTGACTGGCCTCGGCCTGATTATCGGATTGCCGCTGCTTGCCTATATCATTGCCGCGATCGCCTATTCCGGATCGCCAATCTCGTTTGTGTATCCCGAATTGGGGCGGTTTGGACCAAAGGGCGGACTGCGGATCTATCCCGAATTCATGGGCCTGCTCTTTGCCTTGTCGTTTTATACCGCCTCGTTCATTGCCGAGATCGTGCGCGCCGGCATTCTGGCGATCAGCCACGGCCAAACCGAGGCGGCCTATTCGGTCGGCCTGAGGCCGGGGCCGACTTTGCGCCTGGTGATCATACCGCAGGCCATGCGGGTGATTATTCCCCCGCTTACAAGCCAATACCTCAATCTCACCAAGAATTCCTCACTGGCCGTGGCCATCGCCTATCCCGATCTTGTTTCCGTTTTCGCCGGCACGGCGCTCAACCAGACGGGCCGGGCGATAGAAATTATCCTGATTACCATGGGGACCTATCTGGTTATCTCGCTGGTCACCTCAACGTTCATGAATTGGTACAACCGCAAGGTTGCGATCGTGGAGAGGTGATCGATGTCTGATGTCCACGCCAATGCCAGCGTTGCCTTTGTCCGCGACAAATTTGTCGGCGAGCAGCCGCCGCCGATTTCCGAACGCGGCGTCATCGGCTGGATGCGCCACAATCTGTTCAACGGCTGGGTCAACACTGTCCTGACACTGCTCGGAATATGGATCATCTGGAAGGTCGTTCCGCCGCTTCTGCAGTTCGGGATTTTCGATGCCGTCTGGTCGGGCGAGAGCCGCGTGGCTTGCGCAACCGAACAGCAGGGCGGGGTGCAACCGAATGGCTGGTTCGGTGCCTGCTGGCCCTATATCGACGCCTATCTCGCCCAGTTCATCTATGGCCGGTATCCGCTCGACGAGCGCTGGCGGCCAACGCTGGTTTTTGTTCTCTTTGCCGCTGGCCTGATACCGATGCTAATGCCTTCGGCTCCCTACAAACGGGAAACCATCCTCTATATGGCGGTGATTTTCCCGATCATTGCGTTCATCCTCCTGAGCGGCGGCAATCTCGATTACGGCGGATTTCTGGGGCTAGGCGGCGCCATTGCCGGTGCGGGAACGGCCGCGTTCTTTATCGACTTCATCCTCCTGACCGGTATCGTTTGCGCAATTGCAGCGGCATGGGCCCGCGCCACGGCCAGCTCGCCGGTCGAGTCCGCCAAGTTTGTGGCGATTGTCATGGCCGCATTTGCCGTGGTGCATATATCCCTGGCGATGCCGTTCGGCCTCGCTTACGTGGAAACGCCGATATGGGGCGGCCTGCTTGTCACCCTGGTGATTGCGGTGTCGGGCATTGCCGCATCCTTGCCGCTTGGCATCGTTCTGGCGCTCGGGCGGCGCTCGGACATGCCGATCGTCCGGTTTTGCTCGGTCCTCTTCATCGAATTCTGGCGCGGCGTACCGCTGATTACCGTGCTTTTCATGTCATCGGTCATGCTGCCGCTGTTCCTTCCCGAAGGCGTTTCCTTCGACAAGCTGATGCGGGCCCTGATCGGCGTCGCGCTGTTTTCCTCCGCCTATATGGCCGAAGTGGTCCGCGGCGGCTTGCAAGCCATCGAGAAAGGCCAGTATGAGGCCGCCGATGCGGTCGGGCTGACGTACTGGCAGAAGATGCAGTTGATCGTCCTGCCGCAAGCGCTCAAGCTTGTCATTCCAGGCATCGTCAATACCTTTATAGGCCTGTTCAAGGACACCACGCTGGTGCTGATCATCGGGCTTTTTGATTTTCTCGGTCAGCTTCAGTCGAGCTTTACCGATCCGGTATGGTCGTCGCCGGTTCAGTCCGTCACCGGCTATTTCTTCGCGGCGATGACCTACTGGGTCTTCTGTTTTTCCATGTCGCGCTATTCGATCTACACCGAAAAACGCCTGCATACGGGCCATTAGGGAACCAAACCATGAGCGATGATACAGCCGTGGCTGCCGAAGATCCGCAAAACGCCTTGGATTTGGCGGTGTCGGAAACCGATGTCGCCATCGAAATGCGGAACGTCAACAAGTGGTTTGGCGACTTCCACGTCTTGCTTGACATCAATCTGAAGGTCATGCGCGGGGAGCGTATCGTAATTTGCGGGCCGTCCGGGTCGGGCAAATCGACCCTGATCCGCTGCATCAACCGGCTGGAGGAGCACCAGAAGGGCGACGTCATCGTCGATGGTATCGAGCTCACGAACGATCTGAAGCGGATCGACGAAGTCCGTCGCGAGGTCGGCATGCTGTTCCAGCATTTCAACCTGTTTCCGCATTTGACAATCATGGAGAACTGCACGTTGGCACCGATCTGGGTGCGTAAAATGTCGAAGAAGGAAGCCGACGAAATCGCCATGCGCTATCTGGAGCGGGTCAAGATTCCCGAGCAGGCGCAGAAATATCCTGGCCAATTGTCCGGCGGCCAGCAGCAGCGCGTGGCGATCGCCCGATCCTTGTGCATGAGCCCGCGGGTCATGCTTTTCGACGAGCCGACTTCGGCGCTCGATCCGGAAATGATCAAGGAAGTACTCGACGTAATGGTCGGCCTTGCCGAGGAAGGCATGACGATGCTGTGCGTCACCCATGAGATGGGCTTTGCCCGCCGGGTGGCCAACCGCGTGCTGTTCATGGATGCCGGGCAGATCGTCGAACAGAACGAACCCGAAGAGTTCTTCACCAACCCGCAGCACGAGCGCACCAAGCTGTTCCTCAGCCAGATCCTGCACTGACGCCCGCTGGCGGGAAATCTAACTCCAAATGCAACAAGGACCGGATGGCTGGCCATCCGGTTTTTTGCTTTGCGATTTTATTTGTCCTGATTACCGCGCGTCGGCCCGGATCAGCGGCGTGATCCGCCGGATGGTGACGCGCCGGTTGCGCCGTTCCGCGGCCAATGTCGGGACCTTCAGGTAATCCTCGCCGTAGCCTTGGGTGATCAGGTTTTCCGGCGGGATATCGAAACTCTCCGACAATATGATGGCAACCGACTCGGCGCGTCGATCGGAAAGCGCGAGATTGTAATAGGCGGAGCCGACCGCATCGGTATGGCCCTCGATGAGGTAGATCTCGTCCGGGTCGTCGAAAAGGACATCCTCCAGCGCTTCGCCAATACGGGTCAGGGTGCGGACCTGGCTGCGCGATATGGCGGCGCTGCCGGAAGCGAACGTGACCGTATCGAGATCAATCCGGCGAACCTTGTCGCGAAGGCGTTCACTGCGCCGCACCTCCTCAAGCGAATAGATGCGCTCTACCCGTTCGACCGGTGGCGCGGTCAAGGCGGAATGAATGTCGGCCTGCGAGGCGCGCCGCAGATCGACGATATAGTCCCGGCGCGGGATCGGCACGACCAGTCGCGGCAGACGGCTATCAAAATTGACGACTGGCCTGGTGTCCTGACGATTGTCGATCAGGACGATTTCCCGGCCATTTGGCGACCGGCGCACCCGATGGATGATTTCGCCATACCGGTTGGTAACCGTGATGATCCGGTCGCCATTGCGCCGCGTCACGGTCGTGCGGGTGCGGCCCCCGGGCAGTCGCACCACGTCCACGTCACGGGCGCCGCGCAAGAAACGTTCGTTTTCGTCCCGGCTGCGGATAATGACCTGATCGCCGAGTTTGATGATGATGCGATCGCTTTCGCTTTTGACGATCTCGCCGCCAGCCGCCCTGGCCTGGGCCTCGGCCGCGCTCTCCTCGGCTTGCTGTGCCCGTATGCGCGCCTGACGGAGCTTCTTGCGAAGCTCCAGGACCTGCGGGTCGATGGTCTCGCCGGCAATCCCGGTTTTGATTTCGGGCTCCTCGACCTTTGCCGATCTGGTGCTTTCGGCGGCCGGCGCGGTTTGTTTGGTTATCCTCGGCGCTTTCTGAAGGACTAATTCGGCAACGGCCTGCTTTGCGGAATTGAGTTCGTCGCGGGCTTGCCGCAGCCGGGCCCTGGCGGCCTTGACGCCTGTGCCGGATTTCTTGGCGGCGCGATATGCTTTCCGGGCATCCTTCACCGCCAGCGTTGCCGCATCGAGGCGCGCCTGCGGGTCATCGGTCATGACCGGTGTCGGCGTACTGGCGGCCGTTTTTGGTTCGGGGGCACGTACCGGCCGATCGGCCGCGGTTTCAGTTTCGCGGGCTGGCGGTTGTTCGTTGGCGGTTTCGGCTTCCTGGCTTTCCCTTGCGGCCGGTGTTTCGCGAGGCCGGTCGGCTGCAAGTGCAGCCTGACGCGCCGCCTTGACCTCATCGCGGGCCTGACGGACCTGATCGCGTGCAGCTTTCACGCCCTCATCGGATTTCTTGGCGGCGAGGAGTGCCTTCTGGGCCGCTTTCAGGGCGAGGGTCGCGTCCTGCAGGCGGGTTGCCGGATCGTCTGTATTTGCCTGGGCAATTTGCACCGCCGAGGGCGTGTTCTGCGCGCTGGCGGAAAAAGCGCCGAACGCCGGAAGGATCATGGCCGAAGCCACCAGGCCGGCCGTGACAAGGATGCGAAGTCTCATCGGATATCCTTTAGTCGCCAAGCCCCCTCGGAAAACACGGCAAGACCGTGTCGGGCAATTGTTTCCGAAATGGGGCAAAACTCAAGCGCGAATATGGGCGGGGAGCGGAATTGCCGCGGGAATGAGCAGGTTTTTTGTCTGGCGCCTTACGGCTTGAAATCCGATGCGCTGGTACAGCCGCAAGGCGCCGGGATGGTCGAGCGTGCAGGTATTGATCGTCAATCGTTCCGCGCCGGCGGAGAAAGCTTCCATAATGGCACAGCCGAGAAACCAGGGGCCGATCTTGCGGCCGGTCCAATCCGGCATCAGCCCGAAATAGACCAGATCGACGGTTTTGCCGCCGGCCAGATCCAGTTCAAAATATCCCGCCGGGGCGCCGTTGGCATAGAGCACGGATATCTCGATGCCCTCGCGCCGTACCTTTTCGGCCAGCACATCGTCATCCAGATCGAGCCGTTCCACCCAAAGCCAGTCGCCGCCTATCGTAGCGTAAAGATAACGGTAGAAATGCAGCGGGATTGCATCGGCTTTCATCAAGGCCAGACGCGGTCCGACAGGGCGCGGCGGCAGCGCCCGCGGCGGCGCCGTCATTTCCAGATAAGTCACGACCGTTTCCAAATTCGTGGCTTCGGCGTTACCTGGTTCCGGATCGGTCATTCTGTGCCGGTTGTCATTCTGTTGCCCTCCGTATCAATGATTTCAGTATCTTAGACGCTGTAAACTTTTCGCAAAACCCCGAATTGGCACCCGATTGGCACCCGATTTGTTTTTATTGGGAAAAACCCGATGCCCGTTTGTTCCCGGACAGCAGACTATCGAGGATTTCCGCTGCCCGTCCATCGCCATCGGCATTGAACAGGTGCGAGTAGACCGAAAGCGTGATGCTCGGGTTTGCGTGTCCCAAGCGCTTGCTCACGCTCACAGCGTCCATGCCGGCACTGATAAGGGCACTGGCGTGCGAATGCCGCAGCGAGTGCAGTGTGACCTTTGGCAGATCATGCGCCTTCACCACACGCGCCCATGCCTTTGTAGCGGTGTTTGGTGTAACGGGCGTTCCATCGGGGTTTTGAAAGACCAGCGCGTCATCGGGCAGATTGCCAGCGCCGATCTTCATGCGGAATTCAAGTTGGCTCTGGCGGTGCTTGTGCAGAACGGTAACAGCGTGTCCGGGTAGGCTGATTGTGCGCTTTCCCGATTTGGTCTTGGGTGCCTTGAACCGCAATCCTTTGGCCGTTGTATGTTCAAGTGCGCGTTCGATTTTCATGGTGGCATTGTCAATATCGCACCATCGGAGCGCCAGCAGTTCACCACGCCGGGCACCGGTTGCGACAGCCAGTACGAACAACGGGTGCAGCGGCTCGCCTTCAGTCTTGGCCAAGCTGGTGAAGAATGGCCGGATGGCCGGTCTGATATCGTGGTTAGCCATTGAAGACCGAAGCCGTTCCGCCACGATATGGCAAATTGAAGAAGACGAGCTTGCAATCGTCGAGGGTCTTGAAGGCGA
>PVMS01014117.1_pt1 | contig 12070 bp, 10 predicted proteins | sample 1853461 | NCBI WGS metagenome assembly PVMS01 (sample SAMN08582032, study PRJNA380276) | Marine sediment metagenome, whole genome shotgun sequencing project. | isolation source: ocean sediment barecode stripped | collected 2017
CCATTTGCCGTCGTGCGTTGGAAACCGGTGCACCCTCGCCCATTTTCAACAAGGTCAAGGGCTGTCCGGACGGCTTCCGAGCGGCGGAGATCGGCTATCAGAAGAGCGGCACCCCGGGCCGGGACTGTGCACGGTGCCGTTCTCCATGACCTCCTCGTAGGCGGCCATCATTTCCATGAGGCCGGTTTCCGGCGGCAGGCCGAGTTGTATGGCGGCCCGCGCCCAGTCCCGACCCGGGGTGCCGCTCTTCTGATAGCCGATCTCCGCCGCCCGGAAGCCCTCCGGACAGCCCTTGATCTTGTTGAAGATCGGCGAGGGCGCACCGGTTTCCAACGCACGGCGGCAGATGGCGCCCATCTCGAGGTTCCAATCGATCTCCTCGTCGATCTCGAAGAACTCGCCCATCTCTACCATCTTCTTCAGATAGTCGCGGTAGGTACGGGGAATGCTGCTAGGGTCAATTTTAATAGTCATGTTAAGCTCCTGTGTATTACACAAACGTTGATCAATTTACGCCGAACACCTTGTGGGGTGTTTGGGATTCATCGGGTTCTTCATTCTCTTGTGGCTTATCTGATGGACTCTGTAGGCCCTCCCAGCGTTTCAGGACTCCGGCGTCCAGACCGAACAAATCGAGGACTCGCCCGACGCTGTGGTCAATGAGGTCGTCAATGGTTTGCGGCTGATTGTAGAAGGCCGGCATCGGGGGCGCGATCACGGCGCCCAGCTGCGCCGCTTCATACATCAGTTTGCAGTGTCCGACATGCAGGGGCACCTCACGTGGCATCAGCACCAGCCTGCGCTGCTCTTTCAACGTCACACCAGCCGCCCTGGCCAACAAGCTGTCAGCGTATGAGTTCACTACCGCTGACAGGGTCTTCATGGAACAGGGGGCGATCACCATCCCGTCGGTCTTGAACGATCCACTGGAAATCGATGCTGCCTGGTTGCCGTCGCTGTGCACCACGTCAGCCAGCGCCTCCACCTCCTGGGGGGTATGGGTGGTTTCAATCTCGATATTCATTCTGGCGTAGTGGCTCATCACCAGGTGCGTTTCCACCCCGCCGATGGTCTTGAGTATCTCCAGCATGCGGATCCCGTAGATAACCCCGCTCGCGCCGGACATTCCGATAATAATGCGTTTGGGCATTACTGCCTCCAACATTTCAGGCGGTTAATCTCGCCTTGATCATTTTGATCAGTTCTGCACTGTTATGAATCACCTGCCGGATGCCTTCCTCGGAAAGGTTGTCCCAGTGAATTCCGGCTGTAACAACTGCCCGACCTCCTATTGCAGCTGCCAGGGCCTCGGCAGCCCTCTTGGCCAGGTCGTCTTCTTTATGACCCACAAAGCAAATCACCGACGCGGTCGCGCTTGTGACGGCCGGATCTTTCAGACTCGGACGCGGTTGCGCAGCGGCCACCGCGCCGATATGCGGTTTCTCGCCACCCCAGATCGCCACCAGGAGATCTGGGCCGATCCGCCTGGCACTGGCCGTCAGGTCAAAGGCCCCGGTATCGGTTTCAAGCGTAAATTCCATATACCAATGAGATCCCAAAGTTGACACGCCCGTATCGACTTCTCGGGCGGGTGGGCAGAAGAAAAGCGCCAAACTCCATTCGACTTCCCTCGCTGACAGGCCTATCTAAGACAAGCTTAGGGCTTTGCACATTAAAAACATTGACCCATATCAATTGGCTGACTGTAAATTCTGCGCCATTATTGGCTTCTGGTTTGGTCTATTTCTGCCACATGTAAGAGGTATTTTTATATGATCGCCAGTTTGCCAATATACCCCTGGTAAGGCGGCAGCCTGGGTCTCTGCATGGATTCGTTTCCGAGGAAGTTGTGGTGCCGCCAGTGCTTCGTCTTGGGCATCTTATTGCGTTCACGGCTTTCCTTGATAAAGTCGCTACGCCGGCCGAAAGTTCAGACAGTAGCGCTCGGCCGCTCAGCGATTCGCGCGTGCCAGGCCAGCGTTGCCGCATTATCCTCCGGAATCGGCATCCTGACCTGCGCCGCAAACTCCACGATCACGAACGCCGAAATGTCGGCCAGTGAAAATTGGTCGATTGCCAGGAAGTCCCTGCCCTGCAGTTGTCCCTCCAGCCGGCTGTAGAAAATGTCAACCCGCGCCTTGCCGCGTACAGCCAGTTCGGGAATTTGCTGAAAGTTATCCGGTCCGGGGAGCGCACGATCGGCCATCTTTGGATGGCTGTTGCGCAGCACGTCGGCGACAGGCATGGCACATTGCTGGTCTACGATCGAATTCCACATCATGACCTGGGCTTGCTCATCCGGTGTGGTCCCCATAAGAGGGGGCTCGGGATGAGTCGCCTCCAGGTAAGTGGCGATGGCGATGTTCTCGCACAGCGCGATGCCGCTGTCGGTTACCAATACGGGCACGGTCGCCAGCGGATTAACGGCCAGGAACTGGGGCGAAAGCTGTTCGCCCTTGCCAAGGTCAACCTGGTTCGTCTCGATATCGAGCCCTTTTTCAGCGATAAACATGCGCGCGCGGCGCGGACTCGGGGCGGTGGGGCAGTCATAAAAGATCATGGTGTATCCTCCTGTAAGTTCTGTTAGGTATTCAGCCTTTTTGCCCGAATACTACCTTGTGGATCGAGGTGTCGTCCTGCGGCTTGACGCGCGCCTCCTCGAACTGGGCGCGACCCTCGCGCAGTTTTGGCCGCTCCTTGAGCTCCTGCAGCCAGCGCGCGAGCCCAGGCCGATCATCCAGTGATTGCTCCAGACCCCGCCATAGTGAGGCCCAAGGCCAGATGGCCATATCGGCTATCGAGTAGAAATCACCGGCGACATACCGATTCTGCTGCAGCCTCTCGTCCAGCACGCCAAACAGGCGGCTGATCTCATTGCGGTAGCGGTCCTTGGCATAGGGCAGATCGTTGGGCGGCTCCATCGATGGCGCATATTTTAGAAAGTGGAATGCCTGGCCAGCCATCGGACCGAGCCCGCCCATCTGCCACATCAGCCATTCATCGACGGCGATGCGTTGTCGCTCGGTCTCGCCATAGAACTTGTCGGTCTTGCGGGCGAGGTACTGCAGGATGGCCCCCGATTCGAAAATTGAGATCGGCTGTCCGTCGGGCCCGTCGGGATCGACAATCGCTGGCATGCGCCGATTGGGCGAGATCGCCGCAAATTCTTCTTCGAACTGCTCGCCCTTGGCAAGATTAACCAGACGGATGGTGTAGGGTAGCCCCATCTCTTCCAGCGCGATGGTAATCTTCCAGCCGTTCGGGGTCGGCCAATAGTGCAACAGAATGTTATCGTTCATTTCTCACCTCATGAATTGTCAGGATTAATACTATGTAATGTTTACGGCAAACTTCGGCGTGCGGTTGCATGATACTCACGCGCCGAAAGAATGCGGGTCGATGTTGAGTCCGCCAGTAAGCTCCTGTCCGCCGTCTACACGGATGATCTCTCCAACTACGTACCGCGACGCTTTAGTCGCCAGGAATAACGCCATATTGGCAATATCATCGGTACTTCCGAATTCTTTCATCGGCACGGCGTCCATCATCAGCTGGCTGAGCTCAGGGGTCGCAGTAAATTTGCGAAAACCTTCTGTGCCCTCAATGGGGCCCGGCACAATCGCATTCACGCGTATTCCCTGGGGTGCCCACTCCAGAGCAAGCGACTTGGTCAGCATGTTGACCCCTGCCTTGGCTGCGCAGGCGTGGGATTGCCCTGCGAACGGGACGGAACCTTGTGGCGCCGAAATATTGATGAATGAAGCCCCGGGTTTTCTTGCATAATCATAGGCAGCCCGCAGGACATGGAATGTGCCCAGGAGGTCGATATCTATTACTGTCTTGAAGGCATTGGCCGACATCTTCTCTGCCGGAGCATTGAAAAGACCGGCCGCACCAGACACCACGATATCCAGCGGCCCAAACAGCTCCGCGGTTTGCTCGATGGCATTATTGACGCTGTCGAAATCGCGCACGTCGGCGGCAAAGCCCAGTACATGAGCGTCTTCTCTCAGGCCGCGAAGATACTCCACCGCACCCTCCACCTTTTCCGGCTTGCGGCTCAGCACCGCTACCTGGGCCCCAGCCTGCACAAAAGCGGCGGCGATTTCCCTGTTGATTCCACTCGTTCCTCCCGCAATGAATGCGGATTGCCCTTTCAGGACGTTCTTCTCGAACATAGCTAAGCACCTCTTTGTTACACATGTTGATAGATTGGAGAGGATACTAGCAGGGGAAAACGTTAGCGGCGCTCCCCTATATGGGGGGTCAGGGCAAAGCCAGGTAGCCCAGTCGGTGCGCCAACCAGATTGCCTGGGTCTTGTTTCGCGCATTGAGTTTCTTCAGGGCCTGCTTGATATATTGACGCACGGTTTCATTCTGTATTCCCAGGATTTCAGCCGTTTCAATGGTCGAGTGTCCCTGGGCTGCCCAGTAGAGACACTCCTGTTCCCTGGGGGTCAGCGGGTGCTTCATGAACTCCGGCTTTTCATCCCGCCACCCAAAACGATCAATGCAGATAGCGACGAAATTGACGGTCATCCAGTGCAACTGGCAGAGAACGTCTTCGCTCAGGGGGCCGGTGTCGGGGTTGTCTTCAAAGCGAAACGCTGCCAGCGACCAGTATTCGCCGCGCCCGGTAAAAACAGGTACATGGAAAGACTCCCGAATACCTGCGCGGATTAGGGTCTTGATCCAGTTAGCGGTAACCACATTGGTTACGGCAGACCTGTCGGCTAAAAACTCCCTGAGCACGATCCATTCAGGCAGCACTTTCTGCGACATGCGTCGACGGACAGGGTCAAATGACTGACTGAGTGCTGACCGGGCGGGGCCTGCGATGTCGTCCCCATACTGAAACCAACCCTCCAGCAGGGACTCGTCAATATTGATAGGCAGTGCACGCCGCAAAAGCCCCGGACTTCCGCTGGGTAAACTACCGATAGGTGTGTAGGTGAACGCACCGCCGGAGATACCGACCTCCTCGAAGACCTCCGCGATCGTCTTTTTAAGTTGGTCCTCGCTGTCGAGACTTTCCCAATCGATTGGACGCATGCCGCTTTCCACCCCCAAATGGGGGAATTCGAAGTTTGGCAAAAGTGTATATCGTGTCTCCCCTCATGAGCAAGGCATATCAATCCACGGATTCCGGCACCTTCGAACGCTGTTGATCGAACTGGAACCGGGGCGCGATATGGGCCTTGCCAACAATAACCTGGAGAGCCACATGACCACCGAAATATTGACGATTGAAGATGTCGAGCGAATAGAAACGATCCCCCTGGAAACGCGTTTGCCGGGATCAACGGGATACGAAGCCTTGCAGGCGACCGTGGCCAGGTTTCCCGATCGCATAGCTATCACCGCCCTCGAATCAGGGTCCCCCCTGGGTACTTGCCGCAACGTGACGTTCACCCAATTGCTGGAAAATGTTAACCGGACGGCAAACATGTTCCGAAGTCGCGGCCTGAAGTCGGATGAATCGGTCACACATTTCCTGCCACTGGTTCCCGAAGGCTTTTATGTGAAGATTGCCGCTGAAACGGTAGGCATCGTAAACCCCATCAACCCGATGCTGGAAGTCGAGCACGTTGTCGGCATCACCCGGTCGGCCAACACACGCATCCTGGTGATTCCCGGCAAGGATAGCAGTCAGGAATTCTTCGACAAAGGCTGTGAGTTGGCCGCGGCGAATCCCGACATTCACACCGTTTACGTACTCGGCGGCAGGGATGAATGCGACGGTGAGAAATTCTTACCGCTGGAGGCATCGATCGCCGAGCAGGATGGCTCGCAGATTGTCGGCGGTGTTACTGGGTCATTAGATGACGTGGCTGCCTATTTCCATACCGGTGGTACAACCGGTGTCCCCAAACTCGCGCAGCACTCACAGCGCATGCGTCTCGCCCAGACCATTTCGACAGGAGATATGCTTGGCTACGACGAGAATGATTGTGTACTTCTCGGTCTCCCCATGTTTCACGTGGCAGGCTCGATCATCCTGGGCCTGATACCGCTGTTCCGTGGTTCCCGGCTGCTGTTACTCAGTCCTGATGGATTCCGCGATAAGGTGGCGTTGCAGTCATTCTGGAAAGTCATCGAGCAGCAGCAGGTGACCGTGCTTATGGCTGTGCCCACAGTGCTTTCGGCACTGCAGAATATACCCGTGGGCGACGCGGACCTGACTTCGCTACACACCCTTATGACCGGTGGATCGGCCGTGCCGACCGAACTGATGAAGGCAGTGAGCGAGCAGACCGGATTGGATGTCGTCCAGGGCTTTGGTATGACCGAGATTGGCGGGATGGGCCTGATCCAGGTGCAACGCGGCAAACAGGACCACGGATCCACTGGCATTCGCGGGCCCTATGTCCAGGCAAAGATTGGTATTCAGGGTGCTGACGCACGGGTAACGGGTGAAGCGCCGTCCAATGAAATCGGCGTACTGTGCTTCAAGGGGCCCTGCGTGATGCCGGGCTATGCCGGGGGGCGGGCGCAAGAGGAAACGTTTACCGATGACGGCTGGCTGAATACGGGCGATTTGGCGCGCATGGACGAAACCGGGGAAGTCTGGATCACCGGCCGGGCCAAGGACCTGATCATCCGTAGCGGGCACAATATCGACGCGTTGATCATCGAGGATGCCCTGCATGGCCATCCCGCAGTCGAGGTGGCGGCGGCCGTGGGTAAACCGGATGAATACGCCGGTGAACTGCCCATCGCCTACGTGCAATTGAAGCCCGGCGTGAATGTCAGCGCCAGTGAACTGGTAGCTTACGCAAAGCAACATATCGTCGAGCGTGCCGCTGCCCCTGTCGAGGTGATCCTGGTCGACGAAATCCCCAAGACAGGTATCGACAAGGTGTTCAAGCCCGCATTGCGTTTCGACGCCATCAAGCGGACCTACGAAGGCGTTATCGCAGATCATCCGGATATTCGCGTCGATGCCGTGATCGAGGTAAGCAACGACCCCTCTGCGGGCGTTATGGCCAGCGTCTTACTTCGCGGTGACAAATCGGTAGAACAGGAGGCGTTGGTCAGCTCCGCGCTGAGCCATTTCACCACGCAGTTCTCTGTGCAATGGGCATCTGAACAGTGACTGGCTATGACATGCAGCCTTAATTTGCTTCACTAAACGTGGCATGATGCCGCAACGGAAAAATAGTCATGGAGGATTTGCCCCAATGTCCGGGTTAAAAGTGACGAGTTGGATCCAGAGCGGGCTGCGCCCCTCAAAAAAGCGCTCTGTGCTCTCCTTGGTAATCATCGGCCTCGCGCTGGGTGTAGGCGGTATTGTGGCCTTTAACGCCACCATGCACGCCACCAATACCGATGAGTTCTGTGTCAGCTGTCACGAACAGAAGGACAACTCCCTGGTCATGCTGGAGAAAACCCGCCACTACGGCAATGCCAGCGGCAATAGTGCTGGTTGCTCGGACTGCCACGTGCCCCACGAGTTCGCGCCCAAGATGATCCGCAAGATCCAGGCATCCCGGGAAGTGTGGGGCCATATCACCGGCATTATCGATACGCCGGAGAAATATGCCGCCCACGCTCCGCACATGAAGAAAAAGGAAATCGACCGCATCAGGGCCAACGACTCGCAGGAATGTCGCAACTGCCACGAGGTTGAGCAGATGAATCTGGACCTGCAGAGCCCCGCGGTCAGGCAGTTTCACCAGGCGATGCTGGACAACGGCAAGAGCTGTATCGACTGCCATGCGGGCCTCGCTCACAATCCCGCGGACATGCCCGGGGCGACCGTTGCCAGTGCAGACGTGCTGGCAGACGCACACGGCGAGAAGGCGCTTTGCTATACCTGCCACGTTTCTGATGAGGGCCCTGAAGATGACAACCTGAGCCACGAGAATACCGGCTGTGTCAGCTGTCACGGTGATTTGCGAGCGGTTGCCTCAAGGGAGCCTCAGCTCGAAGTTTCTCCCCACCAATCCCACTTCATTGGTGATGTGGCTTGCACCACCTGTCACAGCGCTCATATAAAATCGGTGACCTATTGCGACGCTTGCCACAGTTTCGACTTCAACATGCCATTCGGCGCCAGCTGGACACGCGGGCCGGCTCCTCTCATCGCCGATGCTGAAGACAAGGCCGCACAGGACCAGGCCATTACCGAGGCTCCGCGGGTAGAGACGGATATAGTGGTGGTTGGTTCCGGCGGTGCAGGCCTGGCGGCGGCCGTGTCTGCAAGGGATGCGGGTGCCGGGGTAATCCTGCTGGAAAAAGAACCTGTGCCGGGCGGCAATACCAAGCTCGCCGCAGGGGGCATGAACGCCGCCGAAACCAGATCGCAGGAAAAACTGGGTATCACCGACGACAAACAGACCATGGTTGATGACACCATGAAAGGCGGTCACGACGTCAACGATCCCGACCTGGTGAAAGTGCTGGCCAATAATTCGTCCGACTCGATTGACTGGCTAACTTCTATGGGGGCTGATATGAGCGACGTGGGCCGCATGGGTGGCGCCAGTGTCAACCGCAGCCACAGACCGGCGGGTGGTGCCGGTGTCGGCGCGCATGTCGCCCAGGTATTGTGGGATAACGCGGTGCAGCGTGGCACAGATATCCGCTTCAACAGCCGTGTGGTGATGATCCTGAAGGATCCATCGGGCACAGTGACCGGGGTGCTGGTACACGGCAAGTTCACCGGCTACTACGTGATCAAAGCCGATGCCGTCATACTGGCCACCGGTGGCTTCTCCAGGAACAACAAACTGGTTGCCCAGCTCGATCCCAAGCTCGCGGGTTTCAAGAATACTAACCAGCCAGGGGCCACCGGCGATGGCCTGGAGGTCGCCCAGCTTGCCGGCGCGGCCACCAGGGACCTGGAATACATACAGGCGCATCCAACGTACTCTCCCGTGGGCGGGGTGCTGGTGACTGAAGCCATTCGGGGTAACGGTGCGATCCTGGTAAACCGTGACGGTGAGCGTTTCGTCAACGAGATCACCACCCGGGACAAGGCGGCGGCGGCAATCCTGGCCCAGGCCGGAGGAAGCGCCTACCTGATATTTGATGACGGCGTGCGCAAAAGCCTCAGTAAAATCGAAAGTTTCATACACTTACACATTGTTAACGAGGGCGGGAGTATTGAAATACTCGCCAATGAAATCGACCTGCCCGCCGCGAACCTTGCAAACACCTTATCGGCCTACAATGGGTTTGTAAAAGCGGGAAAAGACACCCAATTCCAGCGCCCGGACCTACCGCGGGAACTGAGCACCGCACCCTACTACGCCATTGAGGTGACTCCCGCGGTTCACCACACCATGGGCGGGGTGCTGATTGACACCGGGGCCAGGGTAAAAGACACAGATGGCAATACCATCAGGGGGCTGTATGCCGCCGGTGAGGCCACGGGTGGTGTGCACGGCGCCAACCGCCTGGGAGGCAACGCCATTTCTGACATCATTACCTTTGGCCGCCTGGCCGGGGCCGAGGCTGCCATGTATGTCAAAGACAATTGATAGAAATACCGGCTGCATCTTCGCCCGGTTCTTATATACTGTGTTCAACGGTGTGTCACAAATACCAGGCCATGGAGAGCCCAATGAGAAAAATCAATAATTCCTTGTTAGCAGCAGCGGTCATCGCCGCCACTACTGCCCTTTCCGCCGAGGCGGCCACCGATGCGGAGCGTATCCGCCTGCTGGAGGAGCAGCTCAGCCAGCAAAAAGCGATGATGCAGCAGCAGCAGCGCATGCTGGAGGCCATGGATGCCGAGCTCAAGCGTCTCAAAGCCGGAGAACCTGGCGCAGTGGTAACGACAACGCCAGTCACGACAGCGCCGACAACTCAAGTAGCGGCAGCGGAGAAAATGCCCATAGTGGTCACCGGGGATGAGCTGAAAACCTCCCCATTGGACGCGCTTTCGGTAAATGTCTATGGCTTTGTCATGGCGGACGCGATTTATGATTTCAAACGGGTGGATCCGAACTGGGAAGACACCCTGCGGGTGACCACCATTCCCACAGAAGACGGCGCCTTCGGCAAAGACGGCAATGCAGTCTTCGGTGTACGCCAGTCGCGGCTGGGTATCGCCGGCAACTACGGCGAAGACATCACTTTTAAGCTGGAAGCTGAGCTGTTTGGCGTGGGTGGCGATGAAGGCCAGACCACACCGCGATTGCGCCACGCGTGGGCGACCTATAAAAACTTTGGTGCGGGCCAGACCTGGTCCAACTTTATGGATATCGACATTTTCCCCAATACCATCGATTACTGGGGGCCCACCGGCATGGTGTTCTATCGCAACAAACAGGTGCGGTATACCTTCCCCATGGGCGAAGATGAATTCTCGGTTACCCTCGAAGACCCAGACACCGCGTTAACCGTGGGCCATTTTCGCGATACGGATCCCTGCGATGTACCAAACGCAGACCCTGAATGCGAATCCACAGAATCCAGGTTAGGAGATTTATTACAGGATCATAACGACCTTCCCGACCTGTCCGTCCGCTACCGTAATAACGGCGACTTCGGACATTATCAAATAGCGGGCATTGTGCGCAAACTCGGCTATGAACGACTGGATACGGGCACCGGTGATTACGAGGTCGGCTGGGGCGTTAACACCAGTACCGGCTTAAAAACCTGGGGGAAAGATCTCCTGAAGTTACAGGTCGTCTATGGTGAAGGCATTGGCAACTACATGAATGACGGTGGCATTGATATTGCCCCGGACTCCAGCGATATTAACGACGCTGACGCGGAGGCTGTGGAACTGCTCGGTATTAGTGCCTACTATGACCACTACTGGAATGACCGCTGGTCCACCTCGGTCGGCTGGTCCATGACCGACCTCGATAGCAGTGACGGGCAGCTTCCCACTGAATTTAAAAAGGGACAAATAGCGCAGATCAACCTGCTGCACTACCCGGCGGATAATGTCATGCTGGGCGCGGAGTTCAACTGGGGTGAACGTGAAGACGTCGACGGCAACACCGGTGAGGATTACCGCATCCAGTTTACCCTTAAGGTGAATTTTGATACCGGCGATATTATGCGAATGAGATAGCTTGTGGCCGGCTCAATCGAGCCGGACGCTAACTAAACCGCACCCGCACTGGACCCGCAGTCAACTGCTGCGGCTTTCCCGCAAAGTGGCCCGCCAGTTTGGCGCCACAGGCCGCACAGCCGCCCTGATTATCCAGCCGCCACTGTCCCAGGCGATGCCAGTCTCGCTCGATAAGCAACTCACCACAGTGATGACACCAGGTACTGGCGCCCTGACGGTCACGTACATTGCCGGTATAGGCATAACGCACACCGTTGGAACGGGCGATTTCTCGCGCGCGCGACAGCGTGGCAGCCGGAGTGCGCTCTATATCCCGCATCTTCCAGTCCGGATGGAACGCGGTGAAATGCATGGGCACATCCGGCCCCAGATTCTCCACCACCCATCGGGTCATGGCATCCAGCTCCTCGCTGGAATCGTTTTCACCGGGAATAAGCAGTGTGGTCAGCTCCAGCCAGGTATCCGTCTCGTGCCTGATGTATTGCAGTGTCTCCAGTACCGGGGCCAGGTGGCCGCCACATATCTTGTAATAAAAACGCTCGGTAAATGCCTTCAAGTCCACATTGGCCGCATCCACCGCCTTGAAAAACTCAACACGGGGTTCGGGGTCGATATAGCCGGCCGTGACGGCGACGGTCTTGATATCGTGCTCGCGACAGGCCGCCGCCACATCCAGCGCGTACTCCATAAAAATAATGGGATCGTTATAGGTGAAGGCGATGCTGCGACAGTCCATTTCCAGCGCGGCCTGCGCCAGTTGCCGCGGACTGGCGCGATCCGCCATGCTGTCCATTTCACGGGACTTGGTGGTATCCCAGTTCTGGCAGAACTTGCAGGCCAGATTACAACCCGCCGTGCCAAAGGACAGAACACCACTGCCGGGATAGAAATGGTTCAGCGGTTTTTTCTCGATCGGGTCCACGCAGAAACCACTGGAACGACCGTAGCTGACCAGCTTGACCTCATCATCCAGTCGCTGGCGCACATAACACAGGCCGCGCTGGCCCTCCTGCAAGCGGCAATGGCGCGGGCACA
>PVMS01038347.1_pt1 | contig 12067 bp, 11 predicted proteins | sample 1853461 | NCBI WGS metagenome assembly PVMS01 (sample SAMN08582032, study PRJNA380276) | Marine sediment metagenome, whole genome shotgun sequencing project. | isolation source: ocean sediment barecode stripped | collected 2017
GGTGACAATGGGGCGCTTTTGAGGTGCACTAATGGGCACCCTTTGCTCTACAGGTGGGGATTGGGGAGGACTTTCCGGGGGGTATTCGGGATAGGATGATGAGGGAGGATAATTTGAGGAGGGATCTTGGGTCACAGGGTTACCTTTTGTGGTGAAGTGCGATGATGTTCGGCACGGATTATGGCGAGAATGGTGTCAACGGCTTCGTCTAAGTGACAATCCCGATTGAGGACGACGTAGTCAAACTCGTGCATGCGCTTGAGCTCCTCGCGGGCGGTCTCGATACGCTTGAGCAGCCCTTCGGGCGTCTCTGTTTTACGCTGTTTGAGGCGCTCTATCAGTTCGGCTTCATTTTGGGCGATCAAGAAGATCAGGCAGGCTTGCGGGGAGATCTCACGGATGGTGGCTGCGCCCTGGACATCCACGCGCATGATCACGTCTTTGCCGCTGGCCAAAGCCTGGCGAACCTGTTCTTTGGGCACACCCTTATAATCTTCGTATACAGTGGCGTATTCCAGGAGCTCGTCACCTTCAATCATGGCGGTGAACTGCTCAGTAGACATAAACAAGTAGTCCACTCCATGCACCTCATTTTCACGTTTAGGACGATTTGTAGCAGTAACAACAAAAAAGAAGGGCAGATCCCGTTCTTTCATCGCCTGGATGACGCTGTCCTTTCCGACTCCAGATGGCCCCGAGATTACAACCAGGAGCGGTTCGATATGAGAGCTGGGATTAGAATAAGGATCACGGTCATTGGTCATAAACTGCCAACCTCGCAGGAGGGTATAATTGTTGCCTGGAAATCACTCATAAGGAGAAATGCTTATGCCGAGCTATGAATACCGGTGTTTGGATTGCAAACGGCGCTTTGAAGTATACCTGTCTTATGATGAGTATGGTAGACAAGAAGTTCAATGTACTAATTGTAACAGCCAAGATGTACAGCGCCAGATCGGCCGCATTCGGATCGCCCATTCTGAAGAAAGCAGGCTTGAAAAAATGGCTGATCCCTCCAACCTGGCCGGGTTAGAGGACGATCCAAAGGCACTGGCCAAGATGATGCGCCAAATGGGTTCCGAAATGGGGGAAGACATGGGTTCGGAATACGACGAAGTACTCGACCGGTTAGAGTCCGGGCAATCCCCGGAGGAGATTGAAAGTTCCATGCCGGATTTGGAACCCGACGGGGGAGGGATGGCTGGTCCAGGATTACCTGACTTATAAAGAGCGGGGTTTAATTATTTGAGCACCCATTAAGTCTGATCGGCCTTGGGTAAACGATCTTGAACTATCTGGCGGATCGTTTCCTGGACCTTATCTGACGGATGGTCTGCATCGATGACCACCCAGCGCGCAGGTTCAGATTCAGCCAGGACAGCATACCCCTGGCGAACGCGCTGGTGAAATTCAAGGCTATAAGCATCCAAGCGGTTCCATTCATCGCCCTGTGCTTTGCGTTTTAATCCTGCTTCGGCACCGACATCTAACAACAAGGTTAAATCAGGCTTTAGCCCCCCGGTTGCAAAATTAATCAAGCTGCTGATTTGATTCAGATCATTTTGATGTCCATAGCCCTGGTAAGCCATGGTTGAATCTGCATAGCGATCGCACAGGACGATATAGCCATCCGCCAAGTGGGGTTTGATGACCTGTTCAACCAGCTGAGCCCGGGCTGCCAAGAACAGCAAAGTCTCGCTGCGGGGATGCATACCCGTATTTTTCAAGTCTGACAGAACCTGGCGAATCTGGTCACCGATGGCAGTGCCGCCGGGTTCACGAGTGATTAATACCCGATGACCACGCTGAGTTAAGTATTCGGATAGGGGAGCGACCTGGGTGGTTTTTCCGCTGCCATCCGGTCCTTCAAAAGTAATGAACATGTTGGTAATGGTAATTAGTTTCTAAAAATCCGCACCCGGCGGTTGGGCTCTTTGCCATAAGAATGCGAGGTTAAATCGGCTTGACGAGCCATCTCGTGCTGCAAGCGCCGAACATATGAGATGGCTGGGGGCAGCTCGATCCAGCGTTCCCCGTTCAAGATGGCATTGATGGCACCTTCTGTTTCCTGTAAAGTTCTTTCGACTGTCTGCTCTTCACCGCTCTCGCTTGAAATACTATACAAATCACTCAAGAACTTCTGCATCTGGTTGACCGTATTGGAGCGCAATACATAGACTGGCATGCCGCGGTTTTCTGCATCAACAATAGGTCTCTGGCGTTTACGGTAATATGTGCGCAATGTCACCAGCACATCCGCCTCCCCGATGTCCTTGACTACCAGGACGGGTACTCCCAAGCGTTTAGCGGCCTGGACCAGCCGGTTGCGGGCAACACCGTAAGCATAAATGCGCATGGTTTGCAGAGGGAGACTTTGTGAGCTAACCGTTGCTTCACTTCCCCTGGTGGTTGGCTCCCAGGATTGTTGGCGCTGACGCTTTGGACCGCCATTGCCCATGCGGCTGAAACCACCTTTCGAATTTACGGGTCGGTGGATGGATGATTCTGGGCTGCTCTTCTCGATTTGAATTTCCCCATCTGCAGTGCGGGTGCGAATCTCAGTCGGCAAGGGGTAACCCCGCAGGAGGGCATCCACGGCTTCGGAGACATCGTAGTTAACAGCTAAACGATCACGGGTTTGAATCTCGATCAGCACATCAAATGTCGGGGGAGAGCGGCGCTCGAGGACAGTTTTCTGCGTACCACGGCGACGGGCTTCTTCATCCGAGAGCGTGACCGATTCAATACCCCCAACCAGATCTGACAGGGTTGGATTGAGGAGCAGGTTTGCAAGGGTGTTGCCATGGGCAGTGCCGATCAGCTGGACACCGCGCTCGGCGATCGTGCGGGCAGCAGCAGCTTCCAGTTCGCGTCCGATTTCATCGATCACGATCACCTCGGGGTTGTGGTTCTCCACCGCTTCGATCATCACCTCGTGCTGCAGGGAGGGGGTGGTCACCTGCATGCGGCGGGCGCGACCTACCGCAGGGTGGGGGACATCCCCATCGCCGCCGATCTCGTTGGAGGTGTCCACGATGACCACGCGCATGGTTTCAGCCAGGATGCGGGCAGTTTCACGCAGCTGGGTGGTTTTGCCAACCCCGGGACGACCCAGGATGAGCAAGCTTTTATTACTTTCAATTAGGTCTTTGATCAGGTCGGTGGTACCGTATACCGCACGGCCAACCCGGCAGGTTAATCCAACGATATGTCCCCGCCGGTTGCGAATGGCCGAGATGCGATGCAGGGTGCGCTCTAACCCGGCGCGGTTGTCACTGTCGAAATCTCCTGTGCGCCCGGTAACCGCAGCAATGTCTTCATGAGTTACCTCGGTCTGGTTTAATACCACTTCGCGGTCGATGAAGCGTGCAGTTGGCACGCGGCCAAGATCTAAAATAACCTCCAGCAGATTATCGCTGTCATTTTCTGCTAAGACTGAATGGTGGATGTGCTCTGGCAGCACATCCATCAAGGCTTGCAAATCATCTGTAATGTGATGTTGGGTCATAAATTATTGTTTCCCTCCGTTCTCACAAATGGAGTGGTAATTTCTTGCTGTCCACCTTCGAGAGCTGGGAGGTTGAAGGAACTTTTTACCTTCTGGGCAACTGCCAGGTGTTTTACCAGGACCGCCTGGGTAGGACCCGCGCTTGCCTTCAGGTCTTCTAATGCATTTTCAAGCCAGGATTGGTAAGACCGCACACACATGTAAATAGGTCGCGAATGGCGGTTCGGTAAATTCGTGATTAAATCAGCCAGCAGTGGAGTTGCATCCTGCGTGTCAGGATGAATGAAGGGAAGCATCCAAATACCCTGCTGCCCATAGCGAACTTCTGCATAGGCTCTTATTTCGTCATCCAGGTAATAAACTTGACCTTTCATCTGTTCTGTGGGCAGTGATTCGACCTGCTGGACCAGAGGGGGAACCAGGGTGTTGTACAAAGAGCGGACAGCGATCACATCACGTCCGGTGATCTCATGCCATTGGGATGGATTGGGTTTGAGATCCGTTTCGGGTGGTGATTTCCAGATGCGTTGGTGGACATAGAGGGCAAAACCAGCCTGGCGCAGGTCATCAAAGCAGGCAGTATCATCCTCAACTTCCGCCAGGAGATGGAAAGCACCGCGTTTTCCGATCTGCTGGATAATATACTCAAGCAAACTGAGTACCGTAGTTCCATCCAGTGCAGAAACCGGGGCTAAGAAGGAAAGCCTGGCGAGCTGCTGATCTTGAGCATGCGTTACCTGTCCGAGCAAGGTTTCCCTTTGCTTTTCATCATCTGAATGTAGAAATGTATAAATGCCGGTCGCCGGCGCGAAGTAGGAGAGCATGGCTCCTAATTGCAAGAGCAATTCACCACGCGTTAAAACTGAGGCGTTATCTAAGAAGATGCCTCGCTTGCGATAGCGCATGAGTATTGGTAGATCACGCCAGTCGAACTGTCTGATGCCCATATCGGATGGTTACTCTTTGTTAATAACAGCTTTCTTGATTGCTGAATTAGTGGTCAACCAGGCTGAGGAAATAACGGTGGAAGCGATTGTCAGGTGTGAGTTCAGGATGGAAAGCAGTCGCTAATAAATTTCCTTGTTGGGCGGCGACGATGCGACCATCTGGCAAGGTTGCCAGGGAGTTTGCGGACCCCTGAACGGATTCAATCAATGGCGCCCGAATAAAAACCGCATGGAATGGATCAGGATTGTGAGGTTCTAATTCCACCAGAACAGGTACTTCAAGGTCGATCTCAAAGCTTTCTACCTGGCGTCCAAATGCGTTTCGCTCCACGGTAATGTCCATCAACTCAAGCAAAGGCTGTTGGCGGCGAGCGTCTTTGGAGAGCAAAATTGCTCCAGCACAGGTACCCCAGATGGCATGCTGGGCTGCGAAATCTCTGATCGGTTGAATGAGATCGTAGGCTTCAGCAAGCTTTCCAATGGTTGTAGATTCACCACCGGGGATAATTAACCCATCTAATGCTACGAGATGATCGGGTAAGCGGACCTGGCAGGAATCAACTCCGAGTTGGTCGAGGACGGTGCTGTGTTCCGCAAAATCACCTTGAAGTGCAAGGATGCCAATTTTCATACCACTAATGCTGTGATTAGATGCGCGGTCGTGCAAAAATTACCAACCGCGGTCAGCGATCAGCTCGGATTCTGGGATGGCTGAGACCTGCTGGCCAACCATAGGTTCTCCCAGGTTGCGGCTTACCTCGGCCAGGATATACGGGTCATCGTAATGGGTGACAGCTTTGACAATGGCCTCAGCGCGCTTGGCAGGATCACTCGATTTAAAGATACCAGAACCGACAAAAACACCATCTACACCTAGCTGCATCATCAGGGCAGCATCAGCAGGTGTTGCAAGACCACCGGCGGCGAAATTTACTACCGGCAAACGTCCCAGTGCCCGGGTTTCAAGCACCAGCTCGTAAGGAGCCCCAATGTCCTTGGAAAATCCCATTAATTCTTCTTCAGGCATGTTTTGCATGCGACGAATTTCACCCAGGACCGAACGGGCGTGGCGGACAGCTTCAACCACATCACCAGTGCCGGCCTCACCTTTCGTGCGGATCATTGCTGCACCTTCTCCGATCCGGCGCAAGGCTTCACCCAGGTTGCGACAACCACAAACGAATGGTACTTTAAATTCGTGTTTGTTGACGTGAAAAGCTTCATCTGCGGGGGTCAACACTTCAGATTCATCGATGTAATCAACCCCGATTGCTTCCAGGATTTGGGCTTCTACAAAGTGCCCAATACGTGCTTTTGCCATAACCGGGATGGTCACTGCATCCATTATTTGCAGGATTAATTCTGGGTCGCTCATGCGGGCAACCCCGCCGTCTTTACGTATATCGGCCGGAACTCGTTCCAAGGCCATCACGGCAACCGCGCCAGCATCTTCGGCGATGCGGGCATGTTCATGGGTAACGACATCCATGATCACGCCGCCCTTCAACATTTGAGCTAACCCCTTCTTCACTGCAAAAGTGGCAACTTCCTTTTCCATACTTTCTCAACCTCCAACATGAATGGGAACCAACTTATCTAATTGCATTCTACCACGCTGTGATATGCCTGACAATCGACGCCGGATTTGTGTTTTTAGTTCTATCGCAATGTTAACAATGGGATTGGCAAGGGATTTTCGGTTATTTTGTTGTTGATATTGTATGTGGGTTAAAAAAACCCCCATCCCACTGAAATTTATGGTGGGATAGGGGAGTTAAGTGTAATGTGAACCGGTCAGCTGCAGTTAATCCTGGTCTTCCTCATCTTGTTCTTCGTCTTCACCGCTCCCAATCCCAAGGGGAGTCCACTTCTGGCTGTCCTTAAGCCGGTGCTGGAATCCACCCCGGTCGTGAATATCATCGAAATCTTCTGGTTTGATGAACAGCTGTTCTCCATCCAGCAGACCGCTCAAACCTGATTGACCTGGTTCAGGTCGTTTCAGGGTGGGCTGTGCTGCATCGGCGGGGTTGTAGTCAACCGGTTCTTCATAGGTAGTGATAAAGCCTTCGAAGTTGCGCAATATGATTTTGTGATCTGACATACTGAGCTGGTAATTGGGGCCGACGGGGATTTTACCACCACCGCCAGGGGCATCAACGATGAAAACAGGGACGGCATAGCCAGAGGTATGACCGCGCAAGCCCTCAATGATTTCAACACCCTTGGCGACTGGGGTGCGGAAATGGCCGGCCCCCGCTACCAAATCACACTGGTAGAGATAATATGGGCGAACCCGCATGCGGACCAGGTCATGGACCAGCTGGCGCTGGATGTGCACATTATCGTTGACCCCAGCCAGGAGCACAGACTGGTTGCCGAGAGGTATTCCGGCCCTGGTCAACCGATCACATGCTTCCGCGAGTTCGGAGGTGATCTCATTTGGATGGTTTACATGGATGTTTAGCCAGAGGGGGTGGTATTGCTGCAGTATCTCGGTGAGCTCGTCCGTTATGCGCATGGGTAAGAAAATCGGCACTCTCGATCCAATGCGCACTATTTCGATATGCGGGATCTCGCGCAAACGGCGCAAGATCTCATCCAGAATTTTAGGAGCTAAGACCAGCGGATCACCTCCGGATAGGAGTACATCCCGGATCTGCGGTGTGCGTTCGAGATATTCGATCTGCATCTCGAACTCAGAACGCGAGAAGGTTGCCGACGGATCACCAACGATCCGGGAACGTGTGCAGTAGCGGCAGTAGGAAGCGCACTGGGTTGTTACCAGCATTAATGCCCGGTCAGGATAGCGGTGAACTAAGCCCGGGACAGGAGAATGTCGATCTTCCGCAAGAGAATCTTCCATCATAGCCGTGAAGGGGGTCATCTCGATCTCGGTTGGCACTACCTGTTTGCGGATGGGATCATTTGGATCGTCAGGATCGATCAGGGAAATGAAGTAGGGGGTAATCTCGACCCGGAATAAATGGGCAGCAGATAAAGCCTTGCGCTCGCTCTCGGTGAGCGGGATCACTTGTTCGAATTCACCCGGGGTATTAATGCGGTTGCTGAGCTGCCAGCGCCAATCATTCCACTTTTCGTCAGGGACATCTTCAAAGATTGGGGCTCGCTTGGAAGCAAAGGGTTGGTTTACCATTTTAAGGTTCTCCAAATCAATATGTCGATCAATAGGACGAGTATTTACTGGTTTCTTTCAATCACGATCCATCCTGAGAAGGAGGGGTAGTTATCCTGTTCACCGGTCAGTTCGGCCACAGTTTCCTGAATGCGAATACGCCAGATCTTTAGTGGTCCCCCCTGTTCATAAATCAGGAATTCACCATCGGGGGAGATGCTCAAGGGGTGAATGCCGGCACCGGGTAAGAGCAGAGAATGGGTGTTCTCGGATGGCAAATAGTGATATAGACCATCCAAGTCTGCATCCGCGCCACTCAAACCATAGTAGAGTGAGCCATCTTGTGCCCACACAGGGTGAGTAGCATACCCGTTGGAGTTGCTGGTAAGCGGGGTCAAATTGCTGCCATCAGGATGGGCGCGATATAGACGAGTGGGAAAATTTGCTGCCTCGGTTGGATCCTGGTCGAGCCCAAAAGCGATCCAGCTGCCATCCGGCGACCAGGCTGGTGTGTGTGCTCCAGCGATCAAAGTACTGCCATCATCTGTAATTGAGTTGATCAGCGGGGCGATTATCACTTCAGCAGTATTGCCCGATAAATCAACGATGGTTAATCCTGGGCTGCTGTTGCAGGGTTCCCCATAGCCGATACCCGTAATCGCTAGCTGGTCGCCACCAGGAGACCAGGCTGCACCGGTATCACATCCATACCCGCGCACACCATCAGGGAGCGGTAAATCATGCCAGGTGCTGTCCTCCAGGGAAAGCCAAGCATGTCGAATTGGTTCACGCTCGTTTTCAGGATAGTGAGAAACCAACAAGCGACCGGAATTTGACCAGGATCGGGGTAGGTAAAACCCATCTTCAGGAGCTGGCAGTAATTGGGTTGAAGCCTGGGTTTGCAGTGTGAAAATGCTGAGACCATCATCATCGCTATATGCCAGTATTTCCCCATCCGGTGTAAGCATGGCACCCCTCAAATCGCCTGACTTGGATAATTGGGATGGCAGAGTGATCTTGTTGAAGACGTCGAAGCCAAAAAATTCACCATCAAAGACATAAGACATTACCAAACCCAACCCGGTAGGCTCCGACAATATATCATGCAGCTCCGCGGTTATCAGCCAGGCTTCTTCAAGGGTGGCGTCATCTGGTCTGCCTTGCCCTGTCCCGGGAATGATCAAATGTTGGGTTTGACCGTCCTCAGTGTGCGTATCATCAAGAATCTCAAATTTCGCGCGCAGCTCATCGAGCAGTGCCAGTCTACTTTCTGGGGTTGGTATCTGCCAGAAATCATTCCTACAGTCATCCAAATAAACTGAGGCACCATCAGGGTAGATGCGTAAATTATCACACCATGCTTCAGGACCATCGCTGCGAATGAAGGTAAAGATGGGCGAAATACCTGTACCGTAGGTATCCTCCAAGAGGGTCTTCAACTTCGAGACGATATCATAACTGTACTGGCGGTTTAATTCTAAGGAACCTGATTCTGTATAGGACGGCAGGGCTTCGGTATGTGCTAAAAGGGGATAACCCAGGGTGTCATTGAAGGCGGTGATCATATTGAAAAGTGTCAGACCTTCACCAAGTGCGTCTGTCCTGATGCGCATCAGCATTGAATCTACGGTGTAATCCTGAGCTTCGTCGTGTGAGATGCTGTAGGGTTCTCTCCAATTGCCATCCGCATCCATATCCAGCCTTTGGGCAGCTCGGATTTCATCGTCTACTACAACCAGTCGGATTTTGAACTGCTCGGTTTGATTCTTTTCATCCACTTCGAAAAAGTAATCTGTGGTGTTGCTGTTCTCCCAGGTTTCGATCGCACGGTCGACCTCTTCTATTGGCGGAACATCCGGTGTTGGCAATATGGGTAGTTCAACTTCAGTAGGTGTCGGTGTAGGCGTGCTGCAAGCGGTCACCAGGAAGACCATGACCATGAGTGCCAAAATTATCAGAGGATTTTTCACGGACTAAGTAATACCTCCACGCTGGATAGGTTAATGATGCCGGGAATGCGACTTCCCGGTTCCCAAACCTGTACCCGAACCCGATCTGTAAAGGCGATGTTGTATGGCACATCGATGGCGAATGTCCCATACTGGCTTCCTTCCGCCGGGTTCACTGAAACCTGTCTGGTGCCAACGATTTTACCATCGCTGGTGACGATTTCAATTCGAAATGGTTGGGTTGTCCGCGGGCGTGCCATCCCAGCCACGCGCATTGTGCCATCCTGGATCAGGCGGTTAGGGAGAGGTGATTCAAGGACGATGTCTTCCAGCGGGTCATTTGACTGGTTGAGGTCCGGATTCCCCACAGATTGTAGGACTAGATCGGTAGATGTTACTGATTTCAACCTGCCATGTTCATCCTCAATACTCAATTGGAGCCGCCCAGGTTCGGCTGCGGTATTGATCCCGTAGACGAACTCGCTGCTCAGGCTTAACCAATCGGTTTCTAAGGATTGGTATGTGCGAACTTCACGCATCAATAACTGCCCATCCTGGCCCAATAATTCGATCCGTACGACCGAATTGTCCCCCGGTTTTACAGCCGCCCTAAAGGTGAAGGGTGAGACCACCTTAGAATCTGACCCTGGACTGAGAATCTGGTTGATAGAGAGTGGAATGTCACCGGTAGGGATTGGATTTTGATCGGCTGGCAGCGGGGATGGGGTGGCTGCTGGAACACCGGAGGATTGTTCCTGGGTAGGGGAGGGCAGGCTCGTTTGTGAAGGCTGCGCAGTGGGTACTGGTGAGGGCAGCGCTGCGGTGGTTTCTATGAGGGCGTTTTCTGGTTCCAGATATATCCCTTGCGCTTCCAAAGTCATGGCGATGACGGTGGGGATATGCTCGGTAGGATAAAGGGTTGCGACCGGGGTTTCAGCCAAATCGCTGCAGCTGACAATTAGAATGCCGGCAAACAGGAGTCCGAAAATCGCAATTCGCTTCTGTTCAAACATTTTGCTTTCAAATCCCCGGACCATTAAAGGTGCTCAGCTGCCGGTATAACGCTCGATCACGGATTGCAATTTATCCAGGCGGACTGGTTTTGTAAGGAATTCTTCAGCACCGGCAGATATTGAGATTTCACCCGCATCAACTTCGGGGCTGGCAGACAAGACAACTACCGGAATACCAGCAGAATGCGGGTTCTCCTTCAGTTGTTTTACCAACGATAAACCATCTGTATCCGGCAAATTTATATCTGTCATGATCAAATCGGGGGGCTGCTCAATTACCTGTGCTTGGGCCGCTTCTCCGGAACTGGCAAGCACTGCCTGGTGACCAAACAGCTCGACTGACCGCTTAAGAGTCTCCAGGGTCAAGGGATCGTCATCGACAAATAGAATACGAGCCATGATTTTTCATCTCCCAACACACGGTTAAAGCTGGTAAATCTCCGAGTATTTACTGGTCAGATAGCGCAGGTATGGTTCCTGGTCGATTTTGCTGCCAGTTATGCGCTGGATGAGCTCTTGAGGCTTGAACTTGGCCCCGTGGCGGTGAACTTTATCGCGCATCCAAGTGGTAAGGGCTTCAAAGTCGCCGCGCTGGATTTGAGCATCCACATCGGGGATGTCTTTCAGCATGCTTTCCCATAGTTGGGCTGAAATCAGGTTGCCAAGAGCGTATGTAGAGAAATAGCCGAAATAGCCCTGCGACCAGTGAACGTCCTGGAGAACTCCCATTGAATCGTCCGGCGGTGATAGGCCGAGATAATCCTGCATTCCAGCATTCCAGGCCTCAGGCAGGTCTTTCACTTCCAGAGAGCCTTCGATCAGGGCGATCTCCAGATCTAAGCGCAGCATGATGTGTAAATTGTATGTGGCTTCATCGGCTTCGACACGGATAAGAGAGGGTTCAACTTTGTTAATGGCTTTGTAAAAGGCGTCCATGGAAATATCCTGGAGCTGAGTGGGGAACAACTCCTGCAGACGAGGGTAATAGTGAGACCAAAAATGGCGTGAACGCCCGATCAAGTTCTCGTACATGCGGGATTGTGACTCGTGGAGAGCCAGGGAAGCGCCTTTTGAAAGGGGCGTGCGAGCCAGGTTTGGATCAACGCCCTGCCCGTAGATGCCGTGACCGCTCTCATGGGTTGTGCTGAAGAAAGCTGAAGGAAAATAATCTTCTAAGACGCGGGTGGTGATGCGCACATCACCAATACCGATATCCTGGGTGAAGGGATGTGCGGATTTATCCTGGCGACCGTGATGCCAGTCGTAGCCGTAGTCCGTGATCACTTCAACCCCGAATTTCCACTGCAGCCTTTCTTCGTAAGGCTGGTGCAGGAAGGAGTCGTCAACCTGAGGGCGCTCGCTGATGGCAAGCAGCAGCTCGACCTGGCGCGGTCTCAGTGCTGAGAATATAGACTGAACATCTGCAGTCAGCAAACCCGGTTCATAATCGTCCAGGAGCGGGTCATATATGTGATCATAAGGCTGAAAGTGGCCTGCGTACTGGCGCTTTAAGCTGA
>PVMS01140627.1_pt1 | contig 12067 bp, 14 predicted proteins | sample 1853461 | NCBI WGS metagenome assembly PVMS01 (sample SAMN08582032, study PRJNA380276) | Marine sediment metagenome, whole genome shotgun sequencing project. | isolation source: ocean sediment barecode stripped | collected 2017
GAAAGGCTTCAAGAAAGACGGTAAGTTCAGACCTACTGAAAAGAGAAACAAATCTGCATTAAAGAAAAAGGATGTAAAGAAAAAAGGTAATTCATCAGTGAGAAATATGTTTGGTCAGGTAGAGTATTTAGAATCAAAAGACATTCCAATAACTCCACCACCAAAAAATAGAGATAAAAATACAAATGATATTTCTGCACAAGAAGGTCAACTATACAAAGAACTAACTGAAGTTCAAAATGAGATATTTTTCAAGGTTGGTAGTTTACAAAGTGCAGAATGGGATTCACCAACATTGAAGGCACAGATTGTTCAACTACTAAATGATGGTGAAGTGATTTATGATGAACTTGACAAGTTTGAAGAAAGGCATGGAACCTATGAAGAAAGAAAAGGTGAAATATCTACTAGCATGGATAAAAAAACATTGGATGAAACAGGAAAAAGAAACAAATTATCATTATCAAAAGCAGACATGCAAAACTTTGAAACAGAATTAGACAAGGGTGAACAGATGTTGGAACATAGAGATAGATTGAAGAAACAAGGTGCATCATCAATCCAACATGACAAGTTAATCCTAGCACAGAAAAAGAAATTAAACAAGATGGCAAAGGAGATGAAACTAAAAGCAAGAAACAAAAGATCATTTGATGATGATGAAAAAGAATTAGACAGACGATACGAAGAAACAGAAAGAGAAGAAGGACAAGAAAAGGAATGGGATGCAGATTTGAAATCACAAGAAGAAAGTCAAGAATCGTTTGAGAAATTTTTTGCCAAGAACAAAATAAAAAAGAAAACAAACCATCTTCCTAATGATCCAATGCCTGAACATGAAAAGGAGAAATTAAGATGAAGGGATTCAAGAAAGATGGTAAGTTTAGACCTACAGAAAATAGAAGTAAATCATCATTGTCAAAAACGGATATTAAGAAAAATAAATTTGGTCAATCAGCAGAAGCAATAGAGAATCAACATAGTATAGCAATTAAAAGGAAGAAAAATTCAATGAATGAAGAACATGAGATAGGAACTAAATGGTGTAGTGGTAAACACAAATGTCAAATCTGTGGAAAAAAGTTTGATTGTACAGGTACAGGATACGGTCATGATAGTAAGTTTAGTGAATCACAATGTCATGGTGAATATGAACAGTTTTGTGAAAACCATACAGTAGAAGAATACACAAAGAAGCATAAAGAACTAGGGGAACTAGATAAAAAATCATTTGATGATACTTACTCAAACAGGGAAAAGGCTTCACTAGGTAGAACAAAACCTGAATTAATGCAGATTCTTAAAGATAAAGGATTAGAGTATGAATTTAGAACAGAGAGTGATCCTGATGATGAAGAAGAAAAAGTAACGTATGTTGATGTGGATATTCCAACTGAAAAAGTATTAGAATTGATGAATGGGAAAAGAACTGCAAAAGATATTGTTGATGAAGCAACAGGTCTTACAGAAAGTGAAAGACTACATTATGACATTGATGTTGATACACATTTACTTACACTCATGAATGATAAGATAGCAAAATCTGATGGCAATCATATTTGGCATAAAGTGAAATGAAATGAAAGGCTTCACCAAAGACGGTAAGTTCAGACCTACAGGAAAGAAATCAAAATCAACATTAAAGAAAAAAGATATTCCAGAACATAGAGATAAGAAAATTATGGGAGTAGATTGTGGTTGCGATGAACGAAAAAGGAAATTAAAATCATTTCTTCATAAGATGGAAACAAGAAATAAAGATATGGTTGATTATGGTAATTCTACAGATGAAGAAATTGAAAACATGAAACGTATGCAAAGTGATGAAGCCATTGAATTAATTCATAGTAATTATAATAATTTAATGATTAAAACTGCTAACAACAAAGGTGGGATATATGATGAAGGCAAGGTACAGAGATTCATTGGTGATAGTGACAATAGAGAATTAGAAAATGTTGAAGCCTTTTGTGGTGCATCAACTGATGCTATAGAAACTATGATTTGGGATAAGTTAGGAAAACATGTTGGTCATCCAGAAGTAGGATTTTACACAAACGAAGATAGAAGTCATAGTGAATCATTTAATTTTATTGAAGATGAAACTCAACACGAATGGTTCAGATTACCTGACGGAACAATAATTGATAACGCATGTGGGCAATTCCAAGAAGATAATTTGAATAGAGATTTAGGAAAGGCACACAGGTTAAGAATCATAAGACCTGATGATCCAAGACAAGATGATTATCAAATACACAGAGAATGTTCTGAGTGTGGAACTCATCTAAAGAATGGAAAATGTAGTCATTGCAATACAGTGAAAATAATTGAAGGAACTCCTGAGTTCAAATCTGGAATGGAGATGATAGAGATTGTAGAACTGTATAGAAGTCAAGGAAGAACAAAAGAATTAGGATTAGCATACAAAGAAACACTCTAGTCAATACTTATTATCAACCTTATTTGACAAAAATTAATGAAAGGTTTCAAGAAAGACGGTAAGTTCAGACCTACAGAAAGTAGAAAGAAATCCTCATTATCAAAATCAGATTTAGATAACCAAAAGATGTGGGCAAGTGTACAAAGAAAAAGTAATGAGGATAATAAAAAAATATGGGCAAGTGTACAAAGAAAAAGTAATGAGGATAATAGAAGAATATGGCAGGGGGTTCTAAATAGAGATAAACAAACCTTAGATGACATTAGTTCAAGTGAGTATGCACCACAGTTAGAAAAATTACAGGAAGAATTTCCTGATATGATGGAGTCAATAGCAGAACAAAAAGGATGTGATTACAAAGAAGGAAACTTTGTATTCAAAGGAACAAATACAAAATTAGAAACAGTTTGTGGTGCATCCACAACAAAGTTATTTTCAAAATTACCTTCTCTTGGATTAAGTTATAGTAGTTTCAAGATTGAAGGTGGAGTCTATCAGGGAGATGGGTTGAAGGATGGTGAAGTTAACAGAGGACACCAATGGATTAGATTAGATGACGGTACAATCATTGATGGTTCACATGGACAATTCAAAGATGAAGTAAATCACCCAGATGATAGATTAGAAATTGTAACAAGTGATGATCCTAGACAAGTTGATTTTGTTGCACAGTATGAACAGAATCCATTTACACAAACACAAAAATATTATACAAACTATGATGAGATAAAGAAACAATTAAAGACTCAGTTTCATCAGGTAAACGCATAGTCAATGCTTATTAATTCCTAGTAAGGCAGAAAATTATGGCAAAGGGTTTCAAAAAAGACGGTAGGTTCATTCCAACTGACAAAACAATTTCAGGAGTTAAGAAAAGAATTTTAGAAAAGAATCCAGATGTTGCCAAAGTAGACAATAGCGATTTAATGAAAGAAAAGGCAACACCTGAAGTTTCTAAAGCAAAGGTATCATCTCTTAGTGATGGGGATTTAAAAAAAAGTATTGATAAAGTAAACAGTATCTTTAGTGGTCAGACTAATTACTTGCAGAAAAACAATAATGAATTTGATGAACGAGTGACAAAAGAGAACCATGAAAAAACACTTGATGCATTGAACATGTTAATCGAAGAAAAGGAAGGAAGAACATTGCTCAAAGAAACAAAGAAGAAAAGGAAGGATTATTCTTTAGATGATGACGATGAAGAAGAAAAAGATAGTAGAAGTACTGCAAGTATGTCTGATGTGAGATATTGGTATTCTAAATTAGATGAAGGCGATAGACAGGAATTAGGAATCTACACACCAAATGACTCATCGTTTAGTGATTTGGATAGTGGAGATCAAGAAATTATTGTTGATGGATATAAAAAAACACATACAGGATTTAATTAGATGAAAGGTTTCAAGAAAGACGGTAAGTTCATTCCAACAGGAAACAAATCAAAATCATCATTAAAGAAATCTGACATTAGAAAGAAAGAATCAGTTGGAACAATAATGACAGACGATGAAGTTCAAAAAGCAAAGAAGGAGTTTATTCAAGAACAAGAGAGTATCAAAGAAGATGATTTAGGATTAACAGATAAAAAAAGACAGTACCATTTTGGTTTTTCAGATGGTGGATTAGGAACTGATGAAGATAGAGCAGTTGGGAATAACATAATTCATAGAATGTTTGATGATCAAAAAAACAACCATCCAGAAGTAGGTATTCAGAAAATAGACACTCATATTTACAACACATACAACTCAATCCAACATGTACTTTCAAGTTCAGAAGATGAAGTAAATCAATTAATAGAATGGAAGAACGATGGGAATCCTAAAACATGGAAGTGGGAATATCCAATAGTAGGAAACGATGGACAAAATAGATCATGGGAAACAGATGCATACAAAGACAAAGTGATTATCACATTAATGTCACCAACAGATTACTTGAATACAGTTAGTCCAAGAACTTTACTTACAGGAAAAAGAAATGACATTAGAGGGGAAGAACATACTGAAGAAACAATAGACATGTTAACAAAATTAATGATGGATGGAAAGAATGTTGATACAGCATACTTGATTGTTAGTGATGACAATGATGTATTTACAGGTGAAGGACAGCATAGAGCATTGTCAGCTATCAAAGCAGGGATTGAATTAATGCCTGTTTACATTTACAAGAATGGTGGCGAGTTTTCTGAAGAAGATTATCAATCAATACCAAAGAATCCAATGGGTACACTAAAACCTGATCTAAGAAGTCTAGGTGATTAACCTGAAAGGGTTCAAGAAAGACGGAAAGTTCAGACCAACAGGTAACAAATCCAAATCTGCTCTAAAGAAATCATCAATACCGAAAAGGAAAGTAAGAAATTCTGAAACCATTGGTGAGAACATTGAAGAAATGAGAAGAAATAATCCACAAAATAGTATTGGATTGACAGATAGGAAATTCATCTATGGTGGATGGGATAAGGATGGAATATCTGATGACAAAAGACGAGAAGGTAATGTGGTAATTGAACAATTATTCAATATGTCAAAAGAAACAAATCCAGAAATAGAGTTTACAAAATTATATGATCCAGACACATACAATAATTACAGTGGAATCCAAAATATGTTCAGACTAGCAGGTAATAATATTGATAAATTAATTGATTGGAGATTAGATGGCAATCCTAACACATGGAAATTTGTAACACCATTAAAAATAATGAATAATGATAGCTCAATTTACTATGTAGATGACATAAATGTATTTGATAAGATGAGTGCAAGTTATCAATTCCTAAAACATGCAAACCAAAGTGAAGTTACACTCACATTATTGAGTCCAGACGAGTTTTTGAACTATGCTGATCCAAAAGATCATGGTGCATCAAGGTATGATAGGGAATATGATAGAAATGTAACTGATGAATTGACAGAAAAACTAAAAAATGGAACACCGATGGATGGACTTCACTTGGATGTTGATGAAAATATGGTAGTTGTAGACCATGAAGGACAACATAGAGCATTGGCATCAATCAAAGCAGGGATAAAAGAGATACCAGTTTACATATATTCCAAGTATGGAACTCAATTTACTGAAGAACAGATTAAAGAAATCTCACAAAATCCAACTGGAATAATGAAAGCTAGGTAGAATTTCCTGAAGATTAATCTTTAAATCGTTGCTAGATACACATAAGACATGTGTGAAAATGGTATCTGTAAGGTAAAACTACCATTAATTTTAACCAGTAATACAGGAGATGACACCATTGAATGAGTCTAAATTGTATCCAGTGAAGTACAATAAAGAGATAGCAAGGTTGATGGGATTGAAGGATTTAGACTACGGATTGGAACAAACAATGCCAACTATTGACCAGTTAGAGATACTTACAGGTGCAGGTAAAGGTGGAGATACAGGGTTGATCCAGAGTGGAATCCTAGACAGTTTGAATCTTACAGTTAACAGAATAGAGAAAGATTATGAGAAAGTTATCTATCCAGAGTGGACAGATGATATTGTGTTCAACAATAAATTAAGAGATGGAATCAGAGAGTATTATGAGATTAGAATCTATGCACAAGCAACAGAAATCTGTGATCACCTTGATGGATTAATCCAATTAGACCGTTATCCAAAAGAAATGTTTGGGCAATACAAAACATTGAGAAAACTAATCCAAAAAGTGACAGATAATACAGAAAAAGTAAGGGCATTGATGCAACTAAAGATAATTGCCAAATCAATCATCCCACCACAAATAAAATATGAGAAAGTTGAGGTTATTGAACCATCAATCGGTGGTGGTGGCATAATGGAAGGACAATAATCCTAGAAATTGTCACAAAAAAACGACTCATATCAACCAAAATCTGTAATTTGGAGAAGCAGTATTGTTGATCATCTTTCACAGGTTCAAGGTGTACTAGATTTTGACTCAAATTTTGACAATGCATTTCAGAAATGGAAGTTGGCAATGGAGTTTACACAAGATGTTGGGCAACTAATTGAGCAAGGATTGATACCAATCAAAAAGAAAGAGAGGTATGAACTGATGCCAAATCCAGTTGCAATAAGCAATATGAATACAATTTGGAATGAAAATACATGGCTTAGAATCCTAAAAAACAAAGAACAAACACAGGTCTTAACAAGAGAATTTTTCTACAAAAAACCAAGCCAAGAAATTACATTGATCAAGACAAAAAGAGGTACTTCAATTCTTCCAAGTAACACAGAACCACCAAAAAATTCCAAAACTTTCAACTTTGATACGGAGTTAATTCGTCTACCAAAGTTGAAGAATATGATACCAGTTGGTGAAATAAAAGAAGAAGTTTGGGGAATTAGAATCAGAGAAGCTATGGCAATAAAGTTTGCATGGGAAGGTGCAAACTATGGAACCATTGTAAACGATGGAAACTTCACACATTATTTGTCAGATGGATCAATACCAAAGTTTGAAGCAGAGGATATGGAGTCAGAATCATTGACGACTTATGTAATTCACAGACCAGTGTATCACGCAATCATGGATATTCTTCCTAACTACTTTAACAAAAACTATTTTGTGTTCTCAGCAAACGTACAGAAAATAAAAGATTGGTTGGTTGACTTGGAAATGGAAGGCTTTGAGGATTTCTTAGAGCAAGGAATCTATGAGGAACCTGAATAATGAGTCAACCTTTCAAGGTTAGAAGGGATACCATCTCAAAACAGAAGGAAGATAGAGCAGTTGATGAAAGTAGACAACAAATTGTATTTTGTTTAGCAGTTCGTGGTGAAGGCAAGTCCACATTAATTGAAGCACTTGGAGAAAAACAATTCAGGAGAGGTTACACAGTTCTTGATTTACATGCACCACCAAACTTTGAAAATGCATTTTGGTGTATTCCAAAGTTCCCTAATACTGACAAAGATGGCAATCATGATCAGACTTTGTTTGAAACTGAAATGAAAAAATTCATTGATGATCCTGCACCTTACATGAAAACTCATGAATCATATCCAATTACTATAATCTGCTCAGAATCATTTCAATGGCAACAAGATGCTCTGGACAGATTTAATGGAAGAATGTACACAAAAGATGAGTTTTATGAGGATAACAAAGACAATCCAGATAGACATTTTGACCTGATTTATCCACAACAAAAACCACGAAACAGATGGGGAAAAGAAATGATTAGATTTATTCAAATTCCAAATCTCAAAAGAAGCCAAGATGCAGATGAAAACATCAAAGCTTTTGAAATTATCAGAGATGCAATTCTTGATTGCAGAAGTCAGAGAAGATTTTTGGTTCTAAATAGACAAGCGTTTGGAAATGAAAATCAGTACTTTTGGACTATGGAATTGATCATGAGAAAACTTGCTGACATTTGTGAAGAACATTTCATCAGATTATTTCCATACGATGTTGGTGTAAAAGTAGAGAGTGAGATGACACAATTTCAAAGAAAGCACCATAGACTCACTGTGATCCACAGAGAACTATCAGACCTAGCACCTGCAAAATTAAAGGCAGACAAGGGTGGAGAGTCAACTACAGTAAAAAAAGCATTGCTTGGATTTGCTCGTCTATGCAGACATTGGGAGATAGATTGGTTTGCAGATTGGCAACATCAAAATTCGTGTGAAGGATCCATAAGACAACAGTGTGATACATGGCTTTACAAGAAATATAATCGAAGTCTTGGTGGAGATGATGCAAAGACCTTCTTTGACAAGATAACTTGGCTAAGAAAAAGGATCCTTATGAAAGGAAATAATTCTCCAAGAACCAAGATTATAGCTGATAGTTGGTTCCCAAAGGTAGAGGAATTATCAAAGAAATACTTCTATGCGAAGTTTCTCAGTGATAATGTTAAACTGTTTAGAGTTCCAGAAAATCGTCATCAACATAAGGAACCTTACATGAAATTACAACATTTGACAGGAATTAGGATGTGGCATGACCTTACAAAAATTCCCAAAACATCGGGCAAAGATTCATCAAAAGCCACAAGAAATGAACAAATGGGATTGTATTCTGCAATGAAAACATTCCGAGAAAGGAAGGATAACAAGCCGATGAAGTGGCATGAAATAGCAGGGGAACTAGGTAAGATGCAATCAAGAAAAGAAATAATTTCTAAACATGATCTAAAAACCAAAGATGGCACATGGTTATCAGTAATTTACAACAGAATGAAGAAAAAATTTGAAAAAGATTAAAAAAATTGGCTTTTTTCAAGGTTTTCGGATCCCCTAAACGTACCCAATTCTAGGCACGAATCATGCAACAAAAGTGTTGCAGAGGGTGTTGCAAACCACAAAAATCCACGCCTGATCCTGCAACAAACAAACAATTTACTATAGTATATTTTGTTTTGTTTTACTGTTGCATTTTTAGTCTTGGAAATTTTTTTGGTCTACTAAAAGTAAAATAAGAAATGGTAAATACCAATTATACGTCATGTCACACATGCGAGATGATGGAACATTTTAATAGAAATCATCAAAGGATCCCCACAAGGAAACATTTGAGGAACAAAAAGAAAGATATGAAACACCTTATGAGGACTATGATTGGCTTGAATCTTTGGTGAAGAAATTGAAACTTCCTGCACCAACTTTGGATATTATGGCATCAAGAAAGAATACAAAATGTATCCATTATCTTGATGAGAAGTATGATGCAGTTAACAATGATTTTGTAATATTAGACAAAAAGAGAAAGAAACGTGTAAGGATCCCTAAGTCTGGATTCCTCAATGCACCACACAAGAAGTATCAGTTTATGGTTCCTCAATGTGAAAAGCAATGGCAGAAATATGGATTTACTATCATTGCTCTGATTCCTTCAAGAAATGAAAGAACAAAGTATTGGAAGAAGGTTATTGAACCAAATCGCTTTGAGGTTGTCAACAATGGACATATCTTCTACTTTCCATTGGATAAACGATTTATCTTTGAGATTGATGGAAAGCAGATAGAGATTGGTAAAGATAAACAAATCATGCATGATCCCAATGGATACAAATTAGTTATCTGGATTGGCAAGGATTATCTCAAAGATTTCAAGAAGAATCTAAAGAGATTCTATCAAGAGTATTACCTGAACCCTCTGAAAGAAAAAGCCAAGAAAAGTTCAAAATGATTGACCAATAGAATAATAAACTGATATTGTAATCAGTAGTTACCTATGTTTGATTACAATCCAATAGAGATAGAATGGAATGAATTTACAGATTCCTTCAAGATTAGAACATCAAGATTGAACCAAAGAGAAATCCAATTAGCAAATGAATATCTTGATGAGATTCAGCATACCAAAATAGGAAAGGATTGGAAAGGTATAGAATCAAGGTTTTGTGATGATTGTGGAAAGAGTCATAGAATCCTTAGATTACAGTGGGAGAAGATTAACCTTGAAAGAGAAATTAATGGGTTAATTGCAATGGCTAGAAAAAGACCATATTTGTTAGTAAATGAACTGCAAGGAAAAGGATTACACAAGTATCAAAAATACAGTGGAAAACTAATCAAATATCCCTTCTGGAATGTGAATAGATTATGTTTCTCATGCAATAGAAAGTACCATAGTACAAGGGGAGATACTAATCCAGATAAGGATGATTTACCACAGGTTGTATTAGTTTCAAGAGATGGTAAGAAATCATTGTGGGGAGTGATTGATAATGCACTTGTAAAAGCATCTAACATTTGTTATGAAGGGGTAATCTGGAATTTTGCAGAACCACTAAATCTTATGCCTGACACATTGAAGAAGTATGTTGTACAGAGATTGGGAACTGTTTACGAATTAATTGATATTTCTGACTTTGGAATTTCCTGTAATAATTATCATTGTAATGATCAACACATTATCAAGATGGGTGTTAAACCAGTTGCCATCATTGATAATGTTGAAGCCCAAAGACGAGAAGTAGAAGAAGAACAACTAAAGAAGCAATCATAGTCACTCACACACCTGTATTTCATGTAGACTTTGTAATTATTGATTTGTTTTCAATAAAGTCTACATAGGGAAAGCGACAACACACGCAGAATCTTCTAATAGACATTTTTGACTTTAATTAATTTAGAAATTATAAAACACCGTTATCTAGGGAAAGCGACACCACACAGAACCATCAATCGACACCTTAAAGAGAAAAAGAAAGAAAAATAACTTGAACCAAGAAGGTTAAATATACTGTGTATCTAAGGAAATTCATTATGGATGGTTTTACAAAAGGTGGAAAATTTATTCCAATCAAAAATGGAAGAAATACAGTAAGTTCCATAACCATCCAAAAGAATCAAAAGAATCAAGAACTTGGTGTTGCAAGAAGCAATTTCACCAATCATTCTGATGATATTTTGGCAAAGAAATTGGCACATTTGAACAATAGAAATTAGTTAGAAAATCGTTTTATAGATTGTAATATTCATAAATTACAGATTTGATGTGGCGATATTATTTCCTGAAATGGTTAGATATTGACTTCAAATTCACCAACATTTTTGAACCTACTTTTGTGATGATGCATTTTGGAATGTGATTGATTTTGGATGATGCAATAGATAAGAAATGTCAATCATGTGGAAGGGTTTCAAGGGTTCCAGTTTGGAAAGTAATATGTGCATGTGGTGGAGTGTTTCATTAATGGTGGACTTTAATATTTGTAGAATGTGCAGGATACCATTGAAAGTAGATGAAAAGAAGTATTGTAAAGGTTGTAAGGAAATGAGAATAAAGGCAGGTTTATCGGTATAGGTCGATACGATAAAGAATCAAAGAAATCAAAGAAGATTCCAGTACTAATGATGTTCTTCATGTTCATCTTTTTGGTTGTAGCATTTTTTGTTCTATTTCCATCAGTAGAAGAAAATGAGATGTGTGATGAGATTATTTACATGATGTTGGATGATCCAGACCATTCAAGACTTCATGAAACCTATCCAATAATTACAATGCAGTTGCATGTTTACTTGGATGAAAATTGTGAAACAGTTGATGAGAACAATCCATCCTCTGTAAATCCGTAACTGGTTTTTGATTTCTGATTTTTGATGTTTCAAAGTAACCACCTGTTTCAATGAAAAGGGTATGGTTTTTTGTTTCAATCATTGTAGCTTTCAAAAATTAATACCCTAAAGTTGAAATTAAAATATGCTGTAATGGATGTAATGGAAAGAAAAAAATCGAACTTCACAATTCCAAAGTTCAGGAAGCGTGAATGAAAATGGACATAAAGATACAGGATAGAAAAGTACAAAGTCATTTACAACAGATGTATGAAATGCTTCCACAGTTACATTGTGAGGTAGCAAACATTGATTGTATAAAGTCAAGAAAGGTTGAAGGCAAAGCATTAATCAAGAAAATATTGAGAAATATTTCACTGAATAGACTTCAATTAGGACTTTCAAAAATGACTTTTGATGAAGAAGGTTATGCTGAACATGATGACGATTGCATGAAAGGTAACATTGGATATGCAAAATGTGATGCTTCATGGCAATTACAGATGCAATCATCATCACATTTTGCATATCCAATGTTACCTTTCATGCAATCGTCATCATGTTCAGCATAACCTTCTTCATCAAAAGTCATTTTTGAAAGTCCTAATTGAA
>PVMS01032718.1_pt1 | contig 12066 bp, 15 predicted proteins | sample 1853461 | NCBI WGS metagenome assembly PVMS01 (sample SAMN08582032, study PRJNA380276) | Marine sediment metagenome, whole genome shotgun sequencing project. | isolation source: ocean sediment barecode stripped | collected 2017
CGTCGCATGGTCATAGCTGACTTTTCCTGTGCCGGAGCCGCGTAGAATTCGTATCCCAGACCGAGGAGTCGTCCATGACCGCTGTCGCGATCGCCATCGGTGCCGGCGTAGCAATTGCCATTGTCGCTGCGGTGATTGTCGCCCGTCGCCAGGCAACGTCGCAGGATGCTCTCGTGCCGGAGGCGCCGGCGGGCACCCGGCTGCGGCCTTCGGTGGCGCAGTTCCACGTCGAAGGCGATACCGCGACCGTTTCGTATGACGTCCCGCTGCCGGCGGGAGCCGTCGACGAGCATCTGCGCGGGTTGCTGCTGCACGATGCCGCCCAGGTAGTGCGGGAGAAGAGCGCGGCCGGACTTCCGATCGACCAGGTCGAGCGTGTCAGGGCCAACGGGGTGCGCGACGGCGCTTATGTCGAGGCGGGTGTGCTCGACTTGCGCGAACCGGGTGTCATCCCAGAGGTAGCAGCTCCCGAGCTGGTTCCCCATGCGTCAGTCGCCGGCTACGACCCTCTTGCCCACATCGGCGAGCAGGAGTTCGAAGTCCATCCGGGGATCGCTGTCCCGCGACCCGAGGAGGGCCTGGAGCCGTTCGCGGCGAGCCTCGAGCTGTCCAGCGGCATTGAGTCGTCCCTACGCGCTGCCGGAATCGACCCCGCCACCGTCAGCCTGGAGGAGTTGACCCTCGGGTTGCTGGCGCTTGGTGGGTACACGGTTGCCCCGATCCCCGGCGGCACCGGCAGTGGCGTGCAGTACCTCGCCCGCAAAGGGAGCGAGGAGAATCTCGTCGAGGTGCTGCCGCATGCGCCGGGGGAGCATCCCGAGCTGTCGGAACAGGCACTGAACGAGTTCGGGGTCGCGTTCGCCCAGAGGAACCCGACCAGGGCGATGCTCGTAACCGACAAGTTCGGCCCGTATGGGATCTACGAGCGCGAGCGGCGAAATCCGAAGTGTCGATTCATCACCAGGGAGCGGCTGCAGCCCTTCGTAGACGGGTTTGCCTTGCAATAGCCTGTAGGTCGTTGCGCGAGTCTCCTCTACACTGGGGTCGCACGAAACAAGGAGATCCATGCTCTTTGCCATAACTGTGCCTTCCGGTGCAGAGCTAGTCATCATTTTGCTCGTCGTATTGCTCTTCTTCGGTGCCTCGCGGCTTCCGAGTTTGGCGCGATCTCTTGGCGCTTCTGCCAAGGAGTTCAAGGACGGGCTCGAAGAGGGCGCCGACGACGACGAGCCTGCTGAGGAGTCCGACGTCTCCTAGGGAGGCGTTGAACAATGACGAGTGCCACGGGCAGCCGCAGGGCCTGGTGGTGGGCTGAACCGGTCTCCGGGGTGCAACTGCACGCTTGTGGATTGTTCAACAGCCTCCTAGACCGGTGCTGAGCAATGACGTGTGCGACGGGCCGCCGCGTGCTCGAGGGATTGCAGTGACCCGGTTTCTCCCGACGCCACGGCCCGCTGGAGGATTGCTCGGCACCGTCCCAGACGTTTGGCTGAGCGTTCGGGAACCGAAATGGTGGGATCGGCGTTCATTCCCCGGGGACGGGAAGTAGATGGTTGACGAAATCACGCCGAGCTGGGAAGACGTCGCGCAGCGATATGGGCGCAAGATCTACAACTTCGCATACCGCCTCACGGGGAATCCCGATGACGCAGCAGATCTGGTCCAAGAGGTGCTGCTTCGCGTCCGCAAAGGGCTCTCCGGCTACAGCCCCGGATCGTTCGAAGGCTGGTTGTGGAGGATCACTCGAAACGCCTTTCTCGACGGCGTCCGACGGCAGAATCGACGGCCCGAGTCGGCGCTTCCCGATGGTGACCACCATGCTCTCGGCTCGAGCCCCTCACCCGACGAGGTACTGGCCTCGGTCCGTCTCTCCGATGATGTCCAGGCTGCACTGCTCAAGCTTCCCTACGCCTTCCGCGAGGCTGTCGTGCTTTGCGACGTGGTGGGACTCACCTACGACGAGATCGCAGACGCCACCGATATTCCGGTTGGCACGGTGCGCAGCCGCATCCACCGCGGCCGCAAGATGCTCAGGGATCTGTTAACATGGCCCGTGTAAGCCCTCTCCCGTTTCCGCGTGACGAGCTGTTTTCGGCTTTCCTGGATGGAGAGCTCAGCGCCGGAGAAGCGGAGCTCGTCGATGAGCTCCTCGACAGTGACGATGAGGCGGTCGATGAGTTCCGGCGCATACAACAGGTGCGACGGGCGCTGCGCACCATGCCCGAGTTGGAAATCCCGGGATGGCTGCTGCCGAGTGGCCACCTCGGAGAACTTCTGTCGGCCTACTTGGACGGGGAGCTGTCCGCCGCCGAGCAACGCCACGTGTCTTACCACGTTGTGGACTGTGCGCAGTGCCGCGGTGAGCTCCACGACCTCGATCGCGCCCGCATCGCCATCAGATCGCTTCCTGGTGTCGATACCGGCCAGCTCGATCGGATAACGCCTCCCCCCTCTCCTCACCGGAGGAGCCGGATCGCCGTGGCCGGATCGATCGGGATCGCCGCCGCGGTTGCCCTCTTCTTTGCACTGAGCCTTGGCAGTCAGCCCGAACCTGCCTTCTCGCTCGACGACCTTGGCAATCATCACATCGCGCGTGCCTCAGCAGAGCCCGGCTTTGCCGTCTTCCCACCGGCAATCGAGGTCTCTGGACCATGATGAGGAGGCGTATGGCGATTCTGGGCTCGCTTGTCGCTGCCGCGGTGCTTGCCGGTACCCCGGCGGTTGCCGATGAGCTCAGCGAATACCTCGAAGAGGCAGACCAGGCGACGTACTCGGGTCGACGGCTGGTGGCGACCACCTGGGACGGACTGGAGCGGATGGGAGTCGTCGACGTCGAGCAGCTCGGCGGGATGGCGATGGTGAGCTCCGGGCACACGTACATCATGGTTGGCGACGGCAAGGTCCACGCCATCGGTTCTCCAGAAGCCGCGCTCTCGTATGTCCACGAGTCTGCCGCGCCGGTGAATCATGGATATGGGGTAGCGATGGGAGAGATCGGTACCCATCTCGGCCGCTCGGCCACCGTCATGGAGATCACAGAGAACGGCATGTTGCGGATGCGACTGGTGGTGGATGTGGAAACCTCCGCGCCCTTGCACACCGAGGTCTTCGACGACGAGGGAAACGTGTTTCGCTATTCGACGATGATGGAGTTCTCCGCGTCGGCCCCTGCGCTGGATGACTACGAGGACGAGGGTGAATACCGGATGATGGTGCCACTCGACGAGGCGCTGGTCCCCGACGAGGCCGGCAGGTATGGCTTGATCGACGTCTACGGCGGCCCGGCAGACGCGCAGCAGGCCTTCTATAGCGACGGGCTGTTCACCTTCTCGCTGTTTGCGATCGAGGGCACCACAAATATCGAAGACGTTGCCGCAAACGGCAGCGCCTGGAACCTCGACGGTTTCGAGTACACCCGCGTGGTGGCACCAGCCGAGGTGTGGGTGCTGTGGAATGCGCAAGGCTCCACCTATGCCCTGGTGGGAGACCTTCCTCCCGACCATCTCGAAGACGTGCTCGTCGATCTGCCACGCCCCGGCCAGCGCAACTGGTTCTCCCGAATGTGGGCGAAGCTGTTTGGGTAGGCGCTCGCTTGGTACCAAGTACCAAGTATCAAGTATCAAGTGCTCAGAGTCTCCCGATCTCTCGGCGAGCTATCACCATCTGGTGTACCTCATCGGGCCCATCTGCGATGCGGAGCGTTCTCCCCATGGCCCACATTCTGGCGAGGGGTGTGTCGTCTGACACCCCGGCACCACCGTGGATTTGAATCGCCTTGTCCAACACCCACAACATGGCTCGCGGGGCGACCACTTTGATGGCCGAGATCTCCCGGCGCGCCTCGCGGTTCCCGACGGTGTCGAGCAGCCACGCCGTATGCAGCACGAGCAGGCGGGCCTGATCGATCCGCCACCGGGCCTCCGCAATCCAGTCTTGCACGACGCCCTGAGCTGCGATCGGGCCGCCAAAGGCGGTGCGATCCTTGGCCCTCGCCACCATCAGGTCGAAGGCGCGTTCGGCCATGCCGATCGACCGCATGCAGTGGTGGATGCGGCCGGGGCCCAAGCGGGCTTGGGCAATCATGTACCCGGCACCTTCCCCGGCGATGAGGGCGGATGCGGGGACACGGGCCTGGTCGTAACGGATCTCGGCGTGCCCACCACGGTCGTGGTAGCCAAACACGGACAGATCCCTGACCACCTCAACGCCCTCCGTTGCCATCGGGACGAGGATCATCGAATAGCGCTCCCGCGGGGGCGCTTCCGGGTTGGTCACCCCCATGACGATTGCGATCTCGCAGTCTGGCGAGACCCCGCCGGTCGACCACCACTTGGTCCCATCGACGACGTAGTCGTCACCGTCCCGGGTGATGGTCGTTTCCAGGTTCAGGGGGTCCGACGAGGCCACATCGGGTTCGGTCATAGAGAAACAGGACCGGATCTCGCCGTCGAGCAGCGGTGCCAGCCATCGCTCCTTCTGCTCGTCGGTTCCGAAGTCGTGGATCACCTCCATGTTGCCGGTGTCGGGGGCAGAGCAGTTGGTTGACTCGGGGGCGAGCTCCATGCTGCGGCCCATCACCTCGGCGAGTGGGGCGTACTCGACGTTGGCGAGGCCAGGGCCGTATTCGGCGTCGGGGAGGAAGAGGTTCCATAGGCCCTGGCTCTTTGCCTCGCGCTTCAGCGTGTGGAGAATCGGGGTTGCCTCGGTCCGGTTTCCCTGATCGTCGGCCTGTTGGGCATGGACCGGCTCGGCCGGGTAGACATGCTGATCCATGAAGGCGTTGAGCCGATCCAGATACTCGGTGGTGAGCTCGCTGTGGGAGAAGTCCATGAGGAAACAGTATCGCTCGCTGCGCTCGCTTTCGCATTATGTATCACGTATTCCGAGGCAAGTAGGCGGCGTTCTTTCTTGGTACTTGGAGCTCCTCACCGATCGTCCTTCGCTTCGTCGTAGTAGTCGAGGCGATCTACCGGCATCACCAGCGAGGTCAAGAAGTTCATCACGTGGGCGGTGATCCGTTTCAGGAAGCGGAAGTACAGCGCCCGGGATACCGCATCCGAGGGTGCCCCCTCCCACGAGAACGAGGCCTTGACCTGAGCGTCGTAGTCGTCGAGGAAGCCGTCGGCTTTGTTGATCAGCTGCTGAGCCCGCTCGGTGTCCTTTGCTGCAAACGCCTCGGCTGCCTCGCCGATGAGGTGCGACACCCGGGCGCTGTACGCGAACAACTCGTCGCGATCCGGGGCGTTCTCGAAGTCTGCTCCGTATCGGACCAGGTCGTACACGTTCTTCGCGTAATCGCCGATGCGCTCGGCGTCTTTCACCGTGCTCATGTAGGCGAGGACAAGGGGAAGATCGACGGTCTCCTGCACCGAAGCGTGGACCATCAGGTCACGCCGCACATCCTGCTGAGCCACGTTGATCTCGTGGTCGGTGCTCTTCACCTCCCGCTTGGTTTCCTTTGACTTGCCCCCGCCGAAGAGGGCGTCGACAGCGGTGTCAAATACCTCGCGGCCGTCGAGGAGCATCTGGGCCAGAGTGCTTTCAACGGTCTCAATGGTCGAGTGGCCGGTCTTGAAGAAGTCGAAAACCACGGTTCCCTCCTAGGAGATCACGATAACGAAGAACGGGATTGCAATGAAGAACACCGAGACGTAGGCGACGGCGATCCACTTCTGGTGCATCGCGATCCCGGCCAACGCGGTGGCGAGTTTGACCGGGATATGCCGGATCGCCGGGATCGGGTAGAGGATGAGGATCCCGAGCGCGTTGAAGCCGAGATGGACGAAGGCGATGGCGAGCCCGTCCACCGTGCCGGCGGCGAATGCGGCAAGCATCGCGGTGATCGTGGTCCCGACGTTGGCGCCAAGCGTGATCGGGTAAGCATTGTTCACCAGCAGCAGCCCTGAGGCGACCAGCGGGATCAAGATCGAGGTGGTGATGCTGGAAGATTGCACCAAAACGGTGATGAGCACGCCGACGCCCATGCCGACAAGGCCGCTCTTGGCCAGTGCTGCGTTGAGGGAGGCTTCGATCCGCGCCGCGATCAGCACCTTCATGTTGCGGGTGATGTACAGCAGCGAGAAGAAGATGATGAGGAGGCCGATGATCAGGCTGAGGGCGCCGAGAGCGCGCGGGTTGCTCGTGAGCAGCTCGAGGACCTGCTCGATCTGAGTCGCCCCCCACGTCACTGCCCCCTTGATCGGACTGTTGAAGGTTCCACCCCCTATCGAGCCGGCGAGCCCTTCTGCGATGGCGAGGGCCGGTTTGGAGAGCACGCCGAAGGCGATCTCGAGGGGGAGGATGATCGCCACTGCAAGCACGTTGAAGAAGTCGTGCATGGTCGCTGCGGTGAAGGCGAGGCGGAACTCGGAGGATTGTCGGGCGTGACCGAGAGAGACCAGGGTGTTGGTGACCGTGGTTCCGATGTTCGCTCCCATGATCATGGGAACCGCGGTCTCGAATGGGAGGCTGCCGGCGGCAACCAGGGCGACGATGGTCGAGGTCGTCACCGAGGACGACTGGACGAGAACGGTGGCGAGGGTTCCCACTGCCAGTGCGGCGAGCGGGTTCGTTATTCCATCGAACAGGCTCTCCTGTGCCCCGCCGCTTACGCCCTTGATCCCGACCTCGAGGAGCCGGATCCCGATCAGAAAGAGGTAGAGCAACCCGACTACGAGGACGAAGCGCAACCACCCTGGCATTTGTCGGCTGTGCGCCTCTTGGGCGGCCTCGTGTGCCGGCTCTTTCAGGGCGTCGTCGGTCATGACAAATAGGCGCTCGGCTGCGGTGAGTTGTCACGGCGCGTGGGGAAACGCAACGGCGTGGTTCCTTCGCCTGGCTCGGTTGCCGCCGGGAGACTAGCCGGGTGGATGGGTGGCGAGTGCTCGCACCCGCCTATTGCCTGCGAAACCACCAGGTCAAGATCCCCACGATGAGCCCTATGGCGCCGATCGCTGCGGCGAGCAGCACATAGCCGGTGGCGAACGCATCCCACATGACACCAACCGCCGCCTGATCGATGACGGTTGCAGCGTCGTCGATCGTGGATCTTCTCGCCAGGCCGAGCCCTGCACCGCTCAGCAGCATCACAACGCCGAGCGAGAACCCTGCTACCTGGATCGACCGTGTGCGAAGCGGGTCGATCAGGACGGCGGCACCGAGCAGGAGGGCGGCTATCAGGGCATACACCCACGGCCCGGTCTGGAACACGTCGATGACGCGGTCGAACCAGACGAGGCTCTCTGCCTGGATCAGCACGATCTCGCCGAGCGATGTCTCGAGCTCACCGGCAATGACGATCCCGTAGTCGCCGAGCTGATCGAAGATGGCGTCGGCGGCCTCGTCGAGGTCGAGCGTCACCCCCTGGCTGGGGGATGCGGTCCCCTCGAGGTCTGCCATGGCCCTGGTGTGGGTGTCTTCGACCATGACGACCCACACATCGGTGAACGCATCTGATTCCACGAGGCTCTTGGTGACGTCGAAGACGATGTCGGCGGCGAAATCAGCGAAGGTGGGAGCCAGAAAGTCAATGGCGTCGGGAAGCGCACCTTCGATCTGTTGGTCGATGTCGGAGTCACCAACCGCCCCGGCTGCGGCCGTAGCGACTGCGGTCGACACGATCGGGTTCTTTGGTAGGGGGGCCGCAGCCGCGACGACGCTATCGGTATCGAAGATGCGGCTCTGGAGCCAGAACGAGTCAACGGCCAGCGAGACAGCTATCGCAGAGAGGATGGCGAGGGCGATGGCGGCGCCACTCTGCGTCCGCACCATCCAGGGCGTATCCGTGCTCAACCTGCCTCAATCGATAGCGCTCAGCGCCTCAACGTAGTCGTCGAACTCGCGAGGGGTGCCCAGCGACCCGCTGTCGATCACCTGGCGAATCATCCCCTCCTCGTCGAGAACGTAGGTGACCCGATTGGCGGCCCCAACCTTCTCGTTGAAGGCCTCGTAGGCCTGAGCGGTCGCGCCGTGGGGCCAATAGTCCGAAAGCACCGGGAACTGGAAGCCGTTGTCCTCAGACCATTTCTGGTTGGTGAAGTGGGTATCGACGGTGATCACGACGACATTCGCGTCCATCTCGTTCAGCGCGGCTAACCGATCTCGGATCGTGCACAGCTCACCCGAGCAGATGCCGGAGAAGGGAAATGGGATAAACACGATGAGACTCTTCTCGCCCTTGAGATCGTCGCTGCTCACCGGGTTGCGCTCTTGATCGATGAGCTCGAACCGTGGGGCTGTCGTTCCGATGCCGAGAGTCATTGAAAAATCTCCTTGATGGTGCCAGGCGAACCTAGCGGGCGCCGGTTACAAGCAGCCAAGTGCCAAGTATCAAGTACCAAGTACCGGACTACTCGCCGAGGGTACCTATCCCTGAGTCGTCAAGCAGTACCCGTGCCGCCCAGCCGATCGGGTCGGTGAGCTCTTCGAGCCCTGGCAGGTTCTCCGGATCCTCCCAGATCTTGTCCAGCGCCTCCTCGCCCCATCGATCCTCGACCTCGCGGGCGAAATCGACCGCGTCTTGTGCCCGATGTCGCTGCAACTCGAGACCGACGACCTGCTGGAGGTACTGCTCGGACTGGTCGGGCTCTGTCCGGCGCCTGGCGTTGGCCTCCTCGATGCGATCCAGTTCAGGCAACAGGTCTCCGGCGGCCTTGCGTACCAGGTAATCGCCGTATCCCTCTACCAAGGCGGTGAACGCCTGGACGGTGGCGAGTCGATCGGGATCGGAAGTGCCCTTGAACAATGCGGGCGTCGACGAGCCGTCCTCGCCGAGCAGGTCCTGGATCTTGGAAGGATCTTCGAGTGCGCTGAGGTTCCCCATCACATCGGAGAAATCGAGTTCAACGCTTTCGTAGAAAGCCTCCACCACCGAGACGAAGTGACCGCGAAGCCATTCGACCTCCATCAGCCGCTGGAAGACCATCTCGTGGAGCACCGCCCACAATCGAACCTGTTGCGGATCGAGGTCGTTGTCGATGGCGAAAGCCTCTACGTTGGGAACCACGATGCAGGGGCGGTCCTGGTCCATCGCCGGGATGCCGGTGTCGAACTGACCAAGGATGCGGTGCGAGAGAAATCCGACCATCGTCCCTGCCTGGATCCCGAGGATGGCGGGGCCCATTGGCTCGAGCATCGCGCCCATCGGCCCCATGCCCTCGCCTCCGAGGGCGCCGAGTCCGGAGGTGAGCTTGCCGGAGAGCGGTTCGACCAGAGCGCGGAAGGTCTGCTGATTGTCCGCGGCCCACATAGACCGGTCGGTGGGATTCAGGTCGCCCGGCGCTGGTGCCGGGAGCCTCGACACCGACTCGACCCGGAGCTCGGCGGCATGGGCCAGCTCGCGGTACTCCTCTGCCAGATTGGGATCGATGGGCTCGCGCTCCCCGGCGAGGCTCTTGGTGAGCTCTCTCGCCAGTTTCCAGTTCACCGGGCCCGATGACTGGAACAACTCGAACAGCTGTTGGAACAGATCGTCGCCTTCACTCATGTTCTATACCCCATCGGGTCGCTCATCCAGCGTTACGGGCACGATCACGATTCCATCAGGTCGCTGGACTTCGAGGTCGATCGTTTCTCCAACCCGGTACAGGCGGAGCTGGACGACCAGATCGCTCATCGTGCGGATCTCGATGCCCTCGATGGCGACGATCACATCTCCCGCCTCGAGCCCGGCCCTGTCCGCTGCGCCGCCCTCGGGGTCTATCTCATCGATCTCGGCGCCGGCAGGGATCCGCGCACCGTCGGGTGCGTCCTCGATGAAGGGGCGGCCACTAATGCCGAGGAAGGCGTGGCGCACCTCACCGGTCTCGATGATCTCATCGGTAACTCGTTGCACGAGGTCGACGGGGATGGCGTAGCCGATTCCCTCCGCTCCTGCCTCGCTGAGCCCGATGGCCGAAGTGATGCCGATGAGTCTGCCCTCTTCGTCCACCAGGGCTCCGCCGCTGGATCCGTTGGTGATTGGAGCGTCGGTCTGCAGCATGCCAAAGAGTGTGGCATCGTCCGCGAAGTCGACCCTCCGTGACAGCGCCGAGAGCACGCCGACGGTCAGCGATGATCCTCCGCTCTGCCCGAGTGGGTTGCCAACCGCGATGGTGATCTGGCCGATGGACAAGTCAGCGACGGTACCGATCTCGACTGCCACCAAATCATCGGCGCCGACGACTAAGAGGACGGCGAGGTCGGTGTATGGATCGCTGCCGACGACCTCCGCCTCGTAGCTCCGGCCATCCTGCAGGACGATGCGGGTCACTTCGGTGCCTTCGATGACGTGATGGTTGGTGGCGATATATCCGTTACCAAGCGCAACGCCGGATCCGCTGCCGAGAACGTCGGTCTCCGTGCCGACGTGAACGGTCACCACCGATGGGAACACCTTCGCCCACACGTCTTCGACCATCTGCGAGTCAGAATCGGCGGCGATGATCGTTATTGGGGGAACGGTGGTTGCGACCACCGTCGTTTCCGGGGCACCGATTGCCGTCGGTGCTTCAGCGTCGAAGTATCCGGCGGCGGACAGGATTCCCACCGTGAAAAGAGCACCGGCAATCGCCGACAGAAACGCAATGATGCCGATCTGAAGATACGAGGTTCTGCCGGCCGGCTCAGGCTGGGGCTCAGCGACGGGTGGGGGAGCGGAAATGGTGTAGTCGAGACCGCTTCGCTCGGTCCAAGGTGCCACAGAGGAACCGTGCTCTTCCGCCGGTTCAGACGGTGGCGCTACTTCAGGTTCGGAGCCGTGGGTAGGGTTGTCCACGGAGGGAATTGTATGCCGCAAAACCGCGTATCCCGGCGTCATGACCTGGTGCTCGTCTCACCAGATCCGATTGATGTGGCTGCTCTCCTCGACGCAGTTTCCACTCCGGAGAGCGGTGCGGTTGTCATATTCCTTGGCACGGTGCGCAATCACTCGCCGGGTCGCGATGGTGTTAGCCATCTCGAATACGAGGCATATCGAGAGCATGTCGAGCCCAAAATTGCCGAGATCGTGGACGAGGCTCGCCAGCGCTGGCCCCTGGATGGAGTGGCGGCCGTCCATCGAGTGGGTTCGCTCCAGGTAGGCGAGACCTCGGTTGGGGTAGCGGTGTCGTGTCCGCATCGCGTGGATGCGTTTCCAGCGGCCCGCTACGTCATTGACGAGTTGAAGTCGCGGGCGCCGATCTGGAAGAAGGAGCACTGGGCGGGTGGCGCCGAGTGGGTGAGGGAGGATCACGATCACCAGTGAGGAACTGGTCCGCCTGATCGCCGATCCGACCGGGTATCTCGTCGCCGATGATCCTGAGTTGCGACGCCTCGCGGTCTCGGTGTGCTCGGTGTCACCGTCGCAGCACGTCGACAGTTTGCGCCGGCTCGCCCTCGAGGACCCCGATTCCCTGGTGCGAGCGATGGCAGTCGAGGGTCTGGGAAACGCAGGAGGCGGAGTCATCGAGACGCTGGACGCGGCCGCTGCCGACGAGGAAGGACCGGTCCGCGAGGCGGCGGCAACGGCTTATGGGGAGCTGGGCGATCCGGCCGCTGTGGACTGGCTGCTCGATCGGGCTCGCCACGACGATGATCGGCTGGTGCGTGAGGCTGCGGTCGCCGCGCTCGGCGCCATCGGCGACGATCGCGCCGTCCCAACTTTGCTCGAGCTCGTCGCCGACGGTCCACCTCGAGTGCGCCGACGGGCCGTGGTCGCTCTCACCGTTTTCGATGATCCCGACATCGAGCCTGCCATACGGAGGGCGGCGGGCGACCGCAACCCTGGAGTTCGCGAGGCCGCAGAGATGGTGGTCGGAAGAAGTAGCTCAGTAGCTGAGTAGCTCAGTGTCTGCCTGCGCTACTGGGCTACTTCTTCAATACTTTGCTACTCAGGGCCTCTCCAACAACATTGCGATTCCCTGGCCCACTCCGATGCACATGGTGGTGAGGCCATATCTGGCGTCGCGTATAGCCATTTCTCTGTGAGCCGTTGCTACGAGACGTGCCCCGGACATGCCGAGGGGATGGCCGAGCGATATCGCTCCTCCGTTTGGGTTCACGTGCTCTGCATCGTCGGGCAGGCCGAGTTGGCGCAGCACGGCAAGCGAC
>PVMS01045611.1_pt1 | contig 12066 bp, 8 predicted proteins | sample 1853461 | NCBI WGS metagenome assembly PVMS01 (sample SAMN08582032, study PRJNA380276) | Marine sediment metagenome, whole genome shotgun sequencing project. | isolation source: ocean sediment barecode stripped | collected 2017
CGCGTTGATATCGCCTTGCAAGGACCGCTCTCACGCGAAATACTGTTGGCGCTGGGTTGTGATGATGAGACACGCAAGAGGATCATGGCTCTGAAGCGAACACAGCTGTGTGAAGCTCAGAGCCAAGATCCTTTTGCGCGTCTCATCATCACAACCCAGCGCCAACAGTATTTCGCGTGAGAGCGGTCCTTGCAAGGCGATATCAACGCGCATATCTTCACCTTCCTTTGGATCACGCAGGTTGCGCAAGGTCACTCCCCGTCCATAAGCCAAAGCCCAGGGTCGTTCCATGTCTACACGCACCTCTCCTTCTTTGACCGCATTCAACCAGGCCCAATCTTTAGCATCGTTCGAGGCATTGACCACCACAAGATATTGACCTTCCGCACGATGATACACCAATAAATCATCGATAACATTTGCCTGGGGATCGAGAAAGTGTGTGTACACTGATCCTCCAACACCGAGTATGGAGATGTTATTTCCGACGGCACTGTCTAAAAATACCGCTGCGTCCGGGCCTTCGACCTGGTAAACCCCCATGTGAGCTACATCGAACAATCCGGCAGCCTGTCTAACAGCCAGGTGCTCTTCAGTCACAGATGTATACCATACCGGCATCTCCCACCCTGCAAAGGGAATCAATTTGGCACCCAGTTGGCGATGTGTTTCATAGATCGGCGTACGCTGCAAATCACCTTCGTGTTCCTCCCATTTGAACTCAGGGAGTGGACCTAACTCTGCTATTTTTTGGGAGTGAATACCAACAAAGTAGGGTTTTCTACCATCGACCCGGTCTTCATTATTATCTAAGGGGAAGTTCTCCATGGCAGGGCGAATCCATACTGGTCCTGGGAGTTTTCTGAGGTCGTCCCCGTCGAAACCAACAAAACCATCCGACAAGTCCCGCAACCATGCCACCGCTAATCCAGCTTCTCGTCCACCCGGTAAATCCAATCGAAATTCATTCGCTTCTAAACAAGTTATGGTCCCGCTCACCTCCCCATGCGGTGTTATCACCTCCGTGGATTGGCTCTCTCCAGGGATGAGCACCTCCAGGTCGCTAGTTAGTGCGTAATTCAAAAACTGGCGTACAGTCTGACCGCCGATATTGAAAGAATTCGTTTCGGCTTTGGTTTTGTCAAGATCATCGATGTAGTAGAAATGTGGGTAACCGTGTTCATCCGGTTTAAAATCAATACCGGCCTGGATGGCCAAATCACGCACTCGTAGCTTCGCCTCTTCAAGTACGGTGAAATCAACTTTCGATCTCAAAAGAGGTTTCCGCCGTCCTGGAATCTTATAAGGTTTTGCTGATAGCAGGATATCAGCGATCACATCCGCTACCTGCTTCATTTCCTTCTCCCTCAGACCTCGTTGGGTTACCCATGGAGTTCCTAATCTCACTCCAGAAGGGTTGAGAGCGGAAACATCTCCCGGAATAGTATTCCGATTAACGACGATCCCCCCTAAATCGAGCAAACGTGCGGCCTGGTCGCCGGACAACGGGGTGCCATCAGCCCCTTTTACCGAGCTGCAGTCAATATTGGTAAGATGAGTATCGGTCCCTCCGAAGGGGATGCGAAAGCCGCGTTCTTGCAATCGCTCGGACAACAGAATACAATTCTTTACCACCTGGCGCTGCAACTCACGAAATTGATCGGTTTGTGCCAACTTGAACGCCAATGCTATCGCGGCGAAAACATTCACATGCGGGCCTCCCTGTTCGCCTGGAAACACCGCTCGATCGATCCTGCGTGCCAGATCGGCCCGGTTGGTAAGGATACAAGCCCCGCGTGGTCCGCACAATGATTTATGGGTAGTAAAGGTAACTACATCGGCGTAACCGATTGGAGAAGGATACTCACCAGCAGCAACGAGTCCGGCTACATGTGCGATATCGGCGAATAGAATCGCCTCAACCTCGTCGGCGATAGCTCGGAATTTCACCCAGTCCACAGCCCAGGGATATGAAGAATATCCAGCGATAATGAAACGAGGACGGTGTTCTTGAGCTAACTTTTCCACAGCTTCGTAATCAATCCGCTCGCTTTCCGGGTCAACTGTGTAATGCACAGCATCATAATATTTTCCTGAGCGATTGACTGGCGATCCGTGAGTGAGATGACCACCATGCAGCAGATTCATCCCCATAATCGTATCCCCTGGGTCAACCAGGGCGTGATAAACAGCGTTGTTGGCCGGAGCGCCGGATAAGGCCTGCACGTTGACATACAGATCATCTGCCTTTACTCCGTTGGTCGCAAAGGTCTCTGCACAACGTCGACGGGCTAAAGCTTCCAGAATATTGGCATACTCAACACCCTTGTAGTACCTTGGATCAGAGTATCGGCGGTAATGCCCCAGACGATCATCGTAGTCGAAGATCTCCGCTTCGCTCATCCAACGAGTATCCTCGTCTGGATACCCTTCAGCGTATATGTTTTGGAAGGCAGATGCCAGGGTCTGGCGTACCGCCAATGGAGCTGTGCTTTCACTGGGGATCAAGATCAACTTGCGAAATTGCCGCTCGGCTTCGAGTTCGAGCAGTTGATCCAGATTTGGATCGAGATCAGAAACCGATCCACGAAAGAGGTAATCACTCATTTGGGTCTCCGAAATAATAATGTGGTTTGATATGTGGCATTTTGAAAATGATTATTCGAGCGAGACTGATTTCTCCTTGATGAAATTAGCATCACCTTTCCACCCCTCGGAAAATACCATTTTCGGCCAGCTGGCTCGAATTACAACCCATCAGGGGATTGTACATTGCTATATCATTTTAGTGCTTACCATCGGGTAGGTCAAGTGGCGAATGACACCAAATAAATAATCCTACTAATTCCTTCCCTCAGAGCCCATATCATGGCCGCACCATCTGGAATATTGAAAGACATTTCTACCAGGTTATCTCGGCCCAGTGGGCAGGATGATCTGTCCAGGATTCGGGAGGCAGTAGATAGACAGGGTTTTTCACTTGCAAGTGGGGAGATACGAATATGTGGTCGATCCTGTTCTCACCAGACATATCGAGACCATTCTCGTCAATCCCAGTGGGATATACATCCATCCAGGCATTCTTGTACTCTGAGTCGATCAGGAGATAGGGTTCCTCCCAGCCTCTTAAGTTATAGTCTCCGATGGCGAGCACATCCGACGCCTGTGCAGCCCTGGACAACAAGGATTCAGCAAATACCATTTTCACTTCATCCGACCCGGCAGGGTGGACATTGAATAAGGTAAAACGCTTACTGCCAACCGTAATTTCCGCTTCTGTAGTACCGATCTCGTCTTGATCGCTGTAGGTGAAAACGGTGCGAAGGTTCTCAAGGGGATACTTCGATAATACCGCCGTACCATATGTTCCAGTGACTGTTTTCGGACCGTAATACGTATGGTAGCCAAGTTCGTTGGCAAAGTAGCGGATATAATCATTATTGGCGAGGGAAATGCGCGCCGAATCGTTCTCCTGAATCCCGATGATGTCCGGATCGACCTCTTTGATCAAGGCGAGCTGCTTTTCGTATGACTTCTCCCCGTAAACATCGTTCGCTTGTTGGATGTTGTAAGTCATGACCAATAATGAACTTTTAGGTGGTGGTAATCCACCGGAGCGATCAGTCAATATTGCAAACACCAATGTAATGATAAATATTGACCCCAGAACGATCGCCGGCGTGAGAAGGTTTGATCTCTGATCGTTAGTTTCTAGCGAGAGCTTCAATTTGCTGCGCAGGATGGCGGCCAAAACCGTTACCAAACCTGTGATAAGCAGAAATGGAAGCCAGTATTTATTCCTGAAGAAATTACTGATCGGTTCCACATACCCCCAGGTGTTGGTAAAGATATTCATAAATATCAGGATCACTAAGAGTCCCACACCAAGCAAAAATCCTGATGCCATCTTGCGCGGCGTAGGGTGCCCCCTGGCGATGATCCCAGAGAAAATGCCAAAGTCAATGAATACCACCGGGAATAATATGATCATGAACACCAAGGGGATTTGCTGGGACCAGGTCGGAGAGGAGACAATTACCGCAGGTGATCCAGGATCAGCAGGGAACTGGATCGTGTGGGTCAGAATCGTTCCAACGATGGATATAGAGAACAAGATGTTCCACAGCGTGATCAGGTTAGGGCTTATCCTCTCCACCCAGCCAGGCTTGTAAAGGGTGAGAAATAGCCACAGCAGCGAAAGCAGACTGACTGTGGAAACGATCAGCTGGTAATTTCCTTCAGTCCAGCGCGCGATCACACCCGGGCTGGACAACACGAAGAAGAACAGGGTCAAAATTGCCACCACCCCCACTGATGCTGAGGTTGTCCCTGTTCCTTCTTGCATCTTCCCTGGTGCATCTTCCCACCTGAATTGAGTCAGCAGAATACCGAGAAGAAGCGCAAAAAGCCATCCAATCCAGGCATAGCTTTCGGTTAGAGAGATATCAATGGTGTAGTTGGCTGTGCGCAGCAAAATTGAAAATCCCACCGCCAGTGCTAATCCCTGTGCAGGGATCAACCACCGGTTACCTTGTTGAGGCTTTGCATAGGTCACCAGAGTGAGAGGGATCAGGATCAATGCTGCTCCGCTAGCAACGCCTGCTGCAATGAGACTGCCATTAGTATCCAAGTAAGGAGCTATTCCTCGCCCGACTAAAAGAAGAGCATATGCCATCCATATCAACCAGCCCGGAACTCGCTTCCCAAACGGGATCAAAAGGGCTGGCGAGAACAAAAAAAGGATGGCGATCACTTTTTCATCGAGTGAGGTACTTAATAATTCAAGAATATAGATCGCTTCGATGAAAGTGGCAACGGATTGCACGAACAACAAGAATAAAATGCCAAATGCCAGTATTGTTAAATATCGCTTGTCCATGGAACCGCCTTTCTTCTCCGTGATAAATAATCTGCTTGCCAATCTATCTTCGATCTAATATAAGTATAGCCACAATAAAGCCTAAATCACAAGAGTTTTTCAAATGCTCAATGGCTGGGAGCAAAAGGAAATTCCTTTTTGTGCTAGGATGTTAGCAAACCGATCGATCGAATGTCATAACCGAACCTCATTCAGGCGGCTCGAGCATCCTCAGTCCCAGAAGCGATCAGCCTGTCGATTCGATCCCTTCGAGAATTAGATGTTATCGATTGCACCCGAGCGCAAATAACTGTAATCGATTCTGATAGACTGGCCGAATTGGCTCAGGTCGATTCGGAGTTATTCAAGGTATAAATCAAGAACACCCTGCCCATTCCAGGAGCAGGGTGTTTAATATCCGGGGGGAGTGACAGACTAGAGAGCACTAGAAATCTTTAGACGACTTTAAAGCAACGAGGGCAAATTCCTGGCGGATAACATCAACAATGACGCGCATCAGCAATGCGATGCCGCCACCGGTGAATAGTATCCCGGTTATGTAAAGCGGTGTTTCAAGCAAAAGTACCCAGTTGTCGCCCTGAAATGTGTGTGATGGTCCGGCCCAAAGGGGTGTGGTGAGCAAGATTACACCAACCAGGATCAACGCGAGACCCCCAGCGGTAATTGTATCCGTGCCTCCCCCATTCTTTGAGAAATTTACTTTCTGCCGAATGCCAGGGATTGAGAATATCAAAAAGAGGATCAAAGTGATCGCGTTGATATAAAACTTCATATCAGCTGGTGTTGCCTTGCCACGTATGGATATTGAAGCGAACATATGGATTCCACCAATAATTGTGCCAATCACAAGCAGGACAACCGCGTTACGATAAGCTCGCTCTTTCTTGCGTATCAGTTCAACAGTAACCCAGATTCCTGCAATTCCGAGCAAGGTGGTTGTAATCACGAGGGCTTGATACAACCATTGGAAATCAAGTAACGCTTCCATCGACGGATACTGCAAGGTTAAGAATGCTGCACAGGTGGTGCCAATACCTCCAAGAAGATTAAATGCTGTGGTAAAGCCGAAGAAAAGGATGCCAACAGTGCGTAAAACTTTACCGGTTCGATCTTCCATAAATACTCTCTCCTAGATCAAGACTAATGTAATCAAATCGAATGATTCAATTTCAATATTTTTTTGTGCAATATATCACAAAAAGAGGTAGAAGTCATTAACGGTTGTCAATTCAGGTTCAAGATAGCAAAATCATCGCATTTATCGGGTTGGGGAAAAGTTCAATAATCACCCCGATAATTTGACTTTTGTCATTGACCCGAAACATCGAATGTGCGAAAATTCACACATAAGTAAGTCTGGTAGACCCAGAGGAGAAACTATGGGAGCATTGAAAGCTCGTTATAATTTTTTGTTCCGCTCCACCAAGGGCTTGATCCTGGTTGCTATCGCCTTGATCGCTCTTGTCACCGCGATATGGGGCATGATCTCGGGTCCGATGGCAGAGTTTGGTGTCCGGGATTTTGTGATCCGAACCTTGGCATGGATATTGTCGAAGCCGAGCGTGAAGGACGCATCATTTTGCTTTATCACGCAATCGCTATGGCAGTGGTTGCCATCGAGGTTTACATCATCACAGAGATGGTGCCCATGAAGAAGCACCAACAAACTAATATCAACGCTATTATTACTTTCGGCTACATATTCTCTTTGATTTTTGGGCTACTCTTCGGTTATTTCGGACATAATTTCATCTTCCATGGTGTTTATTTGTTTGGTTTGTCATTGATGTTTTTTGGGGGTCTCCAATTGGCAGTAGCTTTATGGCCTTGGAAAAAAGAATACCATGTCAAAAATCCTGAGTATTCTCAGACCAGGGGTGGAGTCGATTTGGAACGCGTGGCTTTCTTTACCATGGCCATTGCGACTTTAGGATCAGCACTTTTTGGTGCCATTACTGGTTCATACTGGGGTAACGGACATGAAACATTTCTGGCTGAAGATCTAATCCGAGAGCCAAGCAAAACCTTCCTGCAGAAATCCATTATCGGTCACTTGCATATCATGCTGACCTTGATCGCCATCGGAATCACACTGATCGTCGGGCGGTGGCAGGACTTTAAGGGAACACTGCATAAGATCGCCATGCCGATGATGATCGTGGGCACAATCATCATCTCCTTGGGTGCCTGGTCGGTGGTCGTTGTTGATTGGGCGCATACAATTATTTATGGCGGTTCAGTATTAGTTATGTTGGCCGCGCTCTTCTTTGTTATCTTCTCGTGGAGAAAACTTATCCGCACAGGATTGGAAAAACGCGGCATCACTAAGGCAAGATTTGGTCAGAAAATCAGTGCTCTGCTGGAGGATCCGCTCAAGTTTGGGGTTGGGTGGCAGATGGTATTTATGAACTTCACTGTCAGCGGAGTAGGCATCTTTATGGCAGTCAAATTAGACGAGATCTTCCGTGTGTGGCCCGCGCGCGAAGAACGCATTGTTCTCACCGGACATTGGCATATTCTTTCTGGGATCATCGCCACCATAATTCTCCTGTACTACGCTGATCTGGCTGGAATGAAGGGTAGAGCCCGGAAGATCTTCGGCTGGTCCGTGATCATATTCTCCGACCTGGCATTCGCCGCGGTGACCATATTCTCCATGAAGCGCCTGTTCGTAACCGAGTCGGGACAACAATCCCTGGTCAATTGGACTATGCTGTTGACAGACTTAGGCCTGGCCCTGGTGCTGGTTGCTTTGGCGATGTTGATGATTTGGCGCCTGGCGGACCTGTTTAAGAACGATGGGCTTTGGTCGCAAGAACTTGAGGAAACTGGGGTCGATCCACCTCCAGAGACTGAGCCGGCGAGTGCTCAGGAGGTGACGCCATGAGACAGAAGCTGTTCTTCCTTTGCTTGATAGGGATTCTGATCAGCGGCTGCAGCTCTTCTGATACGGCAACCACTACCCCACCGAGCATCGATCCCGGTATCGATCCAGAATCATGGCTGTTGGTTCCAGCTGGGGAATTCTTCATGGGATTGCATAATCATAAAACCAATGTCGATTACAATTATGAAATTATGGCGACCGATGTGACCAACGCTCAGTACGCCGACTATCTCAACGAAGCTCTTATTGGTGGTTCAATCAAAATCATTGAGGACGAAATCTTAGGTTTCTATCCGGGCGATGAATTCCGAGCTTATGAACACGAAGAAGAGATCGCGGCAGGAGATTGGCTTCATGTCCCTCTAGACGATCCTGGTCTTCGTTTGAAATACGAAGGTGGGACTTTCGCCCCCCAGATAGGGTATGAGAATCATCCAATGACGATGGTGACCTGGTTCGGAGCGAGAGCTTATTGTGAACTAAATAATTGGAGGCTGCCCAGTGAAATTGAATGGGAGAAAGCCGCACGAGGGACCGATGTACGCCCATATCCCTGGGGAGAAGGGATTGAACCCAACAGCGCAAACTATTACAGCAGCCATGACATTTTCGAAAAGATCACCGGCAAACTAGGCGATACGACTCCGGTGGGACTCTATAATGGGGGTAATTATGACGGATACCAAACCCTTGATTCTGCCTCCCCCTTTGGATTGTACGATATGGCTGGGAACGTTTGGCAGTGGACTGGAGATGTATACGAAGATCAGCACTACCGATACATGCGTGGTGGCAGCAAGGATAATTACGCCTATAACCTGCGCGTATGGACCCGCAACAGCGCTGGTCCCGCATACTACAGTCCTGGGGTCGGTTTTCGGTGCCTGAGAAACGCAGAAAATTAATGAATAACAAATTATCAGTAATGAGAATACCCTACTCGAACATAAAGAACAAATACTGGCCTCTGATAAAAAGCCTGCAAACAGGGCTGTTGCTGGCAACAGGTCTGGCTGGTTTCATGAGCGCAAAATGCCCTATATTGGGTTGGCAAAGGTTGGTTGGTGTAACCGGCAGTCTATTCTTAGCCATCAGCGGGAGCACGGTATTGAACATGTGGTATGACCGGGATATCGATGCTCGCATGGAACGCACCTGTAGACGACCACTCCCCTCTGGAAAGGTCAGCCCTCGGGAAGCACTCATCTTTGGTCTTATCCTATCTGCACTCGGCGTCGGATGGGCTTTTAGTTTAAGCAGCCTGTTTGGAATTCTTGTATTTGCAGGTCTATTCTTCGATGTTGTAATCTACACCATGTGGCTGAAACGACGCACAGCCTGGTCGATCGTTTGGGGCGGGATAGCTGGCGGCATGCCGGTGCTGGCTGGACGTGCTCTCGCAACAGGGCAGATCGACTGGATTGGTATTGCTCTTTGCTTGGGAATTTTGTTCTGGATTCCCACTCACATCCTAACTTTTAATATGCGCAATTTCGATGACTACCAACAAGCCGGGATCCCAACCTTCCCATCCACTTACGGATCCCGAGCCACGCAATTGACCATCGCTATTTCCAGCGTGATCGCAGCCTGCATGATTGGCGTTGCAGCATATGGGATCGGCCTTTCCTGGGGATATCTGCGCTTGATGGGTGTTCTCACCGGGGGATTATTGTTTCTAGCAATCATCAGCATGCTGCGCCCTTCAGATCGAATAAACTTCGGTTTATTCAAGTACGCCTCCCTATACATGTTCAGCGCAATGCTCTTGCTGGTCGCTGAAGCCTTCTAAATCAATCTGGTTCCCGGTAGACGAACAAGTAATCTGGCCCCTATGAAAACCATCTCCACATTTGATCGGATTTTGCTCTTAATCACTGCATTGCTGGCAGCCTACCAGGTGGTGATCGGTATAGAAGGTTTAGAATCCTTTGCAGTGCTTTGCTATACAATCTCTTTCGGGGTCCTGCTGGTAGCGTGCCTGTTGATCATCATTCTTGGCTTCGATGTTCTCGATAGCCCCTTAGTAGTCATTGTCTCAACCATCATCCCGCTCAGCCTCTCCCTGGGATTGGTTTGGGAATATCTGCCGGACTGGAGGAATATCTACCTCACATTTACCATCCTGGGATTTATCGCCGTTATCGTCACCCGCCAATTCACTCCCGGTCGTCCAGCTGTGATCGTGTTGGCTATTGTGCATGGAATCGCTGGGATGGTGATCTTTTTGCTGCCCATAATTCTCAGTTTGCGAGGAGTAACACCCGCTGGATTTGCCTTGGTTGGTATAGGCGGAGCATTAATTGGGATAGGTGGTCTTATGCTATCATTTCTTAAGACGGGCAATCCGATCCTCCCCCGGGGAGTGATTTTAACTATCCTGCCGGTATTGTTACTACTCATGACGCTCGCTTTTGTGGCTGGTTTTGCACTCCGATAAGAAGAGATTCTTCTCGCGCCTCTCCGCACACGCCTGAACTTGCACCATTTATTGATCCACCATGACCCGCATCGATAAGTTTAAACCTGGTGTCAACAAATTCTGGCTCTATGTCATCGCACTAGCAATTTGGGCTGGGGTTGGCGTTTATTTAAATTCGCTTGCTGTTCGCTGGTTGAGACCGGTTGAATTTGGATCCGCACTCTTATTTACGTTGGGAGGAATACTGCTGGCAATCGCGATCTACATGATCATGTTTAAAAGATTCGCCGACCAGAATATCGAACGCATCAGCCAACTCCCAGGCGACAAGATTTGCGTTTTCGCTTTTCAAAGGTGGACCAGTTACCCCCTGGTCGTGGTCATGATCTCGCTCGGCATATTCCTGCGTTTGTATTCACCCATCCCAAAACCCTACCTGGCGATACTATATATCGGCATAGGGACGAGCTTATTTCTGGCCAGCTTGCGCTATTTGCGGTATGTGATCCATTTCCGCAGGCCAGATCCACCCTCTCCGAATGACGGAATTCATGAATGAAATCGGGTTGAATGTATCAGAAGAAATCTTGGATAAATTCCGACCAAGACAACGCCAAACCCCCAAATGCATAACCGATTGATATTGCTAACCCGCCAACTGCGAGGAAGATACCCAGCGCCAGCCCATCGATAGCTATACCTCCGATGGCTATGCCTGCCAGGACGATCACCCCGAATCCAAACCCTGCGATGGTAAAGCCGCCAAGATGCCGCCAAGATTTTGGCGTATCGTTGATGTGAAGTTCTTGGGTATTTATATTCAGCCGTCAAATTTTCATCACTGGTTATCTCATCTCTCTACACATTGATTTTGATTCACCCGCTGACACCTGATACCCTGGGTACAACAGCACTGCCTTCAGGTAACACCGTTATTATTTGCGCTTCCCCCTGCTTTTGCTCTGCAGCTTGCAATGCAGAATCCAAGGTGGAAAATGGCACCATACCGCATTGCCTAACTTTGTTTGGTGACAAAGCGCTGACCAAGAATAAATCGGCGCGCGCTTTGATCCTAGTAACTGACGCAGCAACATGACCGCCCATAACGAACTGCTGGCGGATACGGTCTAGAATATCTTCAGGATCGAGCCCCGTCAACCACTCCTCAAAAGTCGGCTGTCCGAATCCATCCGAGCATTCCGCGACCCAGATAATTATTCCGCCTGGCCTGACGATGGCTGCCGCGGTATGTAAAGCCTTATGTGCCTGATAAAGGTTGATATCCTTTGGGTATCCACCCGCGCTGACAACCACAATATCGGCAAGATCCGAAACATTAACTCCCCGTAGATCTTCGATTGTCTGAGCAGCCCAGCGATGCGCTTTGACCGGGTGTCCCGCAGCGGCAGACACGATATTCTTCTGGCTGTCAAGGATCACATTAAGGATGAAATCCAGCCCAATCAATGCGGCGCCTTCCTCAATATCCTCCCGAACTGGGTTGCCTTCCAGCTGTCCGATCTGTGCTCCAGGCTCTACCATCCTGGCATGATTATGGTTGACTGTATTGAAAGAACACACCCCCGGAACGAGAGCTTTCACACCTCCAGAATACCCCGCATAATAATGCGGCTCAACGTTACCCAGGGCAATGCGCACATCCGCTTCAACCACGGGTGCAAAAACCTCAATCGGCGTGCCCCGGGAAGTCGTACCAACTAAAATCGTCTGCTCAGGATCTGAATCGACGCAGCGAATTCGCTTCCAGATATTCTCGCCCACGAGTCTGGATCGTTCCTGTTGAGTGTGGCGACGATGGATACCCATCGCGAACACAATGGTCACCTGATCATCTGCTATTCCCCCTTCAACAAGTTC
>PVMS01075325.1_pt1 | contig 12066 bp, 13 predicted proteins | sample 1853461 | NCBI WGS metagenome assembly PVMS01 (sample SAMN08582032, study PRJNA380276) | Marine sediment metagenome, whole genome shotgun sequencing project. | isolation source: ocean sediment barecode stripped | collected 2017
CATTGAATGGCGAAATGGTCCACGAAGGCCTGCTGCAATGGATGTAATCCCGCTTCACTCTCAAGCCCTTCAATTGTCATAATCTCCTTTCCTTGTGCTTGAGCCGCCAGCATTAAACAACTATTTACAGCCATGTTGTCGACAATAACAGTACAAGCACCGCATTCACCTATTCCGCAACCGTATTTAGTGCCGGTTTGATCAAGATAAGTACGTATAGCAGTTAATAGAAATTCCTCCCCATTAATAGCTACTGATATCGACTTACCATTTAGAGTAAAACTAATAGATTGTTTCATCTGTTTATATTTATTGTTTTTTATTGGTCATATGGAACATTCATATTATCATTCTCTTGTGTGATTAAAATTCTAATCATGAATGTTTCATATGTGTATTTTTATCCATTAAAAATACGTAATAATTTTAACATTTTCTATCAAAAAACAATCAATAAATTCGATTCTTAATTGTTACCCGCGATTTATGTTCTATTAGTTAATATTGTGGTAATCAAACACTAAAAGCATTAATATATTTAAAATGTAACATTTTAGGAATTTTTACTACAAATAGTCACAAGTTGTTTTGATTTAACATTTAAATCATTGTACCTTTAAATCTTTCGTTAATCATAAAAAAAATTAAAAATGATAGGAGTTTATATTATTAGTTTCATTGCAATTGTACTTGTATTATCAGGGTTATTTATTGTAAAACAACAAACAAGTGCGGTTGTTGAACGATTTGGCAAATTTCAAAGCACTAGAAGTGCTGGTCTACAACTTAAAATACCGTTAATTGACAGAGTTTCAGGACGCGTAAGTTTACGTATTCAACAATTAGATGTTATTGTTGAAACCAAAACAAGAGATGATGTTTTTGTACACTTAAAAATTTCAGTACAGTTTTTAATTAGAAATGATCATGTGTATGACGCATTTTACAAACTTCAAAATCCACAGGAACAAATTACCGCCTTTATATTTGATGTTGTTCGAGCCGAAGTGCCTAAAATGAAACTTGATGATGTATTTGTAAAGAAAGAAGAAATTGCGATTGCCATACAACGCGATCTAAAACAGGCGATGCTTAATTATGGGTATGATATTATAAAAGCTTTGGTAACAGATATTGATCCTGATGAAAGTGTAAAAATTGCAATGAACCGTATAAATGCAGCTGAGCGCGAAAAAATTGCGGCGCAGCACGAAGGTGATGCACAACGTATTTTAATTGTTGAAAGAGCAAAAGCCGAAGCTGAAAGCAAGAGATTACAAGGTAAAGGTATCGCCGATCAACGAAGAGAAATTGCACGGGGATTGGAAGAATCAGTTGATGTCCTGAATCGTGCCGGAATTAACAGCCAGGAAGCTTCTGCTTTGATTGTTATAACCCAACATTATGATACATTGCAAAGTATTGGTTCCGATACCAATTCTAACCTAATCCTATTGCCGAACAATCCAAATGCAGCCAGTTCAATGCTAAATGACATGGTAACCAGTTTGGTTGCTGCTAATAAAATGAATGAATCCGCGGCTATTAAAAAGAAGGATTCAAAATCGTAAAAATTTAGATTTAAACGCATAAAAAAACCTATACGAGCGTATAGGTTTTTTTATGATTCATTTGCAATAAAGCTATTTTTTATCTTCTTTCTTTTTGTTTTTTTCATCCTTTTCATCTTCTTTAGAGGCTTTTTTAAATTCTTTTATTCCACCTCCAAGGCCTTTCATAAGTTCTGGTAATTTTTTACCACCAAATAATAATAAAATTGCCAAACCAATAATAATCCACTGCCAAGGGCCTACCATTCCTAAAAAAATATAAAGTGCATTCATGTTTTAAAATTTTGAGTTACAAAGATAGTAATAAATTCAAAACCAAATAATTTTTATGATAATGACTTTCATAATTATTATATTCAATCAATCGCTTTTATGGAACCTCCAATAATTTTTTTTGTTTTTAAAACTTCCGGACTACCCTTGTAATATATAGTCCCTCCAAATCGTACTTTTGCATCCAATACTTCCGTGGCATAAACTTTAACAATTCCGCCAGTAGAGGCTGTAACGATCGTCTGTTTACTTTCCAATTCATAAGCCTCATAAATACCTCCTGTGTTCACATCGACATTTTGATTTTGAGTTGTACCTTCTAGCTTAATAATACCACCGGAAACCGCTTTTACAACCAAATGCTTGGTACCAACGGCTACGTTAATTCTAGCTCCCTCCTGTACTTTTACTTCCAAATGCTGTTGTTTGATCTTCTTTTTAGAAAAAATCACCGCGCCTTCATTTGCATCTAATACTGCAATACTTGAATCATAAAATAATACAATTCTAACATCTTCTGCGGTAAAGCTCTCAGGAAATTTCAAACGAATTTTTAAAATTCCATTTGAGTTTTTTACGGTAACCTCATCCGATTGAGATCCGGAAATTTCGATTTTTGATTTATTCGATTTTTGTATTTCAACGGTTAGACCGTTGAAAACTTTTAAAGTACTAAAATCTCCAACATTTTTAGAGATCGTTTCTTGTGCAAATACTATTGAACTAGTTAAAAAAAGTAATAAAGCTAATTTTTTCATTTTAAAGATATTTTATAATATAACTTTCCAAACTAGCAATAATTGTGCCTATTGGATTAATTATTTATCAATCTTTTCTAATAAGGTGAAATCGAGATGCTTTCTCTCTAAATCTGTATGCTTAACTTTTATTAAAACATGATCGCCTAATTGGTATAGGTTTTTTGTTGATTGGCCAATCAAAGCATATTGCTTTTCATTATAAATATAATAATCATCTTTTATCTCTCGAATTCTACACATTCCTTCGCATTTGTTCTCGATAATCTCAACATAGATTCCCCATTCTGTAACTCCCGAAATAACTCCTTCAAACTTCTGATCTTTATGAGATTCCATGTATTTCACCTGCATATACTTAATTGAATCACGTTCAGCTTTTGAAGCAAGTTGTTCCATATCTGATGAGTGTTTGCATTTCTCTTCATAAGCTTCTGCATTTGGAGATTTTCCCCCTTTTAAATAGTGTTGTAATAACCTATGAGTCATTACATCAGGATACCTTCTGATTGGGGATGTAAAATGACTGTAGTAATCAAAAGCCAAGCCATAATGACCAATATTATCAGTTGTATACACCGCTTTACTCATAGATCTCACGGCTAAAGTTTCAATCATATTTGCCTCTCCTGTACCATGGACATCTTGTAAAAGTTTATTTAACGAACTTGATGTTGACTTTTTATCTTTGGTGTCAATTTTATTGGTATATCCAAATTTACTTACTATTGATTGCAATGCTGCTAACTTTTCTAAATCGGGCTCATCATGTACTCTATATACAAAAGTATTTTTACTAGGCACTCCATTATGACTGCCAATAAATTTGGCAACTTTTCGGTTTGCTAAGAGCATAAACTCTTCAATTAGTTTATTGGCATCCTTTGACTCTTTAAAAAAGACACCTAAAGGCTCTGCATTTTCATCTAAATTAAATTTAACCTCAACTCTATCGAAAGTTATTGCCCCTTGCTGTAAACGTCTTATACGAAGTTTTTTTGCAAGTTCATTCAATTTTAAAATAGCGGAGACAATTTCAGGAGAAGCACTATAAGATTCACCAGTAATTGATATTTCTTCAGGTATACTATTTTCTTTAGTTTCAATAATTTGTTGCGCTTCTTCGTATGAAAAACGCCTGTCAGAATAGGTAATTGTTTTTCCAAACCATTGATTTACAACAAGTGCTTTTTCATTCATTTCAAATACTGCCGAAAAAGTTAATTTTTCTTCATTTGGTCTAAGTGAACAAACGCCATTCGATAGTACTTCTGGTAACATTGGCACTACTCTATCAACTAGATAAACCGACGTTGCTCTATTATATGCTTCAACCTCTAGAATGGAATTTTCTTCTATATAATGTGAAACATCAGCGATATGAATTCCTATTTCAAAATTTTTATTTTCTAAAACTCTAAATGAAAGCGCATCATCAAAATCTTTTGCGTCTTTTGGATCTATAGTAAATGTTGTAACATTCCGCATATCTCTACGTACTTCTATTTCCCTTTCCGAAATTTCAACGGAAATTTTATCAGCTTCCTCATTAACTTTTTCAGAAAACTTATAGGGTAATCCATATTCTAAAAGGATAGAATGTATTTCAGTATTGTGATCACCGGGCATTCCTAAAATCTCAATTACTTTTCCGAATGGATTTTTAGAATTATCCGGCCAATCAGTGAGTTTAGCAAGTACTTTTACACCGTGTTCGGCATTTTTTAATTTATTTTTAGGAACAAATATATCCGCATACATTTTTGGATCGTCCGGAATTACAAATCCAAAATTTTTATTGAGTTGTAAAACACCAACAAATTCAGTTTTTGCACGTTCAATTATTTCAACAACATCACCTTCTTCTTTTTTACTATTTTTACGATTGTATAGATATATCTTTACAGTATCGTTATCCAGGGCTTTATTTAAATTTCTTGCAGGAATATAAATATCATGCTCTAATTCTTCACAAATAAAATAGGCATTTCCGTTTGAGGTAGCGTCAATAGTTCCAATATAATATTTATCCAATGCAATGATTTTAAATTTTCCACGATCTACTTCTTCAACTTTTTGATGCGATTTTAGTTCACCTAATGTTTGAATTATTTGATTTTTACCATGAGCATCTGATATTGTTAATTTTGACGCAATTTGGCGGTAATTAAAACTTTGATTAGGAGATTGCTTTAATAATTGAATTATTTTCCTAGTCAGATCTCTAATAATATTTCCTTTCTTTTTATAGTTTTTTTTCCTTTTTGACATTTATTTTTTTATTTAATGGGTCAAAAATACAACTAATTATAGTTGAAATCTTAAATTAATTCTTATATAAATATAATATAAATAACAATTTGTACTTTGTGAAAATTAAAATTTAGGACTTATGTTAAATAAATGGTTTGTTATTGTAAATCCAACATCTGGAAATGGAGCAGCTAAAAAAAAATGGCTTCCTATTTATAATGAACTCACAAACCAGGGGTTTGATTTCGATTTTTCTTTTACAAATTATAAAAAACACGCTGTAAAATTGGTTCAAAAATCAATTAAGCAAGGTTATACAAAATTTATTAGTGTTGGAGGTGATGGTACATTACATAATGTTGTAAACGGAATTTTAAATTTAAATCCTTCAAATATTTCAGAAATTTATATAGGTGTTATTCCAATTGGAACAGGTAATGATTGGGTAAAAACATTTCATATACCTAAGGATTATAAAAAAGCCATTCAAATTCTTAAAAAAGAAACTACCCAAAAACATGATATTGGAAAAATCACCATTAAAAAAACTAAAAAAGTTATTTTCTTTACTATTTTAGCCGGTATAGGATTTGATGCTTATGTTGTTAGAAAAGTAGATAAATTTAAAAAATTCGGTGTTTTAGCATATTTAATGGGTGCTATTAGTAGTATTTTTAGTTACAAAAAATCAACTTTACAAATTTCCTTTAATAATATCGTTATTAAAAGTAAAACTTTAACATTACTCACAGGTATTTGTAAATATACCGGTGGAGGAATGCAATTGACTAAAGATTCAGATCCTAAAGATGGTTTATTTGATATATCATATATTTCAAAATTCAATTTTTTTAACATATTAGGAAATATTACAAATATTTTCAATGGAAGATTACCTGATCATAAAATGGTAAATACTTACAAAACCTCTTCTTTAAAAATTGAAGTTTTAGATAGTAAAACAACTTATATTCAAGCAGATGGAGAATTAATAGGATCAGGAAGTTTTTCTATTTTACAACTTAAAAAGGCACTTAATTTTATAGTACCTTAATTTTTAAAAGTTAAAATTTTCTTAATAAAACTGTAACAAATGTTAAAATTACTCGTCTATTATAAACAGAACAGCATCAAAATGAAACGGTTGTATAAAATTATTATATTATTTCTTATTATCTTTTTTATAGGCATTTACTTCTCTATAAAAAGTATAAATAGTTCTTTTCCTTCAGAAGATACTGTAGAAGCTGTTACTTTTTCTCCAAAAATTTTAAAACAAGCTACTCAAGTTTAATTTTTTAAACTTATTAACAATTAATACTATTATTATAAAGATTTTTAAAATTTTAAAAAAGAATTGTTTCTTATTATAGTTTGTTAATATGTAGCATAATTTTATTCATAAAAATTTTGAAAAATCACTTATTAATAATTACTAACATTTTATAAAAACATAACTAATTAATAATCAATAAAAAATCCTTTTATAAACAATCTACCTATACCCTTAATTAAGTATTTTAGTTAATAAATTTTTAATATAATATTGTTTATAACCATTAATAATATGTTTAAAACTTATGCTAAAAAATGAATAAGTAAATTTGGTTATGAAATACTGGTTTTGTATTAAGGATTTCTATTCATATATCAAAAAATACTTTTCATTTTTAAGTCTAAATTTATTCACATTCTTGTTTAATTCTAAGGTTATTGAAAATCAGTCACTTAAAAAACACTGTTAACAATGATATTTATTACTGTTAATAACTATGATTTTGTATTTTTGTATTCAATTTATAAACTAAAAAATATCTTATGGTAGTTGCAATAGGAAATGATCACGCCGGTACTTTATATAAATTCGAAATAATTAAATTGTTAGAAAGTAAAAAAATTAGAGTTTTAAATTTTGGAACCAATACAAATGACAGTATGGATTATGCCGATGCAATTCATCCGGTTGCAGATGCTGTAGAAAAAGGAGAAGCAACTTATGGGATCATTATTTGCGGAAGTGGGAATGGTGCTCAAATGACTGCAAATAAACACCAGGGAATTAGAGCTGGTTTGGTTTGGAATAATGAATTAACTCAGTTAGCCAGACAACATAATAATGCCAATATTCTTGCAATACCTGCCCGTTTTGTTTCACTTCAACAAGCTTTAGGATTTGTGGAAATATTCTTATCCACTGAATTTGAAGGTGGTCGACATCAAAACAGAATAGATAAAATACCTTCGAAATGTTGTTAATATGTTATATAATAACGATATAATAGCTATTAATTAAAGGAATATGCAATTTATGCAACAAATTTAGCATGTAAATTTGTGATTTAAAATTAAAGACATGAGTCGTAATCATTCTCACAAGCATCCAACATTATCCGGAAAAAATTTATTGATTTCAATAATGTTAAATAGTGTTATTACAATAGCACAATTAATTGGTGGCTTTATTTCCGGAAGTTTATCATTAATTTCTGATGCTGTTCATAATCTATCAGATGTTGTATCATTAATAATCAGTTATATAGCAAATTTACTTACCTATAAAAAAAAGCAGACAATAGGCCAGACTTTTGGGTATAAAAGAGCTGAAATTATTGCGGCTTTTATAAATGCCACTTCCTTAATTGTAATTGCTGTCTTTTTAGGAGTTGAAGCTATTAAACGTTTTAATCATCCTCTTGAAATTAAAAGTGATTTGGTTATTTGGTTGGCTCTTTTAGGTGTTGCAGTAAATGGTTTTAGTGTAATACTGCTAAAAAAAGATGCCAAACATAATTTGAATATGAAATCAGCCTATCTGCATTTAATGACAGATATGTTAACTTCAGTAGCTGTTTTAATAGGTGGTTTATTGATGAAGTATTATCAAATTTATATGATAGATGCTGTATTAACTTTGATAATTTCTTTGTATTTGATTTATTTAAGTTGGGATATTTTAATTACTTCATTAAAGATTTTAATGTTATTTGCTCCAAAACATATTAAAATTGATGAGGTTGTAAAAGAAGTTTCAAAGGTAAACGGAATTAGAAATGTGCATCACGTTCATATTTGGCAATTAAATGATAAAGACAGTCATTTTGAAGCACATATAGAATTTAAAAAGGATATAAAATTATCTGAATTTGATTTTATTTGTGAGCGCGTTGAAGAAATATTACTGGAAAAATTCCGTATAAACCATTGCAATCTGCAACCGGAATTTAATAGAGACGACGTTAAAGAAATTATAATTCAAGACTAATCAATGCTAACAATTATTACCAAAACATTTTCTGAATTGTCAACAGTAGAATTGTATGCCATACTTCGATTACGCGCTGAAGTTTTTGTTGTTGAACAAAATTGTGTGTATCAGGATATTGATGATAAAGATCAAAAAGCATTGCATATTATTGGTTTTAAAAATAAAAAAGTAGTTGCTTATACAAGAATTTTTAAACCTGGAGATTATTTTTCAAAAGCAAGTATTGGCAGAGTTGTAGTTGCTGAAAATGAACGTGATTTTGGTTATGGACACAATATTTTAAAGTATTCTATTGAATTTATCAATAATAAGCTGAATGAAAAAACTATAAAACTATCTGCTCAAATATATTTAAAAGAGTTCTATGAATCCCATGGTTTTATAAAAACAGGGGAAGAATTTTTAGAGGACGGAATTCCACATATACCAATGATAAAAATTAAAAACAAATGAATTGAGCATGTTGAAATCTTTCTCACCCGATTACTTTCGGGATAAGGAAATGATTTATAACGAACCAGCCAGGCTGGCAGGCGACATACTTGTCCCGTAACAAAGTGTACGGGATGACCTTTAAAAAACAATAAATGATAAACACATGAAAAACCCCTGGAGCAATTCAATTTCCTGGAAGGAACTGGTAGCGGATTCGGAAGTGATACTTCTACCATTAAAGCTTCATATCATTTTGTGATGAATAATAAATACATGGAGGTAAACCACGAATCAATTTTTAAACCTACTGAAAAAAATCCAAATGGAGATCATCATATTGATCATGGGTTTATAAGCTATGACAGTTCCAGGAAAAAAGTAGTTTACCGACAATTTAATAATGAGGGTTTTGTAAATCAATATATACTGAACGACAGCTTGTCAACACCAGACACTTTTATTTTTGAAACGGAAACCATTGAAAATTTTATGCCGGGAGGCAAAGCACGCCTGACAATTAAAAAAATTAGTGAAAAGGAAATTGAAACCATTTTTGATGTCTCATTTCCCAATAAAGAATACGCCTGTTTTGGAATCAATAAAATGGTTTTAAAGTAAACCTATGTCAAATTCGAAAGTTAAAATTAACAGTATTCAAACTTTATCAAAGGATTGTTATAAATTGGATAAAGTAAATTTTGATTATCAAACAAAAAACGGTGAATGGCAAAATCAAAACAGAGAATGTTATGACCGGGGTGATGGTGCTGCTATACTGTTATACAACCCATTAAAGCGCACAGTTATTCTTACCAGACAATTTAGAATGCCAAGTTATTTAAATGATAATGATGACGGTATGATGGTAGAAGTTTGTGCCGGGTTATTAGATCAAGACGATCCGATAACCTGTATAAAAAAAGAGGTTGAAGAAGAGACCGGTTATAGAATTGGAAATCCGATAAAATTATTCGAATTGTACTCAACACCAGGTGCAGTAACGGAAAAAATACACTATTTTATTGCTGAATACAAGGAGTCTATGAAAATAAGTGATGGTGGTGGATTGGAAGAAGAAACAGAAGAAATAGAAGTTTTAGAAATTGATTTTAACAAGGCTTTCACTATGATACAGAATGGTGAAATTATTGACGCTAAAACGGTGGTACTTCTACAATACCTTAAAATAAATAAGTTGTACTAAATTATTTTCCTACAACTTTTTTAACTCGCTCAACGATATTTGATTTTAAAAGTGTTAAGCGAACAATACTATCTTCTAAAGCTATTAGATCGTGAGGAACATTCTCGTCAAGAGCAACCAAATCACCTTTTACCAAAGGATATATAGTATTATTTACACCAAAATCAATTGCGCCTTCAAAGATTTCAACCGTAATTGGAAAAGAAGTTTTATGTTCTTTTATGAATTGTTTCTTTTAAAGCGCGATTCTAATTTCTTTTGAAGTTTCAGGTTCAAATTAAACAGAAAAAGCCAACTTATTGTCATTGTAGCATATAATGCCCAAAAAAGGATGATTTTTTCATTTTAAAAACTGTTGATATTATTTGTAAACAGGCTAAATATACTCAATACTTTTTTATATTTTAGCGTCAGAAGAATTTTAACTTATTTAATTTCGATTATGGCAGAAGACAAAGAAAAAGTAGCAAAATTAAAAGCTTTACAACTTACCTTAGATAAATTAGACAAAGCATATGGTAAAGGAACTGTTATGAAAATGGGCGATGTAGCTATTGATGATATAGATGCAATTTCAACCGGTTCATTAGGATTGGACCTGGCACTTGGAGTTGGAGGATATCCCAGGGGAAGGGTCATTGAAATTTATGGTCCGGAATCATCAGGAAAAACTACCTTAACACTACACGCAATTGCAGAGGCTCAAAAAGCAGGTGGAATTGCGGCTTTTATAGATGCTGAACACGCTTTTGATCGTTTTTATGCCAAAAATTTAGGAATTGATATTGACAACCTGATCATATCTCAACCAGATTATGGTGAACAAGCCCTGGAAATTGCCGATAATTTAATAAGCTCAGGAGCAATTGATATTATTGTAATTGATTCTGTTGCCGCCTTAACACCTAAAAGTGAAATAGAAGGTGAAATGGGCGACTCGAAAATGGGATTGCACGCACGTTTAATGTCACAAGCATTACGTAAATTAACGGGAACTATTCACAAGACAAAGTGTACAGTCATATTTATAAACCAGCTACGTGAAAAGATTGGGGTCATGTTTGGTAACCCTGAAACAACAACCGGTGGTAATGCCCTGAAGTTTTATGCATCAGTTCGTTTAGATATTAGAAGACGCACTCAAATTAAAGATGGAGATAAAGTTGTGGGAAATATGACGAAGGTAAAAGTGGTAAAAAACAAAGTTGCACCTCCATTTCGAATTGCCGAATTTGATATTATGTATGGAATAGGAATCTCCAGAGTTGGTGAAATTTTAGATATGGGCGTTGACTTCGGAATTATTAAAAAAAGCGGATCGTGGTTTAGTTATGGTGAAACCAAATTAGGTCAGGGACGCGATGCCGTTAAAGAGTTAATCAAAGACAATCCGGACTTAGCAGAAGAGCTGGAAACTAAAATTAAAGAAGCTATCAATAGCGCAGAATAAATAGTAAATTTTTTATAATTATTAAAAACCTACTTCAATTAATTTTAGAGTAGGTTTTTTTGGAGCTATTTCCCGCTATTCGTTATAGTTTTTTGGAGAAATACCAAAAAAGCTACCACTGCTAGGAAAAATTAAGATAAAAAGTCAAGTAAAAGAGCAAATATTTTCTCAACTAATAATATGTAATTTAAACACCGGTTGATCCAAATCCGCCGGCTCCTCGTTCCGTTTCGCTTAAAATAGAAACTTCATCCCATTCAGCCCTTTCGTGTTTTGCAATTATCAATTGTGCAACCCGCTCTCCATCGTTAATTACAAAATCATCATTTGACAGGTTTACTAAAATTACTCCAATCTCACCCCTGTAGTCAGCGTCGACAGTCCCCGGTGCATTTAAGACTGTAATTCCTTTTTTAGCAGCAAGCCCACTTCTGGGTCGCACCTGAGCTTCAGCACCCACAGGAAGAGCAATAAACAACCCGGTTTTTACTATGGCACGTTCCAGCGGTTTTAATGTAATGGACTCAGCTATATTTGCGCGCAGATCCATTCCTGCAGAAGCAATGGTTTCATAATTTGGCAATGCGTGTTTTGATTTATTGATGATTTGTATTTTCATATTTATTTAATAGTATAAAGTCATTTAATTATTTCTAAGATTTCACCACTCCAAAAAGTTTCATTATGATTTCCTTCCGGATTGATTTTAGTTTTTGAGTTCCTGGTTTTAAAACCGGAATTTAATAATAAATTTTACATTTTCTGCATACCAGTTGTCATATCATTGCTTTCTTTTCATGCTATTTTCTTTTTAAGAGAGTTAGCAATTCCTTTTTTTCATTCCAAAAGATCAGGGA
>PVMS01028726.1_pt1 | contig 12060 bp, 13 predicted proteins | sample 1853461 | NCBI WGS metagenome assembly PVMS01 (sample SAMN08582032, study PRJNA380276) | Marine sediment metagenome, whole genome shotgun sequencing project. | isolation source: ocean sediment barecode stripped | collected 2017
ATGAATTTTTACCTTCTATTTATGAAAAGTTGGAAGGCTTGGATAGAGAAGAATTGATAAAAAGATTTGTATCACTTGAATTTAATACTTTTCTGTCGTACTACTGTCATTTAAGTCGGGAGCATTTTCGTAGTACGACAGAAAAGTATTAAATTCAAGTGATACAAATCTTTTTATCAATTCTTCTCTATCCAAGCCTTCCAACTTTTCATAAATAGAAGGTAAAAATTCATTAATTTCAGCATCATTGATTTTAATATCATGGACTTTATCGATCAGTTTAAATAACTGGTTTTGACAAATTTCTTTTCCTGTTGGAACAGGAGTTTTATCAAATGTTTTCCCAATCAATCTTTCAATTGGACGCAATTTACCTTTTTCACGACCCGTAACAATTGCAATGGAGATACCTTCTTTCCCGGCACGTCCGGTTCTTCCGCTACGGTGTGTATAGTATTCTATTTGGTCTGGAAGTTTATGATTGATAACATGTGTTAAATCGGTAACATCTAAACCCCTTGCGGCAACGTCAGTTGCCACTAATATTTGTAAATGTTTTTTACGAAATTTTTGCATTACACTATCACGTTGAGCTTGAGATAGATCTCCGTGAAGTGCATCAGCGTTGTAACCATCCTTTATTAACTTGTCTGCTATTTCTTGTGTTTCTCTACGCGTTCGGCAAAAAATGATACTATAAATATCTGGATTTACATCAGCAATTCTTTTCAAAGCTGCATACCTGTTCCTTTCTGAAACCACATAATATTGATGCGATACCTGATCTGCTCCTATATTTTTTTTTCCTGCAGTTATTTCAACAGGGTTATGCATATAGTTTTTTGCTATGCTTTCAACTTCTTTAGGAAATGTTGCCGAAAAAAGCATTGTTTGCTTTTCTTTTGGCGTTGCAGCGAGAATTTTATCCAATTCATCTTTAAAACCCATGTTTAACATCTCATCGGCTTCATCTAAAACAAGCCATTTTATGTTTGAAAGTTTTAATTGTTTTCTGTTGATCAAATCAACAGTTCTTCCTGGAGTACCAACAATAATTTGAACTCCTTTTTTTAATTTTCTAATTTGTTCTTCGATGTTTGCACCACCATACACTGCTGCAGTTTTAAGCCCTTTTAAATGTACGGAGAACTCATTTATGTTTTTGGCAATCTGAATCGCTAATTCTCTTGTTGGAGATAGAATAATTGCTTGTGTATCATTACTTTCTATATCAATTTGCTCTATAATTGGCAAGCTAAAAGCGGCAGTTTTTCCTGTTCCTGTTTGAGCAAATGCCTTTAGATCATTGCTTGAAGATAATACTTGTGGAATTGCTTTTAATTGAATTTCTGTAGGATTTTCGTATCCCAAATCGGTTAAGGCCTTAATAATAGTACTATTAAGCCCTAGTTCTTTAAATGTCGACATTCTGTATAAATTATTGATTTACAGACGCCCATCTATAAACCGGTTAAAAAACGGGCAAAGGTACATTTAAATTTGACTTAAAGGGGGGAAAATTATTTTATTTCTAATTTTTTTAATTCAGGACTAAGCATTTTTGAATCTAAATATGTGAATCCATTTTCAACCACTCCTTTATTGTTCACAAGAATAACACGTGGGTAACTACTGGTTAAAAATTTATGAGCATGGCTCTCTTTTGTAAGCTTGAATTGTCTTTCGATATCCAACTTTTTTAAGTTGGGTTCACTCATTATGTCATCAAAAGAATCGTGCAAATTTACACCAACAAACAACATATTTGGGTAATTTTTTTCTAAATATTTAATACGCTTTACAATATATTCAGAAGACATATATGCAGTAGACCAAAAATAAATAACGGTATTGTTATCAGCAATAAAATCATTTATATCAGATATAACATTGTTATATGAGATCACTTCAAAATTCTGTAAAGGTTCTTTATTTGCAATAATCTTGCTATCGTTTACCAATTGTTTAACATGTGCAATTTCTTTTTGATTGGTGCAATGGGTAAAGAATGCATTCATTGCTTCTTCATTTACAATACACGTAGAAGCGTTTTTTAAGAAATCATTTACAACAATTTTTTTCAATAAACTATTTTTAAAATCCTCAAGTTCAACGTGTTCAGCTATTGTATTTAAAAGATTGACTGTCATATTACTTTTGGTCGAATCATTTTCCTGAATTTGAAAACTTAAATTATTTAAATACCAGATAATATAATTTTGGTAGGGATAAAATGCTACTAAATTCTCTTCATTTAAATTAAGATTGTCTCTGAAATTGTAAAAAGTCGGTGAAACAGTTGGAGATTTTAAAAGTTTATGAGTCCATTTATGATAATACGGGTACATTTCTTTCAACCTGTATAAAGGAAAGTGAATGGCAGCATCTGTTAATTTCTTATATCCATCAGTAATGTTAACTTCATTCATTTCGAATTCACTATAAATTGACACACGTTCATTTGTTAATGAATCAATTTTAGCTTGAAATTCAGTTTCATTTAAATCGAAATAGTTGTACATTTCTTTTTCTTCCTTTTCATTTTGTAAAAACAAATTAATTAAAAATTCATTTTTACTACTTCCTTTACCGCTAAAAACCAACGACTCGTCAAAATCCCAGGTATTAAGTCTTATTAAAATACTATCTCTAGGTTCTAAATAAATATATTGAAATTCAACACCATGTTTAAAGGTATACAATCCTTCTTCTAAAGTTGCATAGGATTCTATAAAACGATTGTTTTTATCAAGCAATAAGGAATCTATTACTTTGTCATCTTTTAAAAACAATACATAGTTTGATTTAGGGTTAATAATTTGTCCACCAAAATAGGTAGAAGTATCACTGTCAGTTGGTTTACAACTAATAGCTAAAATTACTAATATGGCATTAATAATGTACTTCATTGAGATTGAATTCAAACAAAAATACATACAACTTAGCTGATTGCTTGTTAATGAGATGTTAAATATCTTTTAAGTATGTTAAAATGAGTAAAAATTAACATTAAATTAAATATTTTTTAGTGGAACAAATTTATTACTTTTGCCAAAAATTTAAAATACAATAGAATGCTTTCAGTTTCAAATTTATCAGTACAATACGGTAAACGTGTTTTGTTCGATGAAGTTAACACAAAATTTACAATTGGCAATTGCTACGGGATAATTGGGGCCAATGGTTCAGGGAAATCAACTTTTTTAAAAATTATTTCAGGTGAAATAGACCCTGCTTCCGGGCAAGTGAATCTGGAGCCTGGAAAGAGAATGTCGGTATTATCGCAAGATCATTTTGCTTTTGACGGGTTTCAAGTATTGGATACGGTAATGATGGGCAATCAAAATTTATTTGATTTAAAGAAAGAAATGGATACCATATATGCAAAGGAAGATTTTTCTGAAGAAGATGGTATCAAAGCAGGGGAGTTGGGTGTTGAGTTTGAAGAAATGGGAGGGTGGAATGCTGAAAGTGATGCAGCAACATTGTTATCATCCTTGGGAATTAAAGAAGAAATGCATTACACTTTAATGAGTGAATTGGATGGTAAGGCCAAGATACGGGTTTTATTAGCACAGGCATTATTTGGAAATCCTGATTTACTGATAATGGATGAGCCAACGAACGACCTTGATTTTGAAACAATTGGCTGGTTGGAAACCTTTTTAGCTAATTACGACAATACTGTGATAGTTGTTTCGCATGACCGTCACTTTTTAGATGCTGTTTGTACACATGTTTCGGATATTGACTTTGGAAAAATTAATCACTACTCAGGAAATTATTCTTTTTGGTATGAATCCAGTCAATTAGCTGCTAAACAGCGTGCTCAACAAAACAAAAAGGCCGAAGATAAAAAGAAAGAACTAGAAGAATTTATCCGCCGTTTTTCTGCAAACGTTGCTAAATCAAAACAAGCAACAAGTCGTAAAAAAATGATTGAAAAATTGAATATTGATGACATCAAACCTTCAAGCAGAAGATATCCTGCCATCATATTTGAACGTGAAAGAGAAGCCGGAGATCAAATTTTAAATATAGAGCATCTGTCAAAAGCAACTGAAGAAGAAGTGCTGTTTAACGATGTTCATTTTAATTTAAATAGAGGAGATAAAGTTGCTTTAATGTCAAGAAATTCAAGAGCTGTTTCAACATTTTATGAAATTATTTATGGAAATGCTAAGGCTGATTCAGGAAAATACCAGTGGGGTGTAACGACTACGCAAGCCTATTTACCTTTAGATAATGCAGCGTTTTTTCAAGATGCTAAATTGAATTTGGTCGATTGGTTACGACAGTATGCCAAAACTGAAGAAGAGCGGGAAGAAGTATTTTTAAGAGGATTTTTAGGGAAAATGATATTTAGTGGAGAAGAGGCCCTAAAAAAATGCAATGTACTTTCAGGAGGTGAAAAAGTTAGATGTATGTTATCTAGAATGATGATGATAAGAGCGAATGTACTGATGCTTGACGAACCTACCAATCACCTGGACCTGGAATCAATTCAAGCATTTAATAATTCATTAAAGAATTTTAAAGGAACCGTTATTTTTTCAACCCATGATCATGAGTTTGCGCATACATTAGCGAATAGAATTATTGAAATTACTCCAAAAGGTGTTATTGACAGATATACTTCATTCGATGAATACTTGGAGAATCCTAAGATTAAGGAGTTAAGAGATAAAATGTATCAGTGAGCAACCTTTAGCGGTTATTATTCGTAAATTTTTTGATCGTTTGATCTACAATTATCAATTATCAATTGTCAATTATTAATTATTCATCATTTACTGTCCTTGTGCTCTTTTTCTTTTACCAAATTCTTGAAGAATTTGTCGGTTAAAATCGCGTTCTGTTTTTTGAAGCATTACAATTTTTTTTGCTGAAATTATTTTAGAGAGCTCTTTGATCATGGTAATTTTGTTGTCTCCAATCTGTAGTTCAACAGACATCATTTGATTCAAAGTTTTTTGTGCTTCTTCTTCAGAAATGTTTTCAATCCCACCTGGTAATTTCATTTTGCGTTGCATTTCTACATCAAGTGATCGTTTTAACTTTTGAATTTTATTAGTATACAAATTATAAACCGGCCAAAATTTTTCAGCTTCTGAGGGTGTTAAATCTATAGCATCTGTTATAAAGGAGGTTTTTAACAATTTAATTTTTTGCCGATTCATTTTTTGTGCTTCAACTGTGGAAGTTGCAAACAATAAAACAGCTAGTATTAGTAGTATTTTTTTCATTTTAGTTAGAATTTAATTTTCATAAATTATTTCATCTAAATATTCATCGCTTAAATAGTCTAAAACTTCGTCCTCAGAAAGGGAAGTACTAAAACTTTCGTTTTCCAGATCAATATCTGAATAAATCGATGCAATGCTTAATGCATCTATATCAACATTACTATTATCAATCCAATACTCAATTTCCGAAGTAGTTATGGAGTCAAAAGTAAGGGTTTCAGTAGTCTTATTCAACATAATAATTAAAAGAAAAGATGCTGCTACAGCAACAGGGGCAAGGTATTTAATTATACTTCTATTAATTGATAAGCCGGTTGTTTTTGTATTGATTTTATTTAAAACAGTGTCTTCAATAGTGTCAAAATACGTAGCCGAGATAACAGCACTTTTATCATTTTGGAGTGCTTCAGCTTTTAATTTGGTAAGTATGATATCTTCAACCGAATCAAAGTAATTTTTAGGTATTTCGAAAGCACTGTATTTTTTTATATACATTAATTTTTCAGCAATGATTTTTGCTGAAATTTCATCTTCAACAGCGTCAAAATAGTTTTCCGGAATTACAAAACCGGTCTCCTTAGGTGATATCTCACTTAATTTTGGCGCTATTTTATGTAATACTTCTTTTTTCATTAGTATCTGTTAGACAACATTTTAAGCCATTGGTTTAATGTGATTTTAAGAATTTTTCTATTTTTTTTACGGCATGAAAATACGAGGCTTTTAATGCACCTACTGATGTGTCCAAAACCTCCGACATATCTGAATATTTCATTTCATCAAAATACTTCATATTAAAAACCAATTGTTGTTTTTGCGGGAGGCTGACAATTGCTTTTTGTAATAAGTGTTGAATTTCATCACCCGAGTAATACATGTCATTATGTAAATTATCAACCATTTTGTATTGTAACTCACTCAAATCAACTTTTTGTATTGCGGCTTTTTTATTGATAAAAGTGATAGCTTCATTGGTCGCTATGCGATACATCCATGAATATAGTTTACTATCTTCTTTAAAAGAGTGGATGTTTTTAAAAATTTTTATGAAAGTATTTTGAAGTACATCATCCGCGTCATCATGCGACAGTACAATTTTACGAATATGCCAGTACAGCCGTTTCTTATATAACAACATTAAGTTTCGAAATGCTTGTTCTTGCGTATCCGCTTGTTTAAGTTGGGCGACTAAAAGTTTATCGTCAATCACATAAATGATTTTGTTATTAGACGATTAAATATATAAAAGGTTTAAGTGAAATGCAAGAATTTATGCTGATTTGCAACTTTTCTTCTTGAATAATAGAACCATTGTTCGTCTTTATTATTTCGACAATCCCTTCTGGAAGCATTACTTAACAACCTATTCACTTTCACTTTTTAAATTTAAATTTTTTAGATTGTTTAGTTTTTTAAAACGCACGGAAGAGTGATAGTTATACCATTTACAGTTTGAATTTCTACAAAAAAAGAAGGATAGAAATACGATTTCTACCCTTCTTTTTAAAGATGTATATGTTTTACAGATTTTTTATTTCACTAACTAATTCAGACAATGCCGCTTTAGCATCACCAAAAAGCATTGATGTTTTTTGGTGATAGAATAATTCATTATCAATACCGGCGTAGCCGACATTCATACTTCGTTTATTTACAATAATGTGTTTCGCGTTTTCAACATCCAAAATAGGCATACCATAAATTGGACTCGAAGGATCATTATGAGCTGCAGGATTAACAACGTCATTGGCTCCAACAACTAATACAACATCTGTATTTGGAAATTGAGGATTGATATCATCCATTTCAATTAACTTGTCATAATCAACATTACTCTCTGCTAATAATACATTCATATGCCCTGGCATACGACCAGCAACTGGGTGGATTGCATATTTTACGTTCACTCCTTTTTTTGTCAATATCTCTTCTAATTCATGAATTACATGCTGAGCTTGTGCTACTGCCAAACCGTATCCGGGAACAATAACAACATTAGTTGCATAGTTTAACATAACGGCAGAATCACTTGCGGTTGTTTTTTTGACATGTCCGCCAGTTTTTCCTGTAGTTGCCACTCCATCTACGTCAGCTCCTCCTCCAAAGGCTCCAAATATAACATTTGAAAGCGATCGATTCATAGCTTTACACATAGCAAAAGTTAAAATTAAACCAGCTGAACCAACCAATATACCTCCAACTAGCATAACCATATTTTCATATAAAATACCTGTTATGGCTGCGGCGATACCGGTTAATGAGTTCAAAAGAGAAATTACTACAGGCATATCAGCTCCACCAATTGGAATTACAAATAAAATCCCATACACTAAAGAAGCTAATAGTAAAAGATAAAGCAATAGTAAACTATCAGTATTCATTACTATGATAAATGTTCCAAATGCCAACAGGCCTAAAAACATAATATTGTTTAAAAGGTTGTATTTAGGGAGTCTGATATCATTCATTGACACATTTAATTTAGCCCAGGCAATTAAACTTCCGGTAAAAGTGATACTTCCAATAATTATTGCTGCCATAATTGTTGCCAAAATTGCAGTAGAAGGTTTTATAGCGGCTTCAACACCAACAATTTTACTAAATTCTACCAAACCAATTAACATGGCACTAGCTCCACCAAAACCATTGAATAACGACACTAATTCCGGCATTTTTGTCATGGCTACTTTTACCGAGATAATCCAACCGATAATTCCACCGATGATTATAGCAGCTCCAATTAAAAGGTATATTATTAATGGTACTTCATGCTCACTTATAAAAATAGTACCAACAATAGCCAATCCCATCCCAATAGCAGCAGTTAAATTACCTTTTTTAGCAGTTTCTGGGTGTCCTAACATTTTTAAACCGACAACAAAAGTTACGGTCGCAATCAAATAGATAATACTTAATGTGATATTCATTATTTTTTCTTTTTAAACATTTGTAACATTCTGTCGGTAACTGCAAAACCACCAACTACATTAATAATTCCCAATACTACAGCGATAAAACCTAAACCTAAAGCTAAATAATTATCAGGATCTGACTTCTGCATAACTAAGATAGCTCCAACAATAACAACGCCACTAAGTGCATTGGCTCCGGACATAAGTGGAGTATGTAAAACAGTTGGAACGTTTTTAATTAATTCTACTCCAATAAATATCGCTAAAATGAGGATATATATCAATTGGAGATTCTCACTAATAAATTCTATTAAATAATTCATATCTATTCAGTTTTTTCGTTTTTTCTAATTTTTCCATCTTGTATGATCAAGGTATCATCAGTAATTTGATCTTCAAAATCCCATTTAAATTTGTTTCCGTCAGTTAAATGCATTATGAAGTTAAACATATTTTTTGCATACAGATCACTTGCGTTAGTTGAAACGCTTTCTGGTGCAATAGTTGTTCCAATGATTTTAACTCCATGTTTAATAACAGTTTTACCCATTTTACTAGGCTCACAGTTACCACCTTGAGCAGCAGCCATATCTATAATAACGGCTCCGTTTTTCATTTGTTTAACTTGTTCCTCAGAAATCAATACCGGTGATCTTCTACCGGGAACCATTGCTGTTGTAATTACCAGATCTGCCTTAAAAAGTGATTCATTTACGGCTTCTTTCTGACGTCTTGCATAATCTTCAGAAGCTTCTTTTGCATAACCTCCTTCTGAAGTTTCTCCATTAGCTTCCACACTAATAAATTTAGCACCTAATGATTCTGTCTGTTCCTTTGTTTCTAATCTGATATCAGTTGCTTCAACAATAGCTCCTAAACGCTTTGCAGTTGCAATAGCTTGCAAACCAGCAACCCCAACACCATATACCAATACTCTTGAAGGAGTAATTGTACCAGCTGCAGTCATCATTAATGGGAAAATTTTTGTCATTTCAAAAGCTCCCAGAATCACAGCTTTATAACCGGCTAAGTTATTTTGTGAACTCAGTACGTCCATATCTTGTGCTCTTGTGATTCTTGGCAAAGCATCCATTGAAAAAGCAGTTGCTCCTTTTGAAGCTATCAATGCCATATCATTTGGATGCGATTTATGGAAAAGCTGTGCCATAATAATTTGGCCTTTTCTTAGATTTTCCAATTCATCATTGTCAAAAGGATTTATTTTTATCAAAATATCAGCAGCTTCAAAAATATCATTTTTATTAGCGATTAAAGCACCTGTTTTGCTGTAATCAGAATTCTTAAAGGAGGATAAAATACCTGCATTTTCCTGAACGAGACACTCAAAGCCGTTGTCAATAAGCTTTTGAACTATAGAAGGAGAAATAGCAACTCTCTTATCGTTCTTACGAGTTTCTTTTAATACACCTATTTTCATATATGTTTTATTATGTTATTTAAATTATTATATAGAAGATTCAAATGTTTGATTTGAATGAACTTTCGGGTTGTTTGAAAAAAAAGAAAACCAGCTATAAAGCTAGTTTCAAAAGGGCATATATTTCTATAAAAAAAGGAAAAAAACAACGAACTCGTAGCAACAATAAACACATATAATAAGTTAACTAGGGCTGGTTGATATACGTTCATTTTTTGTATATTTCGATATAACCGGGTAAAGGTAATAAATTATCGACGTAATAAGTTGATAAAAAATCAGTTTTTTAGTTGGTTGATAATATATTTTTTACTTTATTATGAATTATGTAATAATTATCACATTAGTATAGTTTAAAAAGCATATTTTCTAATGATTTTTTCAACTATTAATAGAGAAATAATGCAAAAATTGTTATATTATTAAGGAAACAACGTATTTTTACAAAAAAAATTAAACAATTTGAAAATTACTTTTTTAGGTACTGGAACTTCCCAGGGAATTCCAGTAATTACTAGTGAACATCCTGTTTGTTTATCAACAGATAAACGTGACAAGCGCTTGCGGGTTTCTGTGTTAATTGAATGGGATAATTTGGCCTATGTTATAGATTGTGGTCCGGATTTCAGATTTCAAATGTTGCGTGCCAATGTACTTAAAATTAATGGCGTCCTATTTACCCACGAACACGCGGATCATACAGCCGGAATGGATGATTTACGCCCTTTTAGTTTTCAATTGGGAGCCGTTCCTGTTTATGCCCAAAAAAGAGTGTTGGAAAATTTAGCCTATAGGTTTGATTATATTTTTAAGGATACCGATAAATACCCCGGGGCACCAAGCGTTCAACAGTTTGAAATAACAAATAAACCTTTCTTTATTGAAAATTTAAAAGTAATACCAGTTGAAGTTGTCCACGGAAAAATTAAAATATTTGGCTACCGATTTAAAAATATTGCTTATTTGACAGATGTAAAAAGCATTGCTAAAGAAGAAATGGAGAAACTTAAAGATCTGGATGTTTTAATAATTAATGCAATCAGGCATAAATGGCATTATTCACATTTAAATTTAGAGGAAGCATTGAGCATTATTCAAGAATTAAGGCCCAAAAAAACGTATTTATCTCATATTAGCCATCATTTGGGGTTTCATGCTGAGGTTGAAAAAACACTTCCGGAAAACGTGTTTTTAGCCTATGACGAGTTGGTAGTAGAGGTGTAGGTTGCCTTTATCTTAAATCTCAAAAAATTCTTTAGAATATTCAACAATACCATGAACGTTTTGCAATCCGTTTTCAGTTAAAGAAATAACCATACAGTTTTTTTCAGGAGCTTCAAATGGAAGTGTTATCCCATATTTACTTGTTAGTTCATATCCAAATTGTGGGTAATAATTTTCGTGACCTACAAGAACAATTGATTTGAACCCCAGTCTTTTTGCTATTTTGTGAACTTCTAATATCAAAGATTTTCCTATACCTCTCTTTTGAAATTCAGGTGTAACACAAACAGGTGCCAGTGCCAAAGATTCAATAGTTTCCGTTTTGTTTTTGATTTTTATTTTTGTCAGTAAAATATAGCCAACTACTTTTTTTTCTATTTCGGCAACTAAAGAAAGTTCAGGAAAGAAAGCCTTTGATTTTCGTAATTTTTCTACTAAATGTTGTTCTTGCTGATCGCTGTACGCCTCATTTTTAAAAGCTGCTTCAATAATTTCAGAAACTTTTTTATGATCTTTTGAATGCTCCTGGCGTATCGTTATTTTCATTTACTCAGATTGTATTAATCAAGAAAGGCGATAAATTTCCATAATGTTGGCCAATATTTTATTGAAATCAATTTTAAGATCAACTAATTTGCCGTGATAAATATCGAAAACCCAACCGTGAACTGTCAGATGTCTATCGTTATAGGCCTTTTGAACATCGGCTGTTTTCAAGATATTTACACATTGCTCTTCTACGTTTAGTTCAACGAGTCTATTGAATTTTTCGGTATCATTTTCTATGGAATCGAGTTCTTTTTTGTGCAATCTATAAACATCTCTTATATTCCTTAACCAAGGATTCAATAATCCTAAATCAGCAGGTCTCATAGCTGCTTTCACACCATTACAATCATAATGACCGCATACTATGATATGGTTCACTTTAAGATGACTTACAGCGTAATTAATAACTGACATGACGCTAACATCAGTATTCGGGACCATGTTAGCAATGTTTCTATGTATAAATGCCTCACCCGGTTGAATACCCATAATATCTTCAGAGGAGACACGACTATCAGAACAACCAATATATAGGATTTCAGGATTTTGACTTTTCGATAAGTTCTTAAAATAATCTGGATCAAGGCCTAATTTTAAGTTTACCCAGTTTTTATTGTTTTCAAAGATTTTTGTAATATTCATAAGTTGTTCTGATAGTCGTGTCTCCTCTGAAGATATTATGGGTATTCAA
>PVMS01161661.1_pt1 | contig 12057 bp, 11 predicted proteins | sample 1853461 | NCBI WGS metagenome assembly PVMS01 (sample SAMN08582032, study PRJNA380276) | Marine sediment metagenome, whole genome shotgun sequencing project. | isolation source: ocean sediment barecode stripped | collected 2017
TAAGGCCTTTCTGGTCTGTCTGTTCGCTTATGCAACGGCCCAAATGGACCTCGCACTTTTTGGTTATGCAATACCCTCGATTCGCCAGGAATTTGATCTCACTTTAACTGGTGTCATGAGCATTGTATCCAGTGCATTTGTGCTGGGTGGCGTTTTGATCGTCTGGCTGGCTGTTTTGACTGACCGGATCGGCAGACGCAGTATGTTCCAGTTCTCGCTGATCGGTTCCTCGGTGTTAATCGCCTTGCACAGTATTGTGCCTAACCCTGCCAGCCTGGCTGTGCTGCGTGGAACAAGTATCGCGGTCGGTGGTCTTTCCTATCCCGTGACCGGTGCCGTGATAGCTGAAGAGTTCCCGGCACGTTATCGCGGGCTGTTTCTTGGCTTTCTGCAAATTGGCTATCCCCTTGGCTGGGCATTGGCCTCCATATGGGCTGCCTGGTTACTGACATCTCATGGCTGGCGAATGTTATTCCTGGTAGGTCTGGTCAGTTTACCGATCGTCTGGCTTGTCAATCGTGTCATTCGGGAACCTCCCCGTTTCCTGGAAAACCTGGAAAAGCAAGGCAAGGGGGACAAACCACGAGTCAGGGATCTATTGGCGCCGGGAATACGTCGTCGCGCCATCTTGCTTTTTTGTGCACAGTTTCTGTTTGTCTGGGCTTATGCCGGATCCATCTTCCTGTTTCCCAGTTATCTCGCTGGTCAGCGTGGCTTTGAAAGCTTTGATTTCTCGGTTCTGATCGGAACGGGAAATGCCATAGGAATACTCGGCTATATTCTCGCCGCAGTCGTGGGTGAGTTTTTGATTACACGTCGAACCACCGTTGTCATCTGGACACTGATGGGTGCTTGCATGTTCCAGGTCCTGGTCTGGAAGACCGAAGATTACAGTGAAGTCCTCTTCGTCTATGCACTGATGAGCATGTTTTTTTATGGCAGCGCAGCCGTGACATTCGCCTATATCGCAGAAGTCTTCCCCACACGTCTTCGAGCCACGGCCATGGCGACGGTTGGTTCACTGGCCGTTACCCTGGGTTCGGCTGCCGGGCCACTGATGGTCTCACTTGCCGTGGAACGCTTTGGCTGGAACCTTGGCTACTCAGTTCTTGTCGGTGCACCACTGGTAGCCGCCGGATTGCTTTATTTCTTCCTGACACCTGTGCCTTCCGGCCTGGAAGTCGAGGAAGTTGAACGTTATCTCGCTGGGGAATCCCAGAATATTAAAAGGACATCTTGATGCTCGCTTGTATCGTAAGAGAATTTGGAGGACCGGCAAATATGCTCTGGGAAGAACTCCCGGACCCCGTTCCCGGACCCGGGCAGGTGCTGGTTCGTGTTCATGCAAGTGGTATTAATTTCGCGGAAACAAGGATGAGGGCCGGCACCTACAGCGGTCAGGCATTACCCTTCGTCATGGGTATGGAAGGTGCCGGTGTTGTAGAGTCACTCGGCGAAGGTGTGAGCGAATTCTTGCCTGGACAACGGGTTTTTGGCAGGGCTCGTGGATGTCATGCTGAAAAAGTACTGTTTGACGCAGTACACCTGATGCATATGCCCGACAATCTTGATTTCATCCAGGCAGCTGCCATACCGGTTGGCTGGCTGACCGCCTGGCATGCCCTGCATACCGTTGCCGAAATCCAGGCTGGTCAGAAGGTACTGGTTGAGGCAGTGGGTGGGAGTGTTGGCAGCGCAGCCGTCCAGATCGCCAAACAGCACGGTTGCTGGGTCGCGGGCACAGCCAGTCGTGACGACAAACTGGAGCGCGCACGCGCGTTTGATACTGATCTGTTAATCAACTATACAAATTCCTCCATCAGCGACACTGTGAAAGAAGCGACGGATGGTGAGGGAGTAAATGTCAGCCTGATGACCATTGGTGAGGCCACTGCCCAACAACTGCTTGATTCCATGGGTATGGATGGAAAGGTCGTCATGTTTGGCAGCACGGGTGGTCGCGACATTACCTTCAACCTGATTATTGGCAGTCTCAATCTGCAACTACTGGCCAGGAGTATTTCAACCAGCCCGGCTTTTGTACCGGTTTCAATGAAGACGTTTCGTGAACAGGCGTTGCCACTCTTCGCATCCGGACAGTTTCGCTCGGTCGTTGATACTGTTTTGCCATTGCATGAAGTCGTGCGTGCACACGAAATGATCGATGAACGAATGCATTATGGAAAAGTTATCCTGGAAATTACTTAAGCCTGAATATAATCCTGTCTAGTACTATATGGAATCATTAATATGACAATTTTCAAAGCAATCATTACCTCCCTGCTACTTATCTGCTCTGCCAGCGTCGTGCTTGCTCAGGAGATAACGGAATGCGACAAACTGGTAGCACACCCTTCTGATCCGGATCACGTGGGTGAAGGTGTCAGTTCCAGCAAAGTTATCCTGCAGAAAGCCATTCCCGCCTGCCGGAAAGCCTTGGAACAGGACCCGGATAATCCACGATTTCACTACCAGCTTGGGCGCTCCCTGGTTTATTGGGGTGATGCCAATCATGGAGATACCAGTGAAGGAATAGAACACGTCAAACACGCATCCGACATGGAATATACCCAGGCAATGTTTGTACTTGGCCTGATGTACAAACGCCAGGATAAATACTGCGAAGCTGAGCCAGTGACAAAAGCTGCGGCTGACAAGGGACTCAAATCAGCAAGAATCAGTTATGTCGATGATGTGCTTGCAGGAAATTATTCGGAGTGTGAGTTGACAGCAACACCGGCCGAAATGAGTGCCTACCTTGATGCAGCCAGCAGCCAGGTATCGGGCTGGTATGAGAATATGTTGATGGGCGCACTGAAACGACAGTTTGCACAATGGCATGATTCATAATGATGAAAATAAATGAGCAAACTTCAGCACTTGCAAATGAACTCAAAGGAATACTTGGCCAAGACCGGGTCATCAGTGATCCCGAGGAATTACGTTTCTATTCGGGCGATGTTTACTCGGAAGGTACACTTGCCAGCCTGGTCGTCCGTCCAGGTGAGTCAGACACCGTAGCCATTGCCGTTGCGGCCATTTCGCATGCCGGATTTGCCATCACGGCCCGTGGTGGTGGTATGTCCTATACCGGTGGTTACACACCTTCGCGTGAACAAACGGTGATTTTTGACCTGGGTGATCTGAACCGCATAATTGAAATCAGCCCGGATGACATGTTTATCACTGTCGAAGCAGGGGTGACCTGGAAGCAGATTTACGAAGAGCTCAAACCACTGGGCTTACGCTTACCGTTTTTTGGTACTTTTTCCGGCTATCACGCAACCGTCGGTGGTGGTATGTCCAATGGCGCACTTTTCATGGCAACAGCACGTTACGGAACCGCAGCCGAAATCGTATTGGGCCTGGAGGTCGTTACCAGCGATGGCAGAACCGTCACAACTGGTCAGGCAGCATTCCACAACGGCAGGCCTTTTTACCGCACCTATGGACCAGACCTCACCGGCCTGTTTATCCACGACGCTGGCTCACTGGGTATTAAGACAAAAATCAGCATGCGACTGATCGAGCAGCCCTCTGAACAGGATTATGCTTCCTTTGCCTTTCAAGACATCGAACAGGCATCTGCGGCAATGTCTGCCATTGCACGCAGTGATGCGACCGAAGAGGTCTACATTTTCGATCCCGCCACCACACAGCGAAGTCTCGACCCGGCATCTCTAAGTCAAGATCTGCGCAAGCTGAGTGGCGTGGTGCGTGGTCAGTCCAGCCTGATCAAGGGACTGCGTGAAGGTGCAAAAATGGTGGGAGCAGGCAGGCGATTTGTTGACACCGAGCTGTTTACCCTGCACCTGGTCTGTGCGGGTCGCTCATCTGCTGCGGTTGATGATGACATGAAAACCTGTCGTGAAATCGCCAGCAAATGTGGGGGTGAGGAAATTGCAAACACCATGCCCAAGGCGGCTCGCGCTGATCCATTCCCACCCTTGAATGGCATTTTGGGTACAAACGGTGAGCGCTGGGCCGCACTGAATTCCAAGGTTGCGCATTCCGATGCGAGTCGTATCATCCAGCAAACAGATGAGTTACTGAATTCTTACCGGGATCGTATGGAAGCCACAGGTGTGACCACCAGCTTTCTTTATATTGCCATTTCAAATCATGCCTTCAGTTTTGAACCGGTATTTCGCTGGGACGACGAGTGGCTACCCATACATCGACGTACACCCGAGCCCTCTTTTCTGGCAGGCATCAAGGAGCCCCCTGCCAATCTCCCGGCACGTGAACTGGTGGACGAAATACGTGGTGAAATTGTAAAACTCTTCGCTCAGTTCGGGGCAGCCAGCAACCAGATAGGTAAAACCTATCGTTATCTCAACTCACTCAATCCTGATACCCGTCGACTGCTTCAGGCGCTCAAAACCGAACTTGATCCGCAGGGGTTGATGAATCCGGGCGCCCTGGGGTTTCACAACGACAGCGGATCATGAAAAATCTTTTGGGGCCAGCCTTTGCATGCTGTTTTCTATTTACAAGCCTGATGCTTTCCGCCCCCATAGCGGCACAGACCACCGTAATCGAAAACGTTCCGGTAATCGACGCAGCGCTGGGTCGTCGCGAACACATGCGAGTCTTTATTGAAAATGACCGAATCAAGTCGGTATCACCCGTCGAAGGTGAACTTGTTGAAGACCTGCAGCTCGTCGACGGTACAGGAAAATTCCTGATACCCGGCTTGTGGGATACACATGTCCATCTGGCCTACGATGCTGCAGTCTCCCCGGCCATGCCCGCCCTGTTCCTGGGTAATGGTGTCACTTATGTACGGGATACCGGGGGTGTGGCGGACCAGGTGCTTGGTTGGAAAAAATGGGCCGAAGCCAGACCCGACAGCGCACCTCGTGTGTTTGTCGCCGGACCTTTACTGGACGGAGAACCAACCGTTTATGACGGTGCGGCACCAGGCTATCCCCTGCTGGCTGAAACCATAACCACGGTTGAACAGGCCGAGGCAAGGGTGGATTCACTGGCTGCTTCTGGTGTCGATCTCATCAAGGTTTATGAAATGCTTCAGCCGGAAGTATTCCTGGCCATTATTGAAAGGGCACATGAACATGGTTTACCTGTAACCGGTCACGTTCCGCTGCTGATGAGTGCTGAGGAAGTTTCACTCGCGGGCTTGAACAGTATTGAACATCTACGCAACCTGGAACTGTCCTGCTCGTCTGAAAAGGAAGTCATGCTCAAAGAGCGCCGGGAAATGATGACTGATCCCGGTGATACACCCGGGCGAACATTGCGTAACCAGGCACACGCAGCTCACCGTTTCAAATCTACAAATTCCTTGGATTGGGAGCAGTGCACCGAGGTGCTTGATCTGCATCGTGGGAATTTGACCCGCCACATCCCCACACTGGCACTGGTGGGTTCTGTTTTTACGGCTTTTCACACTCAGGAGGACTGGCGCGCCACCTTTGACTATTTGCCGGAAGATGCAAAAGAACAGTGGTTGGTTCTGTCTGAGCAGAGAAAAGATCTGTTTGCAGGTGACCCTGATGGAGCAGAATCACGTGCCGCTTACCTGGAGTGGATCAAGCGTGTCGTCGCCTACCTGGCGGATGATGGAATGCTAATGGCCGGGACGGATACACCGATTTTTTTCCTTACACCCGGATTCAGTCTTCACAAGGAACTGGAATACCTGGTGGACTCAGGGTTGACACCCATGCAGGCCCTGGAGTCTGCAACACTGACCCCCGCCCGCTACTTTGGACTTGAACAAACCATGGGCAGCATTTCGCCAGGCATGAATGCGGACCTGGTTCTACTCAATGCTGATCCCTTGGAAGATATCAGCAACACCCAGACCATTGACACGGTGATACGTGGCGGCCGGGTTTATGATCGTGATGCGCTTGACCAAATGCTGGCAGGTGCCGCTTCCGGGCTGGACTGAGTTTCAGCCATCTCCCGGATCACGCTCCAGTTCCACCAATTCGTAATGAGTCATCATGTAGCCCGTTACGAAAGCTTTAAGCAGGATAAAATCCCCGTCCGCTGTTACCCATATTTCATAGGGTGGATGCTCGCCTTTCTCATTCGAGCCTTCACGCTTGCTGTGACGTTCGCCATAACAAAACCGCAGGGCATCAAAGGTTCCTGCTGCCACGGTAATCCGCTCCTCACCGACATACTCAATAATCATTCCAGGCTCGTGCCAAACCAGAGATGGACCGGTAGCACCGCGATGATCCAGCGAGCTCATGAGTATGGCACCGTATTCTTGAATGCAGGGTCCATTGGATCGATCAACCGTATTAAGGTGCCAGGCGTCGCCCTGAATGGGGTGAGTTCCAAAAACAGCGACGGGTTTTTCATACTCAACCCGCTCGGAAATTCGGCCATTCTCGTGGGTCCAGCCCTCACACTCGGCAAAGGTGTCTTCAAATCGGTACCAGCTGGTTCCAAAGGTCTCATCACCGACAGAAAGCCGCACAAATGCGTCACGAGTGATCCAGTCTTTATCTACGGTCAGGGTGACATCTCGAAGCACATTCGGCGGATCGTCTATCTCGGCCTGGGCTCGAAGGGTACGACGACCATCCTTATGCTTGGTGATGCTGAAATACTCTCTCCCCCGCTCCACGCCTTCGCGATCGGGTTTACGACTGGTGTATTGAAGACGGCCTCTGATGGTTTCATGTGGTCTCATGGTTTCTTGTTAGTCCTGTCAGGTTTGCGGGAAATTGAAAACTGTCTTATGGTCATTGTACCCCCGGGAAGCAATTCATGAAAAAACCTTATTACGGATGGGCCATCACTGCGGCTGGCACACTGGGAAATGCCCTGCAGGGCGGCCTGATATTCTGGTCCATGGGGATATACACCTCGGCGTTTGAAGATCAGTTCGGCGCACCGCGGGCCAAGATAAATCTGATTGAATCCTTTCTGCTGATCACGGTAAATCTGATCTCGCCACTGGTCGGTTTCATAGTTGATAAAAAGTCCGCCCGTCACCTGGTCACCATCGGCACGGCTTCATTGGGTGCAGGATTCATTACCATCAGTTTTGCCGGCAGCCTGCTGCATGTCTGGGCAGTCTATGCATTACTGATTCCACTGGGTGCGCTGGCCCTGGGTGTATTACCCAGCGCCGCCCTGATTTCCCGATGGTTTCGCAAAAGCAGAGGCCTGGCCCTGGGTATTTCCCTCACCGGGAGTTCCATCGGTGGCGCACTGGCTCCCCCGTTGCTGACTTACCTGTTTATGGCCTGGGGATGGCGCACAACCCTGCTGGTCGTGGGAATTGGTGTGATTTGCCTGGCACCGGTTTTCTTCAAGGTGCTGGTGAATTTTCCCAGCGATATCGGTGTAGAGCTGGAACCAGAAGGAAAGAGATCCGGGCATGCACTAGGTCAGGTTGATGATGCTGAATGGCCCATACGAGATCTGATCAGGTCCCCAACTTTATGGTGGCAAACCCTGATTTCTGGTTGCCTGCTGGCAGTAACACTGGGCTTGCTGGCCAACCTGAGTCTGCATGCAAAAGATCTGGGTATTACCGGCCAGAAAACCGCTGTACTTTATTCCATCATCTCTTTCTGCTCATTTTTCGGCAAGATCGCCTTTGGCTGGATGCTGGACCGTATCGGTCTGAAACTGGGTGGTGCGATCACCATCACCCTGTTGATCTCCGCCCTGATGACTCTGCTTTTCATTCCCACTTACCCGGGCCTGATCCTGGCTTGTCTGCTGGTTGGACTGGGGTTTGGTGGGGTAACACCCCTGTGGACCAGCATGCCTGCTCGTAGCTTTGGGGCAGGCAATGTGGGAAGAGTGTTGGGTGTTATGAATCCCTTACATATTCCCATCACCGCGCCAAGCGCACCCCTGGCCGGGTATATCAGTGACACAACTGGAAGTTACGAACTGGTCTTTGTGATTTACAGCGGCTTGTGTCTGGTGGCTGGGGTGGGTCTGTTTTTTATGAGACAGCCTCAGGCCCGCAGGTGACTGCTTCCATCTGTGATGTACTCGACGACCACCTCTGAACTTTGATAGCTCATTAATCAAGCTCCTGTTCGATCAACTCGATCCACTCACCGGCCGGCCCCCTGGTCAGAGCAATACGCCTGCCCTTGTAAGGCAGCGATTTCGGGCCGGCTCTCCAGTCCAATTCCTCCGGCCACTGTTGTGGTCCCGAACTATCCACGAGTATGGAAACCATGGCCATTCCGGGTGGCAGTTCACCAGGTAGAATAAACCTGTCCACGGCGGTTTCGGGGTAATCATCAATTTCAATACGAAACGGCTGCTCAAGCACTGCAGAGGAGATATTGAATTTCGCTTCCAGTTCATCCAGGCCGTGGGCCTTGGCGAGAACCCTTATATTGAAATTTTTACGTGAGGTCGTACGCACCGCTACCTGTTGGTAGTAAGCAATGGACTGCTCAAGGTCCCTGGCACCCTGTACGGCAATGAATATTCGCCCTACTGGCGAAAGAGCTGTCCCATAAGTCATTTTCATCCCCTCGTGATTCATTTGGGTCAGGTAGATCATTTCATTGCTGGGACCACGCATCTGTAAAGCGATAACCGCGTTGTTGTTAAGCAGATCACGTGGTCCGCCAACGAGGGAAAACCCGGAGTCAGTCAGGGAATCTGCCAGGGAATACACATCCTGGACATGCAGCTCTGCTGCATTCCAGCCATAGCTGCACAGTGGTTTGTAGCCTTCGGTCACTGGCGCCTCTACCAGGCGAAAATATACTTCCTCGCCACTAGCTGGCTGCAAAAGCGCATAACGACGCCCTTTGCAATTTTCGGCTTGCCAGAAAGCGGCCAGTTCACTGGAAATTGTCCCGACTTCTATCGCCTCGTAGTCAAGACAGGTTTCAAAAGCCTGTTTCGAGGCATCAAAGTCAGTGACGGAAAAAGTAACTGCTTGTATGGCTTTTAACATGGATTTTGGTGTCCGGAGATTCGAAATCTGGCAGTTTGCTGTCAAGAATGTAATATAGGTATACCTTTATACCTAATCATAAGCTTTTCTGTGCAAGGAAACCCTGATGAAATCATCCAATCGTGTTGCTAATGCCACAAAACTCAAAATCACCGTTATCGTCCTGACCATGATCGCATGTACAACAGCATGGTCAGTCGAATTTGAAGACTATGACTTCAGCAGATGGTCCCAGGAAGTGACCGAGTGTGATATCCAGGCCTCGCATGGTCGGGACCCGGGGCATGTTGCCGGCTCGATCTCCAGTTCGACCATGGACAAACCCGCGGCGATCGCCGCCTGTCAGACTGCCGTTGCTGCTGATCCGGAGAACCCGAGGCTGAATTACCAACTGGGCAGAGCCTACGGCTATTCCAATCGAGGTGAGGAAGCCATGCCCTACCGACTCAAGGCACTGGAAGCCGACTACCCTCAATCCCTGTTTGTGATTGGGTACCTCTACTACAGCGGCAGGACCATTGACCAAAATACCTGCAAGGCATTTGAACTCTGGCAACGCGGTGCCCACTACAAACGCCTGGCCGCTCTGGTTTCACTACCCCGCCACTACATGCGTGGCGATTTTGCCGAATGTGAAGGCAGCATCTCCAAGGACGACCTGCGTGCCTACCTGCAACAGGCCATAGCCGAGTCCGATGGTGACTACTACGTGGGTATGCTGGTAGCCGACTTGCTCACGGAGCTTGAATCCTTCGAGGGTCAATAAAAACAGCATATCCTGATCTTGCCAGCATTTAGTTATGAACGGACAAAATCAAGAAGAGGCTGGAAGTCATGATTGTCAGCTTCGTGTAGCGCAGAGATATATTGCGCGCGTGTCACGCTTGGATCGACGAGATTTTGGATTCCCCAACTAAATTGCTCTCCACCAAGCGCGGCCAATAGCAAGTCGGTTGCCAGTCGGCCATGGCGTCCGTTGCCATTGGGGTACGGGTGAATCCACACCAGTCTATGGTGGAACCGGGCGGCGATCTCATCTGGCTCATAGGTCTTGTGATCAATCCAGTATCGGCAATCGGCAATCAATTGCCGTATCTCTTGCAAAATGCGGTAAGCATCGACACCGACATTCTTACCTGAGCGACGGTGCCCGCCCGCCCAACGCCACACATTCCCGAACATTCGTTTGTGCAGGGTATCCAGAAACCTTATGTCGAGAACATCACGCATTCTGCCAAAGGCCCAGATTTGCGCTTCCAGAATATTCGCCTGCTCAGCTTCGTTCAGCTCACTGCGCGTCGAAATGTAAGATGGAATCAGCCCTTCGCGCTCTTCGATACTGAGCGGCGTTGGTCCTTCACCGCCTTCGTCAAACAGGCCAGTCATTCATCCCACCATAGATTGGAGCGGGATTGTTCAGCTAACTGCTTGGCAAGGCGACTGACCTGCTGTCGCTCATCCTCTTCATCCACGCTCTGGTCTTCAAGCGCCATCGAATGACGCGTGGTCTTCAGGTTATTCATTGCCAGACTCGTCGCGCGCTGTGAGATCATTTCCTCAAGTGGTTTACGCGGCACAATGGCGTAAACCAGATCGCAGTTCAAGGCACGCGCTGCGCGTTCAAGCGAGTCCAAGGTGAGCGAGCCCGTGACTTCCGCTTTTTCAATATCGACTACGCGTGATTGCACGACACCAATGCGTTTTGCAAGCTGCGCTGTGGTCATCCCCAACGCCTCACGGATGGCCTTCACCCAGCCGCGTGGGGGCCGTACGAAACTGAAGTTTCTTAGGACATTTAAACGTTTATCGAGTTGTTTACGGGCAATCGCCCTATCTTGTGCACGCATTTGACATCCAATTTGCGATTAAAACCTCCATTAATAATCCCCTATATACGATTATTTGTCAATTTATTAATCGTATATATAAGATTTAATACAAAATAATAATCGTCTATAAACGATTATTTTCTAGGTGAGAAAGTAATGCCCTACCGTCTCAAAGCATTAGTGCAGGGATGCACGTGGTGATGTTATATGGTCAACCGATAAGTTTCGCAGAATGACAGGGAGTCCGCTCTGACCCCAATTATTCAGATTTTGGAAAGCTATTTTATGGGCACAAAGCCGTTGCGCATACATTTCCATCAATTTGAATGCCGCTATCATAATGCCCAGAATCATTGGCATGAAACAAATTGTGACCGTAGGCCGTGTTGCTTGCCCCATCCACGCCCCATCCTCCGTTCTGAAACAGCACATTTCCCAGAATAAGCCCACTGGGGCCCGCAAAAATACCATGGTTGCCATTGAACCTGATGAAGTTATTGATGGCCATACCCCCGCCTGAAGCCGCAATCTGAACACCGATGTCTCCACAATGCTCAACGTGCAGATCTTCTACTCTGCCGGCTGTCCCAGTTACTCGAACACCGTCATTTCCCATACCTCGGATTCTGCCGTTCCTGACCGTCACCATGTCGCCAGAAACATCTACCCCAATGCCTCCACCCGTTGGACTGCATACTGGCGGGAATTCCGGGCAGCTTGTCGGACCTAAAATGCTGAATCCGTTTAGATCGATCGTTGCTCCCAAGGACCCGGTAACAACATCGATGGCGGTGACATTTTGAGGGCTGGATTCGCCTCTTACGTCCAGGTTGCTGGTAAGCCGGTAGGATCCGGGCGCCGTAATTTGCACCGGGAAACCAGCTTCGTCACCTGCAAAACAGCCGATTGAAACGCAAGCCTGACTGATCTCCAGGACCCCATCTGAAGCAAACACCAATCCCGTTCCGGAAAAGGTCAAACTCAACAGAAGTATCACGAACTTTGATCTTAAGCCAATCATGGTTTTCATATTGCCACCTCGATACGCAGGTACCTGCGTATAAATACTACACGGTCAGCTTTGTAGAAATCAAAAAACCCCAGAGCGGAGTAGTAAAAGCAGCTGATTGAAAAGACGTGGGTTTCATGGACCGGGGCTTTTGTTCTCCTTATACTCCTGATCCATGAGTTTCTTCACTGAACTGAAACGCAGAAATGTCGTTCGCGTTGGCATCGCCTATATATTGATGGGCTGGGTGCTATTGCAGGCGGCAGATTTTGCTCTTGACCGGATCGGCACACCCA
>PVMS01174117.1_pt1 | contig 12053 bp, 8 predicted proteins | sample 1853461 | NCBI WGS metagenome assembly PVMS01 (sample SAMN08582032, study PRJNA380276) | Marine sediment metagenome, whole genome shotgun sequencing project. | isolation source: ocean sediment barecode stripped | collected 2017
CAACACCCTGGGCCAAGCGCGCAGGCATCCCGATGACGTTGCGGTACTCACCGACAAAGCCTCAGACCACGATGCTATTACCGTTCACGAAAACGTCAGTCACGAACTGGCCCGCCCTTACGGCGCGGTGCAACATTACGGCCGAGGAGCAAAAACACGGATATCGACGGCCGGAGGAGGCCTGGGCTGGGGCGTCGGGGCTGCCATTGGGGCGAAGCTGGGACGGCCCGACCGCCAAGTGGTGCTTCACAGTGGAGACGGCGCCATCATGTACAGCACCTCCGGGTTCTGGACCATGGCCCGCTACGAAATCCCGGTACTCACCGTCATCTGGAACAACATCAACTATCAACAGGTGCGGTTTCGCTTCGCTCGATATCAAGGAAAGATGGCGCAAACCGATCAGTACCCAACCATGTACCTTGGGTCTCCAGAGATCGATTTCGTCAAGCTCGTCGAAGCGCAAGGGGTCTCTGCTGAGAAAGCAACCAACGCCGGCGAGTTGGAGAGCGCCCTGGAACGCGGCATCGCCGCCACCCGGGAAGGCAAACCTTATGTTATCGATGCCCGAATCCGTTGCATCGGAGCAGGCGCCGATTCCACCTGGCACCACAAATTCAGTCTTGCAGAAAACCGTACACGAAAAGTTTGAATTCACTGTTTCCTTTCGTTGCCATAACTGTTTCAAGGAGGTTTGTCATGAGACGGCTGATCGCGGCTCTATTCATGCTTGCTGTCGTTTGTTCTTTCGCTTCCGCCCAGACGCCGACGATTCAGGAAAAAACGACCGGAATGAATAAACATTCCGGATACTTCGATTTCTACTGGGAGGAGAAAACAGGACAAATCTGGCTGGAAATAGACAAGATCGACTATGAGTTCTTGTATGTAAACTCGCTTGCCGCCGGGCTCGGTTCCAATGACATCGGTCTGGACAGGAATCAGCTCGGTACCACTCGGATCGTCAAGTTCCACCGTGTCGGGCCGAAAGTCCTAATGATACAGCCCAATTACTCCTTCCGGGCGATAAGCGACAACCCGGACGAGCGCAAGGCCGTCGAGGATGCCTTTGCCACGTCCGTCATCTGGGGTTTCACGGTCGGCGCGGAAGAAGGGGACCGCGTCCTCATCGACCTCACTCAGTTCTTCCTGAGGGATGCCCACAATGCTGCCGGAAGGTTGAGACGCTCCAATCAGGGCAGCTATGTGCTCGACAAGTCTCGATCGGCCATTTATCTACCCAACACGAAGAATTTCCAGAAAAACACAGATTTCGAGGCCCTGCTGACCTTTACCACGGATAATCCGGGAGAATATGTCCGCGAAGTGGCGCCCGATCCGACAACGATCACCATCAGACAGCATCACTCCTTCATCGAGCTCCCCGATGACGGCTACGAGCCACGGGTGTTCGATCACCGCTCCATGTTTGGTGGCCGCACCGGCTACATGGATTTTGCCACGCCGATCGATCAGCCGCTGCGAAAAAGGTTTATCAGCCGCCACAGGCTGGCCAAGAAGGATCCCAACGCCCCGGTGAGCGATCCGGTGGAGCCCATTGTTTATTACGTCGACCGGGGAGCTCCGGAACCGATACGTTCCGCTATCATCGAGGGGGCGAGTTGGTGGAACCAGGCTTTCGAGGCCGCGGGATACCGGAACGGCTTCCAGGTCGAGCTCCTGCCAGAGGGTGCCGATCCCCTGGATGTTCGTTACAACATTATTAATTGGGTCCACCGCTCGAGGCGGGGCTGGTCCTATGGAGGCGGGATCCGCGATCCTCGTACCGGTGAGATCATCAAAGGTCATGTCGTGCTTGGATCCCAGAGAATCCGTCAAGATTATCTGATTGCCACCGGCTTGGTCGGTGATTATAGAGGGAACCCAAACGATTCTTCGGTGATGACGGAAATGGCTCTGGCCCGGATCAGGCAGCTTTCCGCTCACGAGGTTGGTCATACCCTCGGAGTGGGTCACAACTTTGCTTCCAGCGTCAATGACAGAGCATCGGTCATGGACTACCCGCACCCACGGATCAAGATTGCGGAAGACGGCTCGCTCGATCTGTCCGATGCTTATGACGCGGGCATTGGAGCATGGGACAAGGTTAGCGTCGAGTTCGGATATCAGGACTTCCCCGACGGCATGGACGAGGAGGAAGCGCTGGCCGATATCTTGGACAGAGCTTTCGAGTCCGGCTTGTATTATCTGACGAATCAGGATGCCGCCCCGGCGGGGGGAGCGCATCCACTTTGCAACGATTGGGACAACGGTGTGCACCCCGTCGATGAGCTCGAGAACAAGATGAAAATTCGTCAGATCGCGCTGGACAACTTCTCGGAGAGCAAAGTCCGTTTCGGAGATTCGCTGGCGACTCTAGAAGAGGTACTGGTTCCTACTTATCTGTTCCACCGATATCAGATAGAAGCGACAGCCAGCGTGCTGGGCGGCTTATACTACAATCATCAGGTCAGGGGTGGTGCGCAAGAAGGTGCGAAATGGGTGCCTGGAGCTGAGCAGCGCCGGGCCTTGAGCGCTTTGCTCGAAACGATTGAGCCTCAAAATCTGGCGATTCCCGAGAAGCTCCTCGACCTCCTACCTCCTCGCGCCCCCGGATACGCACAACACAGGGAGCTTTTTCCCGGAAACACGGGAATCGTATTCGATCCCCTGGGAGCGGCGGAGACCCTTGCCGACATGACGGTCGGGAACCTACTCCATCCAGAAAGGGCCGCCCGCTTGATTGAATTTCATTCCAGGAATGAAGATTTGCCGGGGCTTTCCGAGGTCTTGGACGAGATTATTTCCAACACCTGGCGGTCGCCTCCGAGCTCCGGACAACACGCGGAAATCGAGCGCGTTGTTGATAGTGTCGTTCTCTACAGGCTGATGGGATTGGCTGCATTCGAGAATACTTCTCCCCAGGTGCGTGCTGTTTCCGCTCTCAAGATTGATGAGCTCAAGACCTGGCTGGCAAGCCGGTTGGATTCGACGACAGACGAGAGTCAAAAAGCGCATTTCTTCTTTGCCGTCTCGGAGATCGAGGCCTTTCAGAAAGATCCCAGCCGAGTGAAACTGGCGGTTCCCCTTTCACCGCCTCCCGGAGCACCGATAGGAATGTACTAGTAGGTATGTGGAACCCAATAATCGGCGCCCGCAAAGGGCTCACATAGGAGAAAAACCATGAGATACGTTCGAGCCTCCGTTTTGAGCTTGGCGCTCTTTTTTATCGTCCTCGCTCCAGTAGAAGCCCAGACCTCCAGCGACTCGGTCTTTCCTGGAGAAACCTGGGATACCATCGAGAGAGGAGATCTGGAAGCCTACGGTTGGTCCCCCGACTTGCTCCAGAAGACGACGGCATTCATCCGGGACGAATCGAATACCACCGGCCTCGTGGTGGTGGAGCGTGGGCGAGTGGTTTATCAGTACGGAGACATCGAGGAGCTCTCTTACGTGGCCTCGGTCCGTAAGAGCATCCTCTCCATGCTGTACGGCTATTGGGTGGAGAATGGGACCATTGACCTCGAAACGACGTTAAAGGAGCTCGACTTCGACGACATCGGGGGTCTTCTCCCCGTCGAGACCGAAGCCACCATCCAGCATCTCATCACCGCCCGCTCCGGCGTCTACCATCTAGCCTCGTACTCGGGGGACGACCTGGCCAAAGCTCCCCCCCGGGGCTCCCAGAAGCCGGGAACCTACATGCTTTACAGCAACTGGGACTTCAACGCCGCCGGCGCCGTCTTCGAGCAGCTCACCGGACGGGATATCTACGACGAGATCCAGTCCCAGCTTGCCATCCCTCTGCAGTTCGAGGACTGGGACCGGAGCGCCCAGCACAAGGCAGGCGACCTCACGGTCTCCAAGTACCCGGCCTACCCCATTTGGTTCTCGACTCGGGACATGGCACGCATCGGCTACTTGATGCTTCACGAAGGCAACTGGAATGGGAAGCAGGCTATTTCCACGGATTGGGCTCGTCGCATCGTTGGGGTGGTGACCCCGCTGGAGAAGATGAACCCTATCAACCGCCGAGACGGCTACTTTGGCTACGGGCACATGTGGTGGATCTGGGATGGCCCCAAGGCCGTGGGGCCCTTCAAGGATGCCTACACGGCCCGTGGCGCCTGGGGACAGTGGATCACGGTGTTTCCGTCGCTCAACCTGGTTCTCGCCCACAAGACGCACAACATCTACCGTCGCCGAACCAGTTGGGAGTCCTTCGAGCGGATCATCGAGCTCCTGTTCGAGGCGAAAGGGGTTGCGATGCCTGGGTCCTATCCTTGGAGGTAAACCGATCGGGTTCAGTATCTGTAAGCAAGTCCAATCCCGAACAAAATGTTGTCGGGCTTGGAAAAAGTTTCGCGGGCGTTGCCGTTGGGCAAGGTTGTGAAGCTGACTGCCGGTGTGAGCACCCAGTTTCTACTGAATACGATCGGCAGAGCGAACGACAGAACGGTATCGGCCAATCCAAAATCATCGAAACCGTAGTAAAAATCGTTATAGGAGGGGGTCCCGAAAGCAACCGTGCCGACCATGTCCAGGGAGACGGTCGCCGAATCCCCGAGCTCCCACAAATTTGGAAGCGAATGGGTAACGGCAATATTGAAGTAGGTGCCGTCCACTTTGCCGATATCTCGGTAAAACGTCATGGTGGGATTGAGGAGAACGTCAAAGCCGAAAGAAAAGAAGAGCTCCGTCGTCGCCCTAAATGGAGTGTTCGGAAACTGATAATAAATCGAACCCACTCCTAGGTTCAGTTTGTCCAGAACGAAGGAGTAATTCGCTATCAGGTCGACTTCGGTGAACTCGAAAGTTGCGTCCCCATACCCCGCTCCGTAGTCATTGACGCCGGTCAGCTCCATATTGCCCCAGGCTAAAGCCGAAAACCCTCCAAATCCAACCGCTGCCGCGGGCTGGAAAACCCAATCGTCCACGACATTGATACCTCTCCAGATGTATTTGCTGTTAATGGGTGCGTTGAATCCCAGTGACCATTTCCTCTCGTCGGCATCGGCCCGCTTTGGCCAACCGGCAAACACCAGGAACAAGGCGAGGCTCGAAACTAAAGCCATTCTCTTCTTCAACATTTCGCTTCCACTTCTGCTCGGCGCAATTCAACAGGTATTCTCGCTCGATCTCGCTCTTTGTTTTCATCCTAACACCCCGGACGTAGGAGGTGCTATTTTGCGCGCCTTGACTTATGTTCCCTCGGACCCAATAATCGGCGCGCTCACATTCTCGGGTGTTCCAAAAGGGGATAGTTGTGAGAAAAGCTTCATCCATCTCGGTGGCGGTTATTGTAACGGTATTAGTATTGACAGGTTGCCGCCGAGCAACGATCTCTTATGCGGCCGATGAACCGATTCTGCTTCGATTGGCTCATTCCACATCTCCAAAGAGCAGGGCGCACTCCGGTTTCCTGGTCCCCTGGGCGGAAAAGATAGAACAGGTTACTGAGGGAAGGGTCCGGGTGGAGATCTATCCGTCTGCGACTCTGGTCGACAAGAGAGCCCTCCTGGAGGGAATAAAGAATGGACGGGCCGATCTTGCCTGGGGAGTCACGCTCTATTGGCGGGGGCGATTCGTCATTTCCGAGGTGCTTTCCCTGCCGCTTTTAGGCTTCCGCAGCGGTGAAAGCGCCAGCCGAACCTATTGGCGGCTTTATCAGGAATTTCCTGAAATACAGGCGGAATATGAAGGTTTGAAGGTGCTTTTCACTCATTACATCGGCCCCTATGTGCTGACCACATCGGACAATCCCATCAAGTCACTGGCCGATGTCCAAGGCCTCAAGATAAGGGCCGGCGGAGGCGTGCAGACGGACATGATGAGAATGTTCGGTGCCGTGCCGAGTTATGTAGGATTTGCGGATCTTTACCAGGCCTTGGAGAAGGGCGTCATGGACGGGGCGCTATTGCCTTGGGAGGCGATCAGTGCACTCAAATTCTATGAAGTAGTTGACTATGCCTTGGATGAATCCTTCTCCGGCACCACCGGCTTCTGCGTCATGAATCAGAAAAAGTGGGACAGTTTACCGGCGGATATCAAAAAGGCCATTGAAAAAATCAGTTATGAAAACGCAGCCGCACAGATGGGAAGAGTTTACGACGTGAAAGAGGATGCCCAGGCGGCGATTGAAAGAAGCGGCCGCAAACTAGTGACGAACAACCTTTCAGACTCCGATCGGGCGGAATGGATTAACAATCTGCAACCCTTATGGGACAAGTGGGTGGCGGATGCAAACGCGAGAGGGATTGATGGTCAGAAAATCCTCGATCGTGCGCTCGAGCTCGAAAAAGAATTCTCAGGGGCAAACCAATAAAAGAAGTCTTCATGGAATCTGTTGGTACAAGAGTTAATCTGAATTGGTTCGCAGGTTCTTTGAGCCGCCTCGCCCACGTTGTAGCAGCGGGCATCCTCATGCTCATGATGCTGCTTACCGCATCTGATGTCTGCCTCCGCTATCTATTCAACCGACCCATCATGGGGGCCTATGAACTGACCGAATTGATGCTGGTGCTGCTTGTCTTCATGTCCCTTGCCTACACCGCATTCCACGACGGACACATCAGCCTGGATCTTATTCGCTCCCATATTCCGGACAAGGCCAAGCCCGTTTTGGACTGCGGCATCAATCTAACCGGAGCCGGGCTCTTCGGTCTGATCACCTGGCATACAGTTTTATATCTACGCGAAAAAATGACCTACGGCGACGCGACGGAGGTCCTTCTCATCCCCATTTATCCCATGGTCGCGATCGCCGCACTGGGATCCGCCTTGCTGACCTTTGTTTATCTGTCAAAAATGGTCCAAAGCCTTTCCCTTGCTGTCAAGAAAAGCGCCTGGTGGATTTGGATCGGCCTTGTGGTTTCTACCGGAACCGCACTCACCTTCGTCATGAGTCCCTTGTGGGCGCCCCAGCTCCCCCGCATCGATCCTCTGCTGGCCGGCTGCGTTGCCATGGTGATGCTGCTGGTTATTATTTTTGCCGGATTGCATGTCGGTCTGGCCATGGGGATCATCGGCTTTGCCGGGATATCCTATCTGTTGAGTCCCGAGGCCGCCCTTGCGACATTGGGCGAGACTCCCTTTCATACACCGCAAAATTATACGTTGAGTACGATTCCGCTTTTCATCCTCATGGGAATGTTTGCCTTTCATTCAGGAATCAATAGAAACCTCTACAGGATGATTTACAAATGGCTGGGTCACCTTCCCGGCGGGATGGCCATGGCGACGGTGGGAGGCTGCGCGGGCTTTGCCGCTATTTCAGGATCTAGCGTAGCCAATGCCGCTACTATGGGCACCTTGACCCTGCCTGAAATGAAAAGATACGGATACGATGATCGGCTGGCAACCGGCAGTGTCGCAGCCGGCGGAACCATTGGCAGCATGATTCCCCCCAGCACCGGTTTTATCATCTATGCCTTCCTAACCGAACAGTCCATCAGTAAGCTCTTTATGGCTGGTATCATTCCCGGTCTTCTCGAAGCCCTGATTTACATCCTGACGATTTATATCATCTGCAAATTCAATCCGGCGATGGGACCTCCCGGCCCCCGGGCGGGAATGATGGAAAGAATCACGGCCTTGAAAGGGGTTTGGCCGGTGGCGGCCTTGTTCGTGCTCGTTTTGGGAGGCCTTTATCTTGGCGTTTTCACGCCCACCGAAGCGGCCGGTGTAGGTGCTTTTGGCGCTTTGGCCATTTCCCTGCTGAGACGGAAATTGACCTGGAATAACTTCGTGGCTTCTTTGATCGATGCATCCAAGACAACGGCCATGATCTTTTTCATCATTATAGGGGCCACAATTCTGGGTTATTTCCTCGCCGTCACCCGGCTTCCGTTTGTGCTGGCAGACGTTATCAGTGCAATGCCCGTCGACCCATGGATCTCATTTTCTATGATTTTGTTGGTTTATCTGGTGCTGGGATGCGTGATGGATGGTTTGGCCATGGTCCTCCTCACCATTCCCATATTTTATCCGGTGGTTGTTGCACTCGGTTTCGATCCCATCTGGTTCGGGGTGATCCATCTGAAAATCGTGGAGATCGGATTGATCACACCTCCAATCGGAATCAACGTGTTTGTCATCTCCGGCGTGGCCAAGGACGTACCGTTGAAAACTATCTACCGTGGCGTTCTACCATTTTTGGTGGCGGATCTTATTCACCTTGGCATTTTGCTTGCCTTCCCGGCACTCTCCCTGTTTCTACCAAACCAAATGGAATGAGGGGAAAAAAGGGGACAGGTACCTTTTTTACCGCCCTTCACTGAAAAAAAGGTACCTGTCCCCTTTTTTCCTTTTTTTTCTCTGCAGAAACTAAAAACCCATTTTCGACGTGCGGGTATCCGATCTCCCGGCCGGTAGATCTTCTTTGGGAGGTTTGACATCCACCGTACCGGCCCACATATCCTGAATAGGAGAAGGCTTGAATTCTTTACGAATGACACCCTCCATCCTCAGGACGGCGTTTGCATCTTCAGTGCAGGCTTCCTCGCAGGCCAGACAAACAATGCATTCCTGGAGGGCTTTTACAGCAACCACCTGCTCCTCTATCGGATCCCAATCGATCGCTTCCACCGGGCAGCTATCCACGCAGTGGAGACAGTTCCTGCCGAGGCATTTTTTATGGTCAACAACTAGCTCTATTTTTTGCTTTAGCATGGCTCTATACCCTTTCTCGGCTACTTACCCGTTTACTTGCTTCAGGCCCATGATGGGTGTCCTGCCCTTGGGGACCTTGACGTAGCCCATACGGGTTGGGACAGCCCACAGCTTCATTTCGCCATTTTGTTTCATTAACCTGACGTCTTTTATCCATTCATCGTTATCCATATAGGGGTGGTCCAACCGGTTGTGTACCCCGCGGGTCTCGGTCCTCATCAGGGCCGCCTTGGCATGCATCTCCTGACAATCGATCATGCATTCCGCCTCGAAAGCGAGCCTCAGCTCCCTCGGATCTTCGGCATACATTTTTTCTCGAGCCGTTTTGCGGATATCGTCCAACGTTTTCAGGCCTTCGAGTAGCCCTTCCTCCGTCTTGAGGACCCCGAACTTGTCCATGCTCAGTTTTTGTATCGCTTCGCGAATGGCCCGCGGGTCCCCGTCGGTGTTCTCCTCCCTGGACGTGATTCTGTCCAGGTAGTCCTTCTTTTCTTTCACTTGAGCCGCGTCCGGTTCGACTGAAGATGCGTTCATGGCATATTCGGCACCGGACCGGCCGGCCCTGACGCCGAATACCAAGGTGTATTTGAGATCCTCACCGTAGGACACCTCTCCTCCGGCGAACAGCCCGGGAATGGTGGTCTCACACTCTTCCGAAATTTTGATCCCTCCCCACGATCCCAGCGCCCCCGGATACATACGAATGGGCTTGGTCTCCCACTCGAAGTTCCGCATCGCATGGAGGCCGGCTATACCTTTGGGCTCCGCCATCCATATGTCCTCGGGGATATGAGAGAAGTCGCAAAGAACACCACCGTCATCGCCCCGTCCTTCGAGAACTTCGACTGCCATGGCCCGTGCGATGGTGGCCACATTGTCAATGACGGGCGTGCCGTATTTGATATGAAAGGGATCACCCGGTTTTAAGGTCGCACCTTCTCCGAGATGCATGTATTTCGGGAGGAAGTCCTCTCCGTTGGCGTTGGTCAAATTGACCATGGTTCTTGCGTAGGAGGGAGGCACCCAGTATTGCGGCTGATTCTTCTCGGAGATGATCCAGGCATCGAAGCTCTCGTATTCCATCATGTTCATTTCAATGCCGTTTCGATAGGCAATGGCGTGGCCGTCTCCAGTAGACCGAACCGGGGTGTTGTTTCTTTCCCAGCATTCACCGGCTCCGCCGGTGGCCATGACCACCGCCTTTGCCTTCACCACCATGAAATCGCCCGAGACCACATCAAAACCAACGGCCCCCACACACCGGCCGTCCACCGTGAGGATATCGGTGATATTGAAATACTTCATCAGCTTGGCGCCCTGCTCCTGCACGTACTTGTACATGGGGCCGGTGGTCGCCCAGCTCATCCTTCCCGGAGGGCCGTAGCTCTTCTGGTCTCTCGGGTTCAAGACGCCAAACTCGGCAAGCTCGTCCTGGTAGGGGATCTGCTCAATGGCATTGATCTCTTCCATCCTCTGGTCTTTCCCGTACATGATTTCCCATGCTCCACCTTTGACACCTCTTTCGTACAAAGCCTTGATGCCTTTGGGCATGGAAAGTGACCAGTAGTTCATGACAATGCCCTGGGTTCCGCCGGCAACGGTTGAAAGGTTCGTTCTTCCGGTGCTCTTCTCCGCGATGATCACATCCAGGTCATACCGTCTGATCTGAATGGCGGCTCTCAGGCCCGCCAGCCCCGCGCCAATGACCAGAACATCCGTTGTAAGGGTTTTCGTCTCCATCTGAACGTCTCCTTTCGACGTAATCTCGGTGTATCATTTATCGAGAGCCGACAATAAACCTCTCTCCGGCTCGATCCGGAACTGTCAAGTGTTCATCCACATATTCCAGGTCGTACCACCATTTGTTCTCTAGTTTGGGCTTGCCGTAACCCATTAAATCATCTCCCCAAACGGCGAGCTTTCTGGCCGCGGGGATATTTCTCATAGTCCAGCCCACAAAGCGATGGAAGGGCGTAAAAGGCTTGTTCCATGGACAAACTTGTATGCAAACACTGCAACCGGAACCGAAAGTGTTTCCAATCCTGTTCTTGGTGCATTTGTCTACGTCGTTATTCCACTTGATGTAGCCGTTGTGCATGCATGTTGAATTTTTTCCGAACGGAATCGCACCTGATGGACAATGTCTGGCGCACTTGGCGCATTTGGAACAGAAGTCTTGAAGCCCGAAATCAATCGGTTTGTCGGGAGCGAGAGGCAGATCGGTGGTGACAACGGCCGCTTTAAACCTTGTGCCCATGAAGGGATTGAGAACGATGTCCCCGATACGACACATTTCACCCAATCCGGCCCAGAGCAAGATGGGGGGAATCATCACCTGATAGTTTCTTATGTGATGCGCGCGCGCCGAGTAGCCGAGTCTTCGGATGTAGTTTGCCAAGACACAGGAGATAAAAGCGGATGTGGAATAGGCAAGGAAACCCATGGAGGTGCTGATCCAGTCATTGCCGTAGCTCGCCTCCGAAGTCTTCCAGTCCTGGTCAACCATGAGCGCAATGGCATATTTATGATGGCATTCGATGGGCTCTCCGGTCCTCATGCTGTGGCTGTAGACCGCATAGGGGGGTAGCTCACAAATACCCACCATATCCACCCTCAAGAAATAAGCCGTGGCCTTGATATGACGGGCCATTGCTTCGGGATCCTCGGTGCCCGGGGCTTTGTGATCCGCCACCGGCCCGTCGACTTCGTCCCGGAGGCTCTGAGCCATCCGATGTTGTGCCCGGGAGATGGGGTATTTAAAACGCCCCAGCAGGCTCTGATGATGGGGGCCATAATCTCCCCGACGGGCCCGATTGAAACCGTGTTCCCTTTCATCCACCCTTTGGATATTTTCTTCATCTATGAACGTGGTGGGACGATCCACTCTTTTGAGGACCTCCAAGGGATAGGCGTCCAGCTTTGTTCCGTCATAAGAACGTTTATAAATAGATAGGATCGTCATTTTCTAAGCAAGAAAGAAGGTAATTTCCCCTCCAACATCTCGGGGCGCATCGAGTATTTATCTTGGAGGGTCTTTCTAATTCCTGCCCGTTCAGGCACTCGCAAATCGCCGTCTACCTCCTCGAGATCCAACCACCATTTGTTCTCGATTCTCGGCTTCCCGTATCCCATGAGGTCGTCTCCCCAGATGGCGAATCTCCTGGCAAAGGGAATATTTCGCATCGTCCATTGAATCGATCGATGAAAGGCTGTGTAAGGTTTGTTCCACGGGCACACGGTCATACAGGTCCCGCAGCTCGCACCGGCTTTGTTGCCCGCCCTCATGCTGACGCACTTCTCCACATCCACGGGCCATCGTTCGTAGCCTTTGTACCAGATCTTGTCGCCTTCGCTTAAAGCCCCCGAAGGGCACTCACGAGCAC
>PVMS01180470.1_pt1 | contig 12052 bp, 9 predicted proteins | sample 1853461 | NCBI WGS metagenome assembly PVMS01 (sample SAMN08582032, study PRJNA380276) | Marine sediment metagenome, whole genome shotgun sequencing project. | isolation source: ocean sediment barecode stripped | collected 2017
GCCTCAGCAAACTCCTGCATGTAGAGCAACCAATTACTCCTCAAGTCCAATTGACCACCCAGGGCCAGCAAAACCGGGAATACCGGATGAGCATGCCATCTCCGTTTTAGCTGGCCCGGGGTGGTCAATTGGACTTGAGGAGTAATTGGTTGCTCTACATGCAGGAGTTTGCTGAGGCAGTAAACTTGGCTACTGGCTCGAATCCGGATATAACAACCATGGGTGAATCCAACATTTCTTCACCTTTTGAAGAAAAGTATCGTCGCAGTGATCACCAACTGTACAGACTCAGATTTGACCTGGGTTCTGGTTACTAGTCAGCATCAGAATTCAGTGTCAGCACGAGCAGTTCCGGGGTGTTTCCAGGAATTGGAATTACCGGGCTTTGCCAGTCACCTGCTGAAGCCATTGGCTGTCCATTCATTGACAACCTCGCCTTGATTGTCAGCTTACCCACCGACGAGATTGGTTTCTGCGGCAACATGCTGTCCGCATCCGTCAAAGTCAGTTGCAATGGGAATTCAGGTTGATTGATACGTTTGACACCCAATGGTGGTCCCCCTGCAGATCCTTCAGGACGAATGATGACAAACAAAACTGCGCCGGCAGGTATTTGCGGGGTGGGGGAGCTTTCTTGCTGCTCCAGTTCTATCCGGATTTCGGAGCCCTGCCACTGTCCGACAGTTGTGGGTTCAGGTGCCGGCTCAGGTAATAGACCCAGTCGCAACATGGATTGGTCCAGTTGTTCTTTGACCGACTGTGCAATAGGGCTTGCAGGGTCCAGCTGGATCATCAGGCGATTCCACCAGTCAATCGCAGCTTCATGGTTACCACTCTGTGCTGCTGCGATCCCCAGCAACCACAGGCCCTTTTGCAGGGTAGGCTCAGTTTCGACGGCTTGTTCAAGTACACTGACCATCTGGTCGCTCAGGATCGGATTTCCCGATGCAAATAACTGCGCCTCTACCAACTCCACCATGATCAGTGGTTGATCGGGCATCAAGCGGTTGGCCGTTTCCATTGCCTCGAGGGACTCCGGGTATTTTTGCAATGTCTTGTAACTACGCCCCAGCAACACCCATCCTTCTGCGTCTTTTGGGGTATCGCTCAAACGGCTCCTGAGTTGATCAGTCAACTCATTCATGTCCGTACTGCTTGCCGGAGCTGGTTCAATAGAGGCGGAGTTTAGCGCCATGGGTGTACCAACACCCTGGTATAAAAAATAGCTTGCAAGCGGAACTGCAAGAATCATACCCAACGCGGTTGATTTCCAGACCCGGGTGCTCGAAAAAAGTGGTGAAAGGCTGAGAACACCCGCTGTCAGAAGCAGGGTCATGGAGATAATCCAGAACACTAGCGTGGCGCCCCCGGGTCGGAGTCTGCTGGCAATTTAGCGCGTCGTTGTACAGCAATGGCCACAGCGACTCCACCAACCAGCAACAAAACCAGGGGTAGTAACCAGAGTGCCAGGGTATTCCCACTTACTGGTGGACGATAGAGAACAAAATCACCATAACGATCTACCAGGAAGGTTTTGATCTCCTCATCACTACGCCCCGACTCCAGCATCTTGTGGATTTCATGACGCAGGTCCTGAGCCAGGGGTGCGTCCGAATCGGCCAGATTCTGATTCTGGCATACCAGGCAACGTAGCTCCTGGGTGAGTTCCTGGTAACGGGCTTCCTGTGACTCGCTGCTGAATACCAGGGGGTCGGCGGCCGATAAAATCGAACTGAGCAGCAAAACGGTCAGACAGAATAAAAATCGGTGAAGTCTCATGGATTACTACCCAGGTCCAGCCTGCCCAGGATCTCATTTTCAATCGCTTCAGCTGTCAGGGCGCCAATGTGCTTGTAGAGAATCTGTCCACTGGCATCGACCAGGAATGATTCAGGTGCGGCATATACGCCAAAATCAATCGCGGTACGACCGGTAACGTCTGCGAGGATAAGACTGTAGGGGTTGCCAAAGTGAGTCAGCCAGCCCAGGGCATCTTCGGGTTCATCCCGGTAGTTCAATCCGATGATGCGTAGTTTTCCCGATGAGGCCAGTTGCTCGAGCAAGGGGTGTTCAACACGGCAGGTAACACACCAACTGGCCCAGACGTTTAGCAGAAAGGGCTCACCAATCAGGTCGGCAGGACCCATTGTGGTCTCATCCTGACCCAGAATCGGTAATTGAAAATCCGGTATGGGCTTGCCAATCAGCGGCGAGGGCAATTTGGTCTTGCTATCAGACAGCGTCAGACCAAACGCCAGCAACACACCAAGCCCAAGGAACAGCAGTAAAGGCAGGAGACGACCAATCATCTGGCTGGTTCTGCCGCAGGACTGCCTGGGATGAGTGAATCCTCATCTGCAGGGTTTGTGTTTCGATCGCTGATTTTTCGTCTGTAGCGTCGATCACTTGCGGCCACAAATCCACCAGCCATCATGAGTAAGGCACCCAGCCAGATGAAACGCACAAATGGCTTATGATAAATACGTATTGCCCATGCCTGGCCGTTCTCGTCCAGCGATTCGCCCAGAGATACATACAAATCTCGAGTCAAACCAGGGTCGATGGCAGCCTCGGTCATAACCTGGCCACCGACCAGGTAACGACGCTTTTGCGGATACATCGTTGCGACGCGATTTCCCTTGCGGTAAACACTGAATTCGCCTTCATCGGCTACGTAATTTGGCCCCTGCAGACCTCGTGTTCCTTCGAATACGAACTCGTAGCCGGCCAGGTCGAATCGGTCACCTGCAATCATGCGCAGGTGTTTTTCCGAGCTAATGGTATTGGTCAGTCCGGCACCGATCAGAAAAATCCCCACACCAAAATGTGCCAGGCACATACCGGTTTCACTGCGTGATGGCCAGGAGCGTTTCTGTTTACGCAGACGGGTCCGGTAATACATAAAGGTGGCTGTCATCACCCAGATACCACCCGAGACTGCGGCAATACCGATCAAACCCGCTTCAGGTGCGAGAAAGAGGGTTGCCACACCAAAGCCTATTGCAGCGGTGGCAGGAATCCACAGACCGGAAATGAGGCGTCGAAAATTATCACTGTTCCACCTGACATTGAATCCCAGTGGCAGGAGTACTATCAGCGGCGTCAGCAGCAAAGCGAAGAGGGTGCCAAAGTAGGGTGGTCCAACCGAAATCTTTCCGGCATCGAGCGCTTCCAGCAATAAAGGGTAGAGTGTTCCGGTCAGCACCATGGCTGCCATGACAATCAAAAGGAGATTGTTTACCAGCAAGAGAGTTTCACGTGACAGCCCGGAAAAACGACCACCCTGGATCATGGCCGGCGCACGCAAGGCAAACAATAAAAAGGAGCCACCGACAACCACGAACAGGTAGGCAAGTATGAATACCCCCCGAGTGGGATCTGACGCAAATGCATGTACAGAAGTCAGAACACCGGAACGAACCAGGAATGTACCCAGCAGGCTGAGTGAAAAAGCTGTAATGGACAGAATCAGAGTCCAGTTCCGAAATGCCCCGCGTTTCTCTGTTACCGCCTGGGAATGTATCAGCGCAGTACCGACAAGCCAGGGCATAAAGGACGCATTTTCGACCGGGTCCCAGAACCACCAGCCACCCCAGCCAAGTTCGTAATAGGCCCACCAGCTACCCAGGGCAATTCCGATGGTAAGAAAGGCCCATGCTACATGGGTCCAGGGTCGTGACCAGCGTACCCATTCACGATTGACCTGTTGTCCTAGCAGGGCGGCGATGGCGAAGGCAAAAGACACAGAAAATCCAACATAGCCCATGTACAACATGGGAGGATGAATGATCAGGCCAAAGTCCTGTAACAAGGGATTGAGATCCATGCCTTCTACCGCTGCAGGCAGCAATCGGGAAAATGGATTTGAGGTGTAAATGACAAACAGTAAAAAACCTGCGCTGATCAAGCCCAGCACGCCCAGTACCCTGGCGCGAAAGTGTTCAGGCAGTCGTGCGCTGAAAAGGGCCACCGCAGCTGTCCAGAGCGACAAGATTAATTCCCACAGGAGGAGGGAACCTTCATGGGAACCCCAGACAGCGGAGAATCTGTACTGCATGGGAAGTTGAGAACTACTGTTGCGGGCAACGTATTCAACAGAGAAGTCCTGGGTCACGAAAGCCCAGGTCAGAATACCAAATGCACCGGCCACCAGGCCCAGTTGTACTAGCGCAGCGCGCGAACCCACCTTCATCAGTTGCGTGTTGCCGGTTTGAGCACCAATAAAAGGCATGGTGCCCAAGATCAGGGAAACCAGCAAAGCACCCAGTAACAGAAATTGTCCGATTTCTACTGTCAAGCTGTTCAGCTCCCCTCGGTCATATCATTGTCTGCACCCTTCTTTTCCGGACTTGTTTTGTCGGACAGGGGGTGACCTGCTTTTTCAAGTGCATCGGCAACTTCCGGTGGCATGTAGTTTTCATCATGCTTGGCCAGCACTTCACTGGCCTGAAACAGCCCTGACTCGTTCAATGCACCCCGGGCGATGACACCCTGACCTTCACGGAACAGGTCGGGAAGTGTGCCAATATAATGTACGGTGATTTCCTCCAATCCATCGGTGACGGTGAAATCAACAGCCAACCCATCCACGGCACGTGCAACACTGCCTGCCTTTACCAACCCGCCCAGCCGGAACTGCCGGCCAGCAGGCATGGCCTGCTCGGCGATCTCACTTGGACTCTGGAAGTAAAGCAGGTTTTCCTGCAATGAATAAAAGGCAATTGTGCTCGCCAGACCTACACCAGCGAGTATGAGTGATACGGCAATCAGTCGACGTTTGCGTGTTGGTGTCATGGCTTTGGTACTCTGCTACCGGCCCTTTGGCTCAGCTTGTGAATATTTCTCAGGACCCGTTTTTTGCGGAAAAGGGGCCCCAGCGCAGTCCAGAGCAAAATGATTGCTGTGGCACCGTATGCTGACCAGATGAAGGGTGCGTGATCCACTAGCTTTCTGCCTTATTGGTGGTATTTTTGCTCAGATTGCCAACGGCATTTTGAGCCCAGCTTTTTCTCAGATCCTGTTCCAATAACATGACTCGAGCACGTGTGAGCAGATTGGCCGCGTAGAAAAACTTGGTGGCAAACGCCATGATGAGCAAGGGCCATAGCATGCTTGGATGGATAGAACTCCCCGTGACACCAATACTGCTGCCCTGGTGCAGGGTATTCCACCATTTGACTGAAAAATGAATGATTGGCAGGTTGACCAGACCCACCAGTGCCAACAGGCAGGCTGCTCGCGCGGCTTTTCTTGGTTCATCAATGGAGCTGTACAGTCCCATCACGCCCAGGTACAGAAACAATAAGACCAGTTCACTGGTGAGCCTGGCATCCCACACCCAGTAAGTCCCCCACGTGGGCCGACCCCAAAGCGAACCTGAAATCAGGGCTGCCAGGGTAAAGGCTGCACCAACAGGTGCGCTGCTTATTGCCAGGATTTCCATGATCCGTACCCGCCATACCAGGGCGATGAAGCCCATCACTGCCATGTTTGCGTAGATCATCATCGACAACCAGGCTGCCGGTACATGGATGTACATGATGCGAATACTTTCACCCTGCTGATAGTCGGGTGGCGCTCGAAACAGGCCAAGGTACAGACCCCATGCCGCCAGCACACCAAACAGTACCCATAACCACGGGATTAAAATACCTGCAAAATTAAAAAACCAGGGGGGTGATCCTAATTTGTGAAAAAACAGCACCAATGGGCTTTTTCGCGGTTTTCTGGATTGATTTGAGTTCATTTGTAGAGCCGGAAATTCATGACAAGCTGATTTTGAGTGCTGCTGCTGTCGCAAAGGGTGCAAGGGTAACAGATGTTATCAGGCCCGCCAGCAGCAGTCCCAGAAATGCGTTGTAGGGCAAGCCGTCTGCAGCGGCCATCATGCCACCTGTGGCGATAATCAGGACGGGAACATAAAGCGGAAATACCAACAGGGATAACAGTTGTCCGCCACGACGAATACTGACTGTGAGACCGACACCGATGGCCCCGATAAGGCTGAGTATGGGTGTTGCCAAAGCAAGGCTGGCTATCATTACTCCCATGGACTGACGGGGTAAATTCATCCAGATGGCGATTAGCGGAGATAACAACACCAGTGGCAGGCCTGCAACCAGCCAGTGGGCAATGGTTTTTGCCAGGGCGATCAGGGTCAGGGGGTGACCACTGATGACATATTGCTCCAGGGTTCCATCTTCAAAATCAGAGCGAAACAGGCTGTCCAGGGATATGACAGTGGACGAAGAGCAGCGATCCATACGACCCCAGGTGCGATACGTCCGAGTAGTTCGGGATCTGGCCCGATACCCAACGGAAACAGGCTCACCACGACCAGGAGAAATATGATCAGAAACATCAGTTCCGTGCGTCGACGAAATGCCAGTAACAAGTCTCGACGCAACAGGGCGAAAAATGCCCCTGATAGGCTTGCGGATGTGGTTTCGCGACTCATCAGGAATCCAGGCCAGAAATCAACTTGATTTCCTGAAGCGAGTCAACCGCTGGTCGATGACTTCCATGTGTAGCCAACACGCAACTGCCACCATTACTGGCGTGGCTCTGCAATAGCTGGTCCAGCAAGGAAATTCCACTGTCATCCAGGTTAGAATAAGGCTCATCCAGCAGCCACAGGTCTGCAGGCGTCAATAACAATCGCCCCAGTGCACACCTCTTGCGTTGTCCGGCCGACAATGTACGTGCCAACTGGCCGGCTACCCGGTACAGGTCAAGCTCATCAATGATTTCATCCATGCTTATTGTGCTGCTACCCAGAAAATCGCGCATAAAGCGCAGATTTTCAAGTACGCTGAGGTCATCTTTGATGGCCAGCAAATGACCGACATATGCCGTGGTTTCAGCATTTGACTGAATTTTGCCTTCAGTGGCGGTGAGCACACCGGCAAGCAGACGAATCAGGGTGGTTTTCCCACAGCCATTTGCACCGGTAATAAACAAGAGACTGCCATTTTCCAGGTCAAAATCCAGTGGCTGGAATACCGGCTGGAAATTGCGCTCGAAACTCAACTGGGAAACACAAAGCATCACTATTAATAAAAGGGCCAGGACAAGACCCGCGCTATGCTACGGACTCGCTACCGGCAAGTCCATCGGTGCAGTTAATCCAATTGATGCAAATCAAAGCATGATTAGACCGATTAAGCGCTTGGTGCATGGTTTTCGGTCAATATCCGGTCTGTTTCGGACAAGAGGGGAGTGACGAGCACAGCTATACTGCAATCCATTACAAAAGGTTGTGATGGTTTACATGCTTCGTCGGGGTGTTTAACCTGAGCGGCTTTATTCCGTCTGACGGACACAATTTCTGAATTTGGGAGTGAATACTGATGAGCAGGTACGATTATGACCTGTTTGTAATTGGTGCCGGGTCCGGTGGTGTACGTGCTGCCCGTATCGCGGCCTCACATGGCGCGAAGGTCGGTATTTGTGAGGAAAGCAGGGTTGGTGGAACCTGTGTGATCCGTGGCTGCGTTCCAAAAAAATTGCTGGTATATGCTTCGCACTTTTCGGAAGACTTCGAAGATGCCAGGGGGTATGGCTGGAGTGTTTCCGAAACCCGGTTCAGTTGGTCGGATCTGATTGCAGCCAAAGACAAGGAAATTGATCGGCTGAACCAGGTCTATTTGCGTCTGCTCGATGACTCAGGTATCGAATTGTTTGAAGACAGGGCCAGGTTTGTCGATCCACACACGATTGAAGTCGCTAATCGTCGTGTGACAGCGGAACGCATATTGATTGCTACCGGTGGTCACCCATGGGTACCGGAAATTCCGGGAAGTGAATTGGCCATTACATCCGACCAGGTCTTTGATCTGCCGTCCTTTCCCGCCCGTGTTGTGGTTGTAGGTGGTGGCTACATCGCCTGTGAATTTGCAGGTATTTTCAATGGTCTTGGTGCCAGCGTGACCCAGGTTTACCGGGGTGATGCAGTACTACGTGGATTTGATCACGACATCCGTGAGTCGCTTGGTGACGAGATGCATAACAAGGGCGTCGAACTGATATTTAACAGTAATGTCACCCGGATCGAGTCGGGTGACTCGGGTCTGCAAGTGAGCCTCGATGATGGAAAGATTTTGATCGCCGATCAGGTCTTATATGCAACGGGGCGTGTGCCCAATGTTCGACATATGGGGCTGGAAAACACGGAAGTGGCCCTGCATGCAGGAGGGTGGATCCTGGTGGATGAATGTTCGCAGACAAACGTGGAACACATCTATGCGGTAGGTGATGTGACCAATCGGGTCAATCTCACCCCGGTCGCCATATACGAGGGTCATGCCTTTGCCGACTCAGTGTTTGGCGGACAGGACCGTGCCGTAGATCATCGATTTATCCCTTCGGCGGTTTTTTCACAGCCGGCTGTGGGTACCGTTGGCTTCAGTGAAGATGATGCCTGCTCCCATTTTGGTGATATTGAAGTGTATCAATCCCGGTTTCGTCCAATGAAGCACACCTTGTCGGGACGAAGCGAACAAACTTTGATGAAACTGATTGTGGCAAAAGACACTCAAAGGGTTGTTGGAATACATATCCTGGGTATGGACGCTGCTGAAATTGTCCAGGGCTTCGTGGTTGCGATAAAATCGGGTCTGACCAAGCAGCAGTTTGACTCGACAATAGGTATACACCCGACCGCAGCAGAAGAGTTGGTCACCATGCGTAACCCGGTCAGTCGATCCGCTCAAGGATGAAGATAAACAGGGAAGAGGATAGTTAATGCGCTCAGTCTTAAAGAAGGGAATCATGGTCATGGCAATCGTGTTTGCCCATGGTCTTTCCTCTCAGGGTCTTTTCGCTCAGGAAAATTCCGGTTCACCGGATCAAGTTCATCGCTACATCATCGAATTACAGGATTCACCACTGGCCAGTTATGCCGGTAAAGCGCTATTCAATATCTCCGGCCACGGAGCCGGCGAAACGCTCAGCGCAACCGCACCCTCTGCTACGGGCAGGAATAAGCTGGATGTCCGTACACCCGAGTCCCAAGCCTATCTTGATCACCTTGACCTGACACACAGCCAGTTCAGGCTGGAAGCAGACCGAACGCTGGGCAGGACCATTAAATCGGTCAATGATTACCGTAATGCCTTAAATGGCATGTCAATGGATGTTACCGCTGCTGAAGCTGAAAGACTTCAGAAATCTCCATTCGTGAAATCCATCAGTAAAGATACCCGACATCGTCTTGAAACCTTCGCTGGTCCGCCATGGATCGGTGCGGGTGATATCTGGTCCGGGCAAAGTGGTTTCCCGTCAAACAAGGGTGAAGGTGTTGTCATAGGCATCATCGACTCCGGCATCAACTGGGATCATGCTTCATTCGCCGACCCGGCCAATAATGGTTATAACCACAGCAATCCTTTTGGCACACAAATAGGGCTGTGTAGTCAGGCTGAAGTGCTGTGTAACGACAAATTGATCGGTGTCTACGATTTTGTTGAGGACGACCCGGATACCGGGGACGTGGTGGAAGAGGGTAATAATGGCAAGGACAATTTTGGTCATGGAAGCCATGTAGCCGGTATTGCCGCGGGCAATGAGCTAAACGTTGTCTTGCAGGAAACCGAGAACACGACCCTTTCGGGTGTCGCCCCGAATGCCAATATCGTTTCCTACCGGGTTTGTTTTATCGGTGACCCACCTGATCCGGACGGCGGTGGCTGTCTGGGTTCTGCCATTATTTCTGCAATTGACCAGGCAATTGAAGATGGCGTTGATGTTATCAACTACTCTATTGGCAGCGGCCCCATCAGCCCCTGGTCGCCTGGAAACATACCTCTGGCTTTTCTCAATGCCCGCAATGCTGGCATTTTCGTGGTTACATCCGCGAGTAACGATGGGCCCAATCCCGGCACCATGGGGTCCCCGGCAAATGCACCCTGGATGATTGCCATAGGAAACGCTACGCATAACAGAATTTTTGGCAGCCTGGTACAGGATCTCAGTGGTGGCAACACAACACCACCGGGTGACCTGGCGGGAGAAAGTCTCACTGAAGGTGTTAGCAAGCGGAGAATCGTACATGCCAGAGATTTTGGATTTGCTTTGTGTGGAGTGGGGCCAGACGAATCGCAATCCACTTGCGCAGCAAATACTGGCGCCAGCAACCCCTGGTCGGGGCAAACACCTTTTAATGGTGAGATCGTTATTTGCGAACGCGGAGTTTATGGTCGTATTGAGAAAGGCAAAAATGTCATGCTGGCCGGTGCGGGTGGTTACATCCTGGCCAATACTGCGCAATGGGGAGATTCCCTGAGGGCAGATAACCACTGTCTGCCCAGTAGTCACATCAGTTATGAAGATGCCACCCGGTTGGATGACTGGATGAGTTCAGGCACTAACCACCAGGGGAGTCTTTCAGGATTCACATTGGGCGAATCCGATGATTTTGCGGACAAATTGGCCAGCAGCAGTTCACGTGGTCCCAATTTGTACAAGACCATCTCCAGCCGGGTTGTGGATATTGACGCCTTGAAGCCAAATCTGATTGCACCAGGGTCATCGATAATATCCGCATGGAAAGATGATTCGGATTTTATTCATATAAGCGGAACTTCCATGGCTTCACCTCATGTCGCCGGTGCTGGTGCGCTTATCAGGGCCGTTCATCCGAACTGGACTGTTTCACAAATTGCTTCCTCACTGGAGTTGACAGCTACTGCGGTATTGGCCAGGGATATCGACGGTACTTTGGCAAACCCGCATGAAAGAGGTTCCGGACGTCCGCGACTGGGTGACGCAGTTAATGCTGGACTTTTCCTGGATGAAGTCGGGGCAAATTTCGTTGCTGCCAATCCGGCTACCGGGGGGAGCACCAAAAACCTCAACTTAACCGGTCTGGTCGACTCCAATTGCAAGGGAATCTGCGAATTTGATCGCACACTGACTGATCAGATGGGTGGTGGAGGCTGGACTGCCTCTGCAGTTAATTTTCCACCGGGAACACAGGTAAAAATAACCCCTTCCATCTTTACGCTTTCCAATGGGTCTTCAAAGACTCTGAATATTGAAGTCAACCTGCAGGCAACCGGAATGGTGGGTGAGTGGGTGTATGGTGATATTTTGCTCACAGCCGCTGGGTCTCCTGACCTGATGCTGACAGTTGCGGTCAATTCCAAGGGTGGTGACCTGCCTGAAGAATGGAGCATCACGGACCAGCGAGATACCGGCTGGGAAGAACTGGAACTGTCAAATCTTGTAGCCATGCCAGATGCAACGATTACCACGGGTGGCCTGGTTGCACCTACGCGCACTGTCATGACGTTAAAGCAGGACCCTACCAATCAGGGCCCAGGTACTGAAAAAAGAATAGGCAATATCAGCGAAAATGACGACCCGTTTGATGGCGGTGAAGGTGTTTTCACCGTCTGGCATAACCTGCCTGAGGGTGGTCTGTGGCTACACGCAGAAACCCTGGTTTCCTCGGCATTTGATGTCGATATGTATGTAGGCAGGGATGATGACAATGATGGCTTCGCGGATAAGGATGAAACGATTTGCGAGAGTACAACTCCAGTGGATATTGAGCTTTGTGATCTGTTCAATGTGCCACCAGGCAATTACTGGATCGTGGTCCAAAATTGGGATGGAACAATCGTAGAAGGTGACGAAGTCACCCTGGTCAGTGCTGGTGTTGTTGAATCAGATGACTCTTCGTTGGTGGCTACAGGTCCCGGCAATATCAAAAGTGATGAACCTTTCACCATTCTCGCCAGTTGGAGCAATATCAGTGCGCTTTCTGGGGAGCAATGGTTGGGTGCAATTGGTCTGGGTACCCATCGTGACAGTTCGAATAATGTAGGTGTCATCCCGGTTGAATTTAATCGGAATGGTTTCGGAAACCCACAAACCCTGCCACTGATGAACGGGCACACACAAAAACTGGGGCTCGCCGGCAATACCGCCCATGACAGGATGTTTATCGATATACCGCCAGATGTAAGCTCGCTGAAGGTGATGGCTGAAGGTGAAAGTGACGGTCAAAGTAATGGTCTTGAACTGGAACTCTTTCGTGAGGATTTTGACA
>PVMS01093938.1_pt1 | contig 12051 bp, 11 predicted proteins | sample 1853461 | NCBI WGS metagenome assembly PVMS01 (sample SAMN08582032, study PRJNA380276) | Marine sediment metagenome, whole genome shotgun sequencing project. | isolation source: ocean sediment barecode stripped | collected 2017
AACGGAACCGAGGTAGCGAGTAGACCCGCTCCAATGATGGCCAAATGACGATCGCGCCACAGCGCCCAGCCCATGAAATACGCGAGAACCACCGTGGCAATTCCCAGCAGCGCAAACGGGAGTCGGGCCGCGGTCGTGGTTTCACCGAGTACCGCAAAGGAACCGGCCGTGATGTAGAAAGAGAGCCAGGTATGCCACTTCCATACGTGGTCCGGACCGTATTCTTTGCCGATTTCCTGGGAGAAGAAATTTTTCCCGTCAGTGCCGCGTGGGATTCCACCCTCGAGGATCGTCTTGGAGATGGTCGCGGTCTGGGCTTCGTCTTGCCAGAGATAGACGCTACCGAGGTTTGGCAACAGAAGAGCGGCGGCGAGCGCGGCCAGTGCCATAACCTCGACCCAATCCCGACGCGCCCGGGCCATCAGCATACGCCCGCCATGAAATCAGCATAGCGCGACCGGCTAAGGGCGCTGAGGTGACCGGACGAACCGTGGTCGTCTGCTCATTTTCGATCGATCACGGCAATCGAGTGCTCGGGCTCGGGTGGCATGATGAGCCAGAGTACGACGTAAACGAGCAGGAAGATGCCACCGGATAACACGCATCCCAGCACGAACGCCAGGCGCAGAATCGATACCGATACTCCGAACTGGTCGGCGATACCGGCACACACACCGGCCAGGGAACGGCCGTGGCGAGGTCGAATCCACTGCTCGGTCAGACCGCGCAGACGCGCACCCGGATCGATCATGCTGCCGCAGTAGCGGCACTTGATGGCCTCCACGCGGATCGACTCCGCGCACCAGGGACACTGTTTGGTCTCGCTCATGAAGCCTCCAGGCGAGTGCGGCTCGCATATGCAATGGCGAGTGGAAGCGCCCCGTAGAGCGCACCCAGGGTGAGCGCTACGGATGCGAAGTGGACGACGGCCAGGCCGGTGAGAATCGATGCCGGCAGCCAGGTCTCGAGCAGAAGTGCGAGCCCCTTGAACCACAGCCACCCCTGCCCCACCGTGATCGGCAGCGCCAGAAGCGCCACGGCCAACGGAGCTGCGATGTCCCAACGCATCAGTCGACGCTGATGCGTTGCGCGCAAGGCGCGGATGGCCCGTTGTTCCAACGTTGCCAGCAGCTGTGGAGGAAGCGGCGGCGGTTCCGTCTGCCCGGCCTCGTCCGTGAGAGTGAGCAGGAGCGCGTGATGGGCGGCGCATTCGTCACAGCTCGCCAGGTGCTGGCGCTGGTCTTCCCCGATCGATCGTAGCTGGCCGTGGTTGGCGAGCTGCTCGAGACGCTGCTGTGTCGTTTGGCAACTCATGCGAGCACTTCGTATTCCCTGCGCAGCTCGCACAGTGCGGCGTGAAGCCGACTCTTGACCGTTCCTCGCGGGATTCCCAGGGTTTCCGCCATCTCGGCCTCGTTCATTCCTTCGAAGTAGCGCAGCAGAAGCACCGCTCTCATGCGCTCGGGGAGTCGCGTGATCCTCTCGCGCAGCAGACTGCTATCGATCGGCCCGACCTCGGGCTCTACTCGCGGCCGCATCGCCAATTCGTGCAGCGCACGTTCGCTCGTCGCGCGGCGTCGAAAGAGGTCGCGTGCCAGATTGGTTGCGATGCCGTATAGCCAGCTGCGGAAGCGCCGCGTTGGATCGAAACGCCGCGCCGAACGGGCTACGCGCACCCACGTCTCCTGCAACAGATCATCGGCGTCTTCACGATTCCCGCTGTGGCGAAACAGATACGCGCGCAGCCGCGGCGCGTGGCGACCGATGAGCATCGCAAGGGCCGCCTCGTCTCCACCTGCCACCGCGCTCATCAGTTCCTCGTCGGAGTGCATCCGCCGGCGTGATCTCCTCCGGTGGCGTCCTTCGTGTCGGGTCGGACTCCGTGCGACGACGCCGCCGATCTCAGGTCGCCGAACAGAGCGTGTACAGCCTCGACCACGCGGTCGAGTCCACTGCGCCCTCCCGGCTGATCCGGTAGCACGAACCACAGGATGGCGTAGAGCGCAACCCCGGAGCCGTGAAACAGCGCTAGCAGCACGAAGGCCGCGCGCACGGCCGATAGCGAAAATCGCAGGTAATGGGCCACGGCGGCGCAAACGCCGGCGATCTTGCGTTCCGGAAAACCCCTGTGCCATTCGGAGGGGTCGCGGAATCCCCCCTCCACGCGGCTACCGCAGTAACGGCAGCGGATCGCCTGGGCAGCGATGTCCTCGGCGCACCAGGGACAGGTCTTGGTCGTCATGCTGATTCCTCCCGTCAGGACCACCGGGTCGCGCGGGCTGCCCCGAGGCAACCCGATTCGCCCGGCCGGTTCTATTCCCTAGTACGCGCGAGCCCCGGATCGGTTCATTCAGGTCAGCGCGAGCGCGATCAACCAGGTCCCGACCGCAATCGCGATGGCTCCGGAGCAGCGGATCAGCAGCGCTGGCATGCGTTCCCAGGCGCCCCGTGCGAAGGCGGCGGAGGGTTGCGGAAACGCCAGCCCGCAGGCGCCCGCGGCCGCCAGGAGGAGGGAGATCACGAGCAGCACGGAATTGATCAACGACATCGTCTCAATCAGCAGCAAAGTGACCACCGCGGAAATCGCGATGAGGATGACGGCGACGAAGCGCCAGTGGCCGCCCTCCAGGCGCTCGAGCCAGGACAGGGCGATTTTGCGCGTCCGCTCCGGCCAGAGCAGCGCCGGAATGCGGGTGACGACGATCAGGGCTCCGAGTATCAAGGCGATCCAGTCGAGTGTGCTCATCCGTTTGGCCCCATCTAGAGGTTGCGGATGTGACGTTACAGGAATCTCACCGCCGCGAAAATTGGACGCGGCGACCCGCTTTCGTTGGCGCCCCGGCTGCGCGAAGATGGCGGACGGTGGAACCGGACCCCGCAACGCAACACCGCAAGGGAGTCGGGGTCGAGCTGGCCCATCTCCCGCATCTCGTGCTCGCCATCTCGGTCGTAGGGCTGCTCGCACTGTTCGCCGACAAGGCGTTCTCGATCGACGACCCGCTCTTCCTCTGGCTCGCGCACCACATCGCTGACCACCCGCTGGATCCCTACGGATTTTCGGTGAACTGGTTCGGTGAGCTCAAACCGATGATCCACGAAAGCCAGAACCCCCCGCTCGCGGGCTACTACCTGGCGGCTGCTGGGAAGTTGTTTGGGTGGAGCGAGCGAGCTCTTCACGCGGCGCTCATCCCACCGGCGGCCGCGGTCGTCGCCACGACCGCGGCACTCGCGCGTCGCTTGGGTGTGTCGCCGATCGAGGCCGGCTTCGCGGCCGCGCTGACGCCGGCCTTCCTGGTAACGGCCACCAACGTGAGCAGTGACATGCTGTTGCTCGCGTTCTGGTGCGGCTCGGTGCTCTGCTGGATGCGCGGTCTTGATGGCGACCGCCGGAGATGGCTCGTGGCCGCCGCCGCACTCGCTGGGCTGGCCGTGCTCACCAAATATTTCGGGGTGGCCCTGGTGCCACTGCTGTTCGTATACGCGCTGGTGCGCAAGCGCCGGCTGGGTGTCTGGGTATGGCCGCTGGCGATTCCATTGCTCGTACTAGCGGCCTTCGATCGGACGACGAGTCACATGTACGACGTCGGACTCTTCATCGATGCCGCTCGCTACGCCGGGGACTACAGCGAATCCGCCGCCGTCAGTCCGAAGACGGTGCTCGTGGCGCTCGCGTTCGCGGGGGGAAGTGTCGCATCGGTGCTCGCATACGCGCCGCTGCTGTGGTCGCGCCGAGTACTACTCGTCGCACTCGTGCTGCTGTCGGCCGTCGTCGCGCTCTCGCCCTGGCTGCTGCCGCCGCTCGGCATCCGGCTGGGAGACGCGGCTACCGGCGGCCCCTGGATTTCGGCACAGCTCTGGGCCATGGCGCTCGGTGGATTCGCGCTGATCGCGCTTTGCATCTCGGACCTGCGCCGACGGGGTGGGGCGGATGCCGTGCTGCTGGCGGTCTGGGTGCTGGGCACCTTTGTTTTCGCCGGCTTCGTGAACTGGACCACCAACGGTCGCGCGATCCTACCCATGGTGCCGGCAGTGGCGATCCTCCTGCTGCGCCGTTTGCAAGACGTCGGAGGCGGCTCCCCGGTGTCTCGCGCGGCCGCCCTCGCCGCTTGTGCGGCTGTGGCGCTGTCGGTGACCTGGGCGGACTACCACTGGGCAAACGAAGTGCGCGCCGCAGCACGGCGGCTGAGCGAGAGCCGCGCTCGGCCCGATGCCCCCGCCTACTTCCAAGGGCACTGGGGATTCCAGTACTACATGGAGCAGGAGGGCTGGAGCGCGATGGTCTGGCAGCGCGATGTGGTGAAGCCGGGCGAGCTGATCGCCGCGTCCTCGAATAATTACGGGGTGCCCATCTTCCATCAGGGACCGAAAGACGTCGTGCTGATTGAGAAGCACGCGTCGCCGGAACCTCGCTGGCTGCACACCATGTCGACCAGCGTGGATGCGTCCTTCTACTCCAGCAGCCGGGGATCGTTGCCTTTTTCAATCGGGAAGAGTCGGCCCGATCGCTACCAGGTGTGGCGCGCCAAGAAGTTCCTGCGCTTCACGGGTCCGCATCGAACTGCGACGTGGGCCTCGCCGAGAGATGCGGAGGTTACCCGGTAGCCGCCGGCGCCCGGTTGCGGTAGATCCGGAGCAGCGTGGCGCGCTGTCGCTGGATCTCGAAGACCGGCTCCCACCGGGTCTCCGCGTGATGCATGATTCGTTTGTAGAGTGCGCGGCGGGTAATGAACATCAGATAGCGCGGTCTAGCGGGGTCGGCGAACTGAGCCGCCGTGATCTGCGACTCGGTCTCTCGCTTCAAGTAATGGGCTGCCACGTGGTCACCGAACGGGACGTACACCACCGCGTCCGGCTCGGCGTGCTCGTTGAGCCACTCCGCCCCCTCTTTGAACGCGCGACCCCAGTACTCCACCTCTACCCACTCCTCGGTGCGGTCGCCGCCGAGTGCCGACGCGATGGGGTTCAGATATGCGGATTGATACGGGTGTGTCCGCGCAGTCTCCCAGCCAGCAACGCCAATCGCGACCATGACGATCGCCAGCCAGCGAGCTTCGCGGTCAGCGCGCCAGCCCCGAACGACCGTCGCGTCTCTAGCCAGTCGATCAGCCATTCGGCGCCGGCGCCGATCAACAGAGACAAACCCGGCAGGATCATCAGGTAGTGCCGCATCCCGTCGTAACGCGCAGGGGCCAGCAGGTCCGTTCCGACCAGGGCTCCGACCCAGAGGGCGCCAGTCCACACCAGGTCGCGGATCGCGGGCCGGCGCTCCCCGCGCAGCGCAGCGGCGATCGGCGAAGCGGCAGCCAGCAGCAGGAGCGACAGCGGAAGCGTTGCGAGGATGTGAAACACCGAATAGTGCCACGGCACCTCGGTCCACAGCTGCGTCTTGCCCAGATAGAGCACGGGAAAGCTGACCTGCAGCTTGTTCGCGATGATCTCGCGGACCCGCTGGATCTGGTCGAATGGATCATCGAGCCACAGCCACGGCCAGAGCGCGATTCCGATCAGCGCGGCCACCGACCCGATCACGGCGAGCTGCCCGATGCGCTGCCTCGCGAGATTCGGTCGGCACACCGCTAGCCAGAGACCAAACAGCGGGAGAAGATACACCGAGAAGGTTCGCGTGTTCAGGCTGATGCCCAGCGCCACCGTCGCGAGTGCCGTACGAAGTGCGCTCGGTTCTCGCGTGGCGCGCACGAGAAGCCAGAAAGTCAGCACGAACACCAGCAGCGCCGGCAAATCCTTGGGGTTGTTCTGAGACTGCGCGACGAACGCGGGCATCGCCGCCAGCGCAGCGGCCGCCAGCGCGGCCGCGCGGCTACTGCGGCCGATCTCGAAGGCCAGCAGATACACGAAGGCGAGACTGGCCGTCGCCATCAGCAGGTTGAAGAGGTGCTCCGCCAGCACCCGGTCGACACCCGGCCGGAGCAGCGCCGCGGCGCGTGCGAACACCTCGCGCGAGAGATCGAGGGCGAGGTAGTAGCCGGGAATTGCGTGATGTTCCGAGAACTGCGACTGGCTCCCGCTGAGAACCGCCCAGGCTTCCCGGGAGGCTTCCGTGCTCTCCGCTTCATCGAGCGTCAGACCGACGTCGCCGAGAGTCGCTACACCGAACGCGAGAAAGATCGAGCAGATCGCAAACAGTGGCCACAGCGGCGCGGAGCTTCTGTCATCCACGGGAGCAGCAGTATACCGCTTGACGTAACACCGACCGCGTCCCTGCAAGAATTAGCGGGTGCTCATCCGGGCTTGCGGTTTCTTTCCCGGGTCCGATATCCCGTGGCCAGCGCGACCCACCCTGCGCCGGCGATCGCGAGAGCGAGACCGATCCGAAAGCTCAGTGGCCGGTATTTGAAGTGCACCGTGGAGCGACCCGCGGGAACGGCGACGGCTCGAAAGTTGTAGTCCGCGCGATAGATCGTCGTCTCCTGTTCGTCTATGAACGCCTTCCAGCCCGAGAAGTAGGTGTCGAGCAACAACAGGAACCCCGGTCGCGGAGTCGAGACGCTGATGATGACGTCGTCAGCTTCGTAGCGAACGACGTCGACGTTCTGTTCGATCGCAGGATCGACCGCCTCGGCCGAGATCTCGGCGGATTCCGGCTCCCGCTCCAGGACCAGTAGCTGGAGCGGATCGAAGCCCCCTGCTCGCACTTTTTGTAACGCCGACTTCGCGTCCGGCATCACCTCGTGGTCGTAGACGAGCAGCGCGCGATCGAGATAGCGGTTGAACTGATAGACCGCGACCTCATCGTGGTAGACCCGGCTAAAGAGTGGTTCCGGCAGCTCGTGGTTTCGGTGGGTCATCAGATAACGGGTGTTGGTAAAGAAAAGATTCCGCGTGATCCGCGCGTTACCGGAGTAGAACCAGAACTTTCCGGCGGTACCCGTGACGAGCTCCTCATAGCGGCGGACGACCGTGAAGTCCTGTCCCCTCACGTCGTAGAGACCGTACATCTGGCCGGTATTCGGAGGCAGTACGTTTTCGACTCCCGAGATTCGGAACAGCGACGCATCGCTCTTCAGGAACTCGATCGAGCCGGTGCTCGGATAGTAATCGGAGCGCGAAATCGACGGGTTGTAACCCATCGCAAACCAGATCATCTCACCGGCGATCCAGCACAGGGCGAGGGATTTCCACACGAGCGGTGCCACGCGGGCTGGCCACAGCGAGAGTGCGGTCACCATACCGAGCGCGGCGGCGAAGATCGCGAGCTGGCGGAAGATGTAGCGACCCACGTCCGGGTCACCGTTGGCGAGCGCGGGCTCGAGGCGCTGGAGCAGCCAGTAGGCGAGGCCAGCAGCGGCGGTGATCGATACGAGAAGCAGTGTTTTGAAGGAACGCTGCTGCTTCGCCAAGTGGAGGCCGTCCAGTCCAAATCCGGCCAGCACCGCCAGCGAGAAGCCAATCACAAGAATCAGACGGGTGTGATTCACACCGTCGAGAATCGGAATCATCCGCAGAATCGATGCCGCGCCCCAGCCTCCGAAGGCCACATAGCCACAGATCGCGATCAGCGCGGCGAAAAAGTAGACCGTCCGTCGCCGGATATAGAGCGCCGCGACGAGCGCGAGGAACAAAGTGACGACGCCGACGAAGCCGGTGCGCTCGTTGAAATTGTCCGCGGGGGCCAAGTCGAGAAGCTCGCCCAGATCCTCGTGGCCGGTCACCGGATTGCCTGAGACATGGGGAAGAAGGTAGTGGGTGAGCGTGTTGAGACCGAGATGCGACGCGGTGCGATCGAGGTTCTGGGACGCAACGGGCGCCGAGCTCACGTTGTAGTACTCGAGAAAGGGAAGGATCTGCGGCGCGGAGATCATGATCCCCGTTAGAATTCCAAGAGAGACGAAGCGCAAGTGGGCGACTGTGGCGGCTCCACCATTTGACGATCTACGGGTGCAGAGTCGGAAGAGAAAATACGCGAGCGTGGCCATCGTGACGTGGATTGCAGTCGGCGCGTGGCCACCCAGCAGCATGAAACCGAATGCGACGCCAAACGCAGCCGTCCCTCTCAGCGGGTGATCGGGAATCGTTCCGTTCTCCCTCGACTGGAACTCGCGATCGACGAGGTACAAGAGCAGCGGCATCCAGATCGCCGAGTTTACGTGGGCGTGTCCGAGCCACACGATCATGAATCCGCACAGGCTGAACGCAGTAGCCGAGATCAGTGCGCCCGCCAACGATACGCCGAGCTGACGCACGAACAGGAATGTGAAGAAACCGGCGAACAGGAGCTTTACAAAAGCCACCGCGGTCCCCGTGTGAAAGGGATCGAGGAATGACAGAGCCAGGTGAATGGGAAAGAGAGCTGCGTTCTGCATCGCGGCCAGCGCAGGCCCGCCGCAACTGATGAAGGGGTTCCAAAGCGGCAGATTCCAATCCTGAATATTCACTTGCAGCCAGTGTCGGACGGGAATCATGCGCAGGTATTGATCTGCCAGGAGAGGATTGGAGGGAGACGTAACGGTGCCGTTCTTCCACGGAGAGAACGAGAAGATTCCGCTCGCGGAACTCAGGCCCTTGTCTTGAAATATCGACTCATGGAGAAGCAGGCACAGCAAGACGACGAGAAACACCAACGCCACCCAGGCGCCCGCGATTCCCACCCTTTCGCCGCTCTCATTGCCATGAGCGGATTTTCGACTCAATCAGGTCCCTTCCATCAGCAGGCGAAACCCAGGTTCAGCCTGTCGAGGATTTTGAGCCAAAGACCTCTCTTGCCATGGTTGCGGTCGGCGCGACTCATTTCTTTTCGAGTGAGTGTCACGCCGATCCAACGGAACGGCTCGGGAGGCCACGGCAGCGCTTTCTTACGAACGAAGCTCATGTCCAGGATGTCCGTGGGGTCGTATCCCAGCAGTTCGAGGCCAACCCGGGCACCAAAGCGCGTAGCACCTACCCCCAGACCGGTGTATCCGACAGACCACGCCACCCGTCCGTCGTAAGCGCTTCCCGGAACCATGCAGAACCGCGTGCTGGAAGCGATGATGCCGCCCCATCGGTGCGTGAAACGAATACCATCGAGCTGGGGAAAGGTTTCGAAGAAGTCGGCGGACAGTTTTTCCATCCGGTCGCGAGGATCGGACACGCCCGCATCCCGGCGATTGCCGTAGTAATAATTGACTGTCGTACCGCCACCCCAGACGATGCGATCGTCATGGGTCAACCGGTAGTAATGGAACATGTTGGCGCTGTTCGATAGACCCTGTCGGCGTTTCCAGCCGATCTTCTCTCGCTGCTCCGGACTCATGGGCTCGGTGACCACCACATAATCCCAAACCGGAATGACGGAACGGCGAATCCGACCGATCGGGTTATGGAATGCGTTGGTGGCCATCAAGATCTTTTGACAGCGAATACTTCCGCCGGGACATTCGACCGTCATTCCGCCGGTTCTCGTATCCATCCGCACCATGGGGGTTCCCTCGAACACGCGAACGCCAAGCGAGAGGATGATCTTTTTCAATCCCCAGCAGAGATAGGCTGGATCCACCAGACCATCTTGGCCCCCGCGATACCAGAGCCCGCCCTGGTAGGTGGGAGAGTTGATCTCCCGTTGAATTTCTTCCCGGTTGAACCAGACGACGTCATCCCCGGCTTCCCTCGCCTCCTCGGCCCATTCGGCCATGCCTTCGTTCTGTTCCGGCCGCGTGGTGACTCCGATCGAACCATTGCACTCGTATCGGGCGTCGATGTTGTAACGATCAAGGGTCTCGATGAACTCCCGCAAATTCTGGTGACCCAGCTCGATCAACCGATCCTTCTCACCCGGAAAGTGATAGTCGGCATTGTTGTCCCCGTGGGCGAGCGAGGCCTGCAGGAATCCCCCGTTGCGGCCCGAAGCCCCGTCTCCGATCTCAGTCGCTTCGATCAAGACGATGTCCAGATCGGGATTCCTTTCCTTGGCTTGAATCGCCGCCCACATTCCAGTGAAGCCCCCACCCACGATCAGGAGTTCACACTGTTGACTGTTCTTCAAGCGATCGAGGCGTTCGGGGCGGCCCTCCTGATCCAACCAGAAACAGGCAAACTTTGTATCCGCTAAGGCTCGTAAATGCGGTTCCAATTCGATCCCTCCTGCGGCGGATAATATACAGACAAAGGGACAAAGGGCGCGTTTACGATTGGTTTCTTCGCGTCCGATCAGTCGCCAGTAAGTCGACAACGCGCTACACTGATGGATCTCAGCGGCAGCAATTTCAACAGAGCAACTTCAACAGAAATAGATAGAGGTATGCGGTGGTGTCGGGCCTCAACGCGCTCATCGACAAGCAGGTCAAGGGATTCAGCTTGCAGCAGGAGTTTTATCGGGATCGTTCGATCTTCGAACGCGATATTTCGCGAATTCACCTTCGTCACTGGTTCTGCGTCGGTCACGTAAGTCGTATCCCCAACCGGGGCGATTACTTTGTTTTCGACGTCGTGAACGACTCATTCATCATCGTGCGGGACCGCGACGATGAAATTCACGCGTTGGCCAATGTCTGCCGCCACCGAGGGTCCCAGGTCTGCTACGAGAAGGAAGGCAGCAGCAAGGCCTTCGTGTGCCCGTACCACGGCTGGAGTTACAACCTGGATGGGAGTCTGCGCGCGGGCCGGCTGTTCGGAAGTGACCTGGACAAATCGCTCTACGGGCTCAAGCGCCTGCACGTTCGCATCATCCAGGGCACGATCCTCGTGTGCTGCGCGGACGATCCGCCGGATCTGAGCGAGGCGGAGCAGGTTCTGGGGACTGCGCTTGGTCACTACGGCTGGGCGAATGCGAAGGTCGCGCACCGGGCGTGCTACAGCGTCGATGCCAACTGGAAGCTCGCGACCGAGAACTATCTCGAGTGCTATCACTGTGCTCCTGCACATCCGGAGTTCTCCCGCTTCCACGCGACCGCAAAGCCGGAATTTCAAAACGGTGAACTGCACGACGAGATCGAGCGTCGCGCGCGCGCGATGAATATTTCGATTCCGAGTGTCTTGCACTGGCCGGAATCTGCGGTGGCCAATGGGGAAGGCGTAGCTTGCTATCACGATTCGACGCTCGCGGACTCCGTGACCGGAAGTGAGGACGGCAAAGCGGTTGCGCCGCTGATGGGGGATTTCACCGACTACGACGGCGGCTTTACGTACATGGAATTCGGGCCGGCGAGCTTCTTTCTCGCGTATCCGGATCACGGCGTGATGTACCTGTTCGTACCGCGAGACACCCAGAAGACGGACATGGAGATCGTCTGGCTGGTCCGAGGCGACGCGCGCGAAGGCGAGGACTACGAGCTGTCTCGACTCATCTGGATGTGGGACGTGACGAGTATCGCGGACAAGAAGATCATCGATCACAACCAGAAGGGTGTGAACTCGACGTTCTATCGGCCTGGACCTTTCCACTCGATGGAATACGAGGCGATTCGATTCATCGAGTGGTATCTGAACGAAATTCGTGATGGCGGTTGATGCGGCGCGTCTGGAGTTAAGCGGTGGTGGCGAGTTCAACGCGCTCATCGACAAGCAGGTCAAGGGATTCAGCCTGCAGCAGGAATTTTACCAGGACCCCGCGATCTTCGAGCGCGACATCTCCCGTATTCACCTTCGTCGCTGGTTCTGCGTCGGTCACGTAAGTCGTATCCCCAATCGGGGTGATTACTTCGTCTTCGACGTCGCGAACGAATCTTTCATCATCGTGCGGGACCGAGACGACGAGATCCACGCGCTGGCCAACGTCTGTCGGCACCGGGGCTCCCAGGTCTGCTACGAGAAGGAGGGCAGCAGCAAGGCCTTCGTATGCCCGTACCACGGCTGGAGCTACAACCTGGACGGCAGTCTGCGCGCCGGGCGGCTGTTCGAAAGTGATCTGGACAAGTCGCTGTACGGGCTCAAGCGCCTGCACGTTCGCATCATCCAGGGCGCGATCCTCGTGTGCTGCGCGGACGACCCACCGGATCTGAGCGAGGCGGAGCAGGTACTGGGAACCGCGCTCGGTTACTACGACTGGGCGAATGCGAAGGTTGCGCATCGGGCCTGCTACAGCGTCGATGCCAACTGGAAGCTCGCGACCGAGAACTA
>PVMS01164610.1_pt1 | contig 12051 bp, 9 predicted proteins | sample 1853461 | NCBI WGS metagenome assembly PVMS01 (sample SAMN08582032, study PRJNA380276) | Marine sediment metagenome, whole genome shotgun sequencing project. | isolation source: ocean sediment barecode stripped | collected 2017
GCCTTTTCGACGGCGCCACCGGGCTGTGCATCGGTACTCTCAGCGGGGGTTTCGCAGCCTGCGGCAACGACGATCCGGACTGGTACGGACGGTTCGCGCGTCATTGGAACGGCGGCGGGGTGTTAGGCTCGCGGCTCAGCGATTGGCTCGACCCTGGCAACACCGGCACCCTGTGGGTGAACGGCTTGGACAGCGGGATATTTTCAGACGGCTTCGAATCCGGCGATACCTTGGCGTGGTCGAGCACAGTTCCCTAAAAGGGTGCCACCTACACACTTGTTGATCACCGACGCTCGGGTCAACCCTCCAGCCGTGAGCCCGCGGGAGGTTGCTCTCGTGCAGCTTTCCGAAACAGCCAGGCCGATCCGAACCACAACGCGATGAAGAACCCATTCAGGATCAAGACCGCCCGCGGTGGGGTCACCGGGGAGCCCAACCCGGCGAGCGCCGTGATCACGGCGACCAAAGCCTGAGCGAGCACCGTCGCGAACAACGCGCGTGTCATTAGGTGCTACCCATTTCATTTGATGCATGAAAACGACGACCCAGGTTGTGAGGTTATGATCAGTGGCACCCATGCTACCTATGGGTGAAAGTCGGTCAACTGCCGAGGTAGCACCGTTTGCTGCCACGCCACCGCTCGACAGCCTCGGAATGTCTGACTATCATCGCTCCTCGTGGAGATTTATATTGCGACATTTGCCGGTCTGCTGAGCACGCTCCTGCTGGCAGTTGTCTATCTCGCCGACCGGTACGAGCGCGAGCCCATCGAGCTGATCCAGAACTTCTTTCTGTCCGGGCTGTTGGGTCAGCTGGTGCTGATCCTCGCAGTCACCGCCGTTGGCGGAGAGGTCTCCTGGTCGGGACCGTGGATTCTGGTCACCATGGTCTGCGCGGCCCTCTACCTACCCTTCCAACTCCACCGTCAGGCCGAGATGGACGAACGTTTCGACGGGATCGTTTACGCCGTGGCGCTCGTTGGCGGAGCCACCTGCGTCATCCACCTCAACAACCTGCCCCGCGTGATCGCGGCGTCGCCGTATCGCGACGCGCTCGCTCCGGGCGCCGAACCCGACCTCCGTGACCTGCTGATTCTCGCCACCTCTCCGGGGTTTACCGCCGAGCTCGGCCAGGGGTTGGTCATGATTCTCGCCGCGGTCCTCGTCGGCGCAGTGCTCGGCACGCTCCAGCTCCGCGGGTGGTCACCCTCCCGGACCGCGCTCGTCTGCGTCGTGGTGGCTCTCGCCGCCACCGGTCTCGATCTGCTGACCGGTGGGGCGTGGCCGGTGCGGGGGGCGCTGGCGGTGATGGCCGTCGCGGTGGCCGTAGCCGTCAAACGGCGTTCGGTCTTCAAGGATCGGCCCGAACTCCCCGAACGCGATGTTCTCGTCATGGGCCTCAAAACGGTGCTGATCGTCTTTGGTGCGGCCCTGTTGGCCACCGTGCTTCTCCAAGCCGTCGTCGAACAACACTACGGTCCCGATGACACCGTCACCCAACGCCACCCATCCCATGACGTTCGGCTCGGGCAGGGTTCGTGAGGGCCCGATTCCTCCTCGCCGTCCTTCTTCTTCTCGCCTGTGCGGGCGGCGCGTCGGCGGCCGACCGGAGCTGGGAGAACCCGGTCTTTTACACCGCCGAGGAGGCGGTCGCCGCCGCAAGGAGCAACATCTCCCGGCTCGAATATGACAGCCCGGCCGGGCTGCGATTCTTTGTTGATCTCACGTTGGGGGAGGGGGACGTCGACGGCCGTCATCCGTCCTCGGCGATCACCAGGGAGGTCATTGAGAGCTTCCTCATCACCTACCCGACCGCATTTGTCCGCAACGACGTACAACGGCGGACCATCGAGAGGTCCCAGAACGGGATGCCCCGCCAGCGGGCAGTGCTCGAAAAGCGGCTGGCCCGATTCGGTTACCCCGAGCTGCCTGGGTTGGTTTACTGCCGGCTCGTGGACAGTGTCGACGCCTTTGCCGATCTCAGCTTGGCGTCCGCGACAAAATGACGCAGGTAGGGGGGGTGACCTACTACTGCCGGTACATTGTTCTCCCGCTTTCGTATGTGGGTGAGAAGAACGTCCGTGAGCTTCGTCGTTCGGCCGCACTCAACTCCTCCATCGACGTGGAAGACACCATCCGGGGCTGGCAGCGCGATTCATTTGCCAACCTGGTCAACACGTTTCGCCACGAGCTGGTTCACGTCCACACCAACTCCGCCCTCGACGTGCCCGCCTATTCCGACCGTACGGCGTATCCGACCTGGTTCCACGAGGGAACCGCAACCTACCTCGCGGCGGATCCCCGCTCGGGCCTCAGCAAGGGCTACCAGAAGTTTCAGGAGCTGTTCTTCTATTTGGTCCAGCGCCACGGTGTGCGCAAGCTCCAGACGTTCTACGCCGACGTCCTCGGGGGCAGCGACGTGAAATCCGCCCTCGTGGACGTGTACGCGATCTCCGGCACCGAACAGCTCTTCACGCGCAGCGGCCGCTGGCACCGTGTCAAGGACGTGGTCAAGACCGGCCTCTGGATCGCGGCCCTGGCCATTGTCATCTCAGCCTTTCGGGGAACCGATCGCCCGTATATCGGCGGCCTCCAGGTTCTGGCTGCCGTCGCCATCGGCCTCGCCGTCGCAACTGGCCTCGCCGAGCACCTCTACGGCCTCAGAGGCCCCGGAGCCGTTCTGGCCGCAAAGGTCGGTTTCGGGCTTGTCGCCGTCGTCATCGGGGTCAGGGGAGTCCGAAGGATTCAGCAGTACTGATTCGATACCATTATCGCCCCAGCCCAATGAATTCCTGCCTCATCGGGAGACATGAGCCAAAAGGATGAGGAAAACCCTCACGTTTGTGAGGTCCGTTTCCGCTTACCGAGGAGATCATTGGGTCGGGAAGGGGAGGGGGTAGCGACCCCACATTACTCAGCGCTCTCCCTCGCGATTCCGGTGGCACCTCGGCCTCTTGCAATATTACGGCTTCCGTTTGTAGGCGGGTCCTTCAGGGCACGCCAACGAAAGCCTCAATGCCTTTCTCGCGCGCCCTAAAGGACGCGCCTACAACGATTCACACGGGATTTATCCTCTCCCATTCGAGTAAAGGTGCCGGCACGGAAGTAGGGCTGGCTTTGACGGAAAGTGGTACTGTCGTCAGCGGTTACGTCCTGTCGAATCTTTGGGGGTGTACCCCGGCGGGTGGGTCTGACTGGGATGGAATCAGCCGTCCCGGGTTTTCCTGATGCACTGACGAAATCTCGAAACCTCTAAAAAGGATTTGCCATGAAAACAGTTGCAGTCGTTGGGGCGGGAATGATGACCAAACCTATGGTCGACTACTTCATTGACCGCTGCGGCTACCACGTCATTGTTGCTAACCGCACCTTGTCGAAGGCCGAAGAACTCATTGCCGGACGCCCAGAGGGGAAAGCCGTCCCCTGGTCGACCGAAAACCCGGAAGTACTCGACGGTGTGATGGCCGAGGCCGACCTCGCCATCAGCATGGTCCCCAAGCCTGTTCACATCCACGTGGCTCGCGCCTGCCTTCGCCACCGCAAGCACATGCTCACGACGGCGTACGAGATCCCGGAACTCCTCGCCCTCGATGCGGAGGCCCAGGAGGCGGGTATCCTCATTCTCAACGAGCTGGGCGAGGTGCCCGGCATGGACCACTTCGGAACCCAGCTCGTGCTGGACGAGGTCAATGCCGAGAATGGGCGTGTGATCAGCGTGAACTCTTATGGTAGCGGCCTGCCCGCGTTCGAGTTCAATCGCAATCCCTTCGGGTACAAATTTTCGTGGGATCCGCGCACCGTGTTTGTTGCCGCGCAGACGCCGGGTGCTTACCTGGTGGACGGCAAGAAGGTCCACGTTGACGGCGACAAGTTATTCGAGCATTTCTGGCTCGTCGACATCGAGGGTTTGGGAACATTCGAGTCGTATCCCAACAAGGATGTGGAGAAGTACGTGAAGCCGTTCGGGCTTCCCGACGACGTGTCATTCTACCGGGGGCTCCTTCGCTTTCCGGGCTACTGTAACAACATGCGGGCCATCGTTGCTCTGGGTCTCATGGAATCGGAGGATTCCCACGACCTCGAGGGAAAGACCTATCGCCAGTTCATGGGATCGCTGGTGGACACAAGCGATGAGGGCAACGTGGAGCATGCCGTGGCCACCTATCTCGGTGTCAACCTCAACGCCGACATCATCCACAGCCTCAAGTGGCTCGGACTGTTCGACGACGTGCCCATTGCCATCGAACGTGGGGCCAACCTTGACGTTTTGCTAGACCGAATGTTGGCCAAAATGTCTTACGAGCCGGACGAACGCGACATGATCCTCCTGCACATCGACGTCCTGGCGGAGTTCCCTGGCGGCCGGCGCGAACGACGGCTGGCGACAATGCGTGTGGAGGGAATCCCTCGCGGGGCCTCGGCGATGTCGCGTGCGGTTGCGCTGCCTGCCGCAATCGCCGCACGCATCGTTTTGGACGGAGGGATACCGGATACCGGCTGCCGGATGCCACCGACGCTCTCCACGCTGTATCGACCCGTGCTGGAAGAGCTGGCTTCGTTCGGGTATGCATTTGAGCGCAAGACGCTAGCTGTTTGAGCGGGCTGGCACCTCGTCGAGGACGTGGTCAAGGGGGCGCGCAGGATTCAGCGGTACTGATTCGACATCTAGCCCGCATATCTCACCGCTCTTCCTCGCGATTCCGGTGGCACCTCAGCCTCTTGCAAGATTACCGCTTCCGTTTGTAGGCGGGTCCTTCAGGGCCCGCCAACGAAAGCCTCAATGCCCTTCTCGCGCGCCCTAAAGGACGCGCCTACAACGATTCACACGGGATTTATCCTCTCCCATTCGTGATCTACCTCAACGCGATTTCGAGAATTGCGGCTTTTTGCAGGAGGCTGACCTGAGAGCCGGACCCTGGTCAGTATTCGTAAGCTCCAACGTCCGGGAGGGTGCCGCGTGGCGCACCGAGGATATCGTGGGTTGTGGCGCCGTCCGGGTTGCCGGCGTCGATCGCCGGCGATCCGGGGGCGAGGGTGAAGTCGAGTCCGATCCAATCGTTGAAGTACAGATCGACGTCCGCCGGCAGCAACTCATGATTGTGATCGCCGCCGGAGAGGTTGCGGGTGGTGATGTTGTTTCGGATGATGTTCCCGGTGCCCTCGACGGAGATCCACGTTCGGGTCGGCCAGGATTCGGAACCGGGCGGAAGGCCCGGGTAGTCCGATCCCCCCATGACCGTGTTGTTGACCACGATTGAGTCGTTGGTGTCATACCACGTGATGCCGTGCCAGTGGTCGGCTTTGCACAGGTTGTTGGTGATTCGCAAACGCTGTTTCGGCCCATCTTCGAACCCGCTCAGACACTGGGTCGGTCCCAGCGAGCCCGTGGGCTGACCTTCGGTGTATCGGTTCACGAACATATTGCCTGTGATCTCGACATCGGACGAAGTGTCGGGGTTGGCGCCCATGTGACTCTGGAAGAAGTCGTCGTGGTGACCATCCCCAAGCTTGACCGAGTCGAATATCCGATTGCCGATGAAGCGGTTGAAGTGGCCGCCGGTCGCGATTCCGTCGCGAGAAAAGTACTCGACCCGGTTGTTGATCACATCGATGTGGCTGCCAAAGGCCACGAACCCCATGGCCACCCGGACCATCTCGTTACACCTGGCGACGATTCGCCCCTCGGCGCTGTAGAGACGCATCCCGTCGGAGACGTGGTCGGCCCAATCCTGGATCGTGGGCAAGTCGCCCGAGGTGAAGTGGCTGTTGACGATTTGGATATTCCGTACCGGCCCGTGAGAGCCATGGTCCTCGAGTCGCACCATGACCCCGGCCGACTGGTTCACGAAGCTCAGCCCGTCGAGACGCCAGAAGCCGCTGCCACGGAAATGAACCGAAGTGAGAACGGGCTCGAGTCTTGTTTGGGCGGTGATCGTCACCCACGCCGGGTTGTAGCAACCCGTGATCTCGAGGGCGGGATCGTGACCCGTCGCGCCCACCAGCACGATCCTGTCACCGCCCGTGATCGGAGCTCCCGGGTTCCGTGGAGTCCCAAACTGATCCGTACAATCCACCTCGGAGTTGACGACATGCTGAATCGACGCCCACGGACTCCCGGCGCTGCCGTCGCCTGTGGTATCGCTGCCGGTCGCTGGATCGACGTAGTATGTCGATCCTCGGGACTCGTGCTCGCACGGGCATGGCCCGACCTTCGGGCTGCCGTTGACCATTCGGTCCCATGCCCACAGGTCCCCAGAGCCGAAACCGTCCTCGAAGATCAGCTCGGCGGTCTCGGAAAAGGTGGCGCCGCCAGACATCGCTGCCAGGGCCACACAACACAGGACGACAAGTTGTTGAGTGCGCATCGGTCAACCCTTCTCTCCACTTTTCACCGAATTCTGTTACTGGTGTGTAGCCGACCAGACCGAGACATCGGCGGTCTCGAAACCGTCTGCGAAGATTGCGTCGAGCATCCAGACACCGTTCTGCTGCCCCATCCGCAGTGGACCGCCACGCGCGGTTGCCCACAGAAGGCAGTTTTCCGCCGACCCGGGAATGGTGAACACATCCATGCCGTGGTCGAAGGTCTGGACGAAGACCTCGAGCTGACCGTCTCCGGTGAGATCGCCGACAGCAGGGGCGGCCGGGGCGCCGTTGCCGTTCCCGTTGTGACCGGGGTTCGGCAGCAACAAATCGTGGAGGACTGCGCCGCCCGCCGACAGAATCATCAGTCGGCCCGAATCGTGGACATCGGGATCGCCAAAGGTGGCGAGCAGGAGCTCGGGCGTCCCGTCCTGGTTGAGGTCGGCGACCGTCACCTCCGAGCTGAACATGATCGGTTTGCCGTGGCGATAGTCGGTTCGCCACAGCCGCTGACCGTTGGCGTCAAAAGCGTAGACCCAGCCGTCGTTGAGCGGGACGATGATCTCCGGCTTCGGGTCGCCCGAAATGTCGACCAGGGTCGGCGCCGGAATTCCTGTTGGCGGGTACCAACCGTCGACATCGATCGGCGGGTTGCCCCGCGGTAGATCCTCCCAGCCCGCCTTGCGCCGTGCCGAGCGGCTGCCGTCACCGAACGAACCTTCGAGGACCATGACGGCGTAGGCCTGGGTCTCGTAGGGGATGTACCGCTCCACGTTGGCCACACCGATGACCTCATTCTTGCCGTCGCGGTCGAGGTCGGCGACACCGGGAGGCGACGCCGTCCACTGCAGCCACTCGGTCCAATCCGGGTTGGGCCACGCCCCCGTGTGGAGGTGATAGTGGTCGTGCTCGACCTGCGGGTCGGCCCAGCGGATGAACTGGCCCCAGGTGAGGCGGTTGCCGAGGTAGGCGGGGTCTCGGTTGGTGTAGTAGTCCGACGCGTCGATCGCCACCCCGTCGTAGTCAAAGGCCTGGATATGGTGGTTGTCGTAGGTGACCAGGATCTCGAGCGGCCGGTCGTCGTCGATGTCGCCGATGCCGACGTTGAGGCCGTAGCAGCCGAAGCCGCTGTGCCCGGGGCCGTTACGATCGGCGTCGTTGCCCGGACCCGGGAGATTGTTGTAGCGCGGCCAGGCCGGGTTGTGGCCGGCGGCCGGCTGGTAGCTCGAACCGTCCGATGAAAAGACGAAGACCTGGGCGCCGCCGTCGGCGGTGTCGACCCACTGGGTGGTCGTAACCACGATCTCGATGAATCCGTCGCCGTCGAGGTCGGCAGCCGCCATCCCGCGCACCTCGGGCGAGTTGCCGCCGGTCGTGGTGTCGGCCGGCCAGCCGGGCTTGATCTGCAACGCCGAGCCGGTCCACTCGAAGGCGATCACCTCGTGGCCACGACCGATCACTACCTCGATGGTCCCGTCGCGGTCAAGGTCGGCGACCACGTGGGGTGCGTAGACGCGGCCGGACCCGTCGGTGGCCTGGTCGAGCAACGTGCCGTTCGAGGAGAAGACAAAGACGTCGTAGTAAGCAGCGATCAGCTCACGGGAGCCGTCACCGTCGAGGTCGGCGATGATCGGCGAGGCAAACCAGCTGGTCTGGCCCGTGAGATTGCGGACGAAGACCGGCGCCTGCACCGCGCCGCCGCTCGAGCCGGTTTCGCAGACCGGCGGGCCCGCGCCAGATGCCGTCACCGCGGCCGCGATCAGGACGGCGGCTGTCAGGCAGCCTCTAGCCCGCATATCTCACCAGCTCTCGGCTGCGGCCATGGGGATCCCGATCGGACCTCTGGGTCGAAAACCCCGCAGTTCTCGATGCAGAAACGAGCGATTTTTGTGCAAGTTCTAATTTCCGCGGCTTGTACCCGAGTACGCCGCACAAGGGAATCCGCAGTCTGACGACGAATTTGCCAAAAAGCGCCGTTTCTGGACGAGAACGGGCTAGGTGAGCACAGACCGACGACACAAATCCTCACGCCTCCAGTATTGGCTCACCGTCCCATTTCGCCGGTGATTGGCGCCACGGTTTGCCCCGGTTTGCCCCGGTTTGCCCGGTCTCATGGGCATGGGTGTGGTTTGCCCCGTCATGGGTGCCACGTACCGCATTGCTGCATTGCGGGTAGGATTTCGTGTCGATCCGCAACAATGCAACAATGAGGTACGTGGCACCCATTCGAACAATGAGGTACGTGGCATCCATGTAGGGGGCAGCACCCATGGAACATGGAAGAGGAGATCGCTCAATTCGTGTAGGGGGCACCTCCGCCATAGGGGCAACAGGGGGTCGTGATGCGAAACATCAGAACCTAGGTGCCCGGCACCTTTTTGTCCTCGGTGTCAAGCCCAACGATCGCCTGGCAACCAACCCATGTGTGCCCCTCTCACAATCCAACATTCTGAACGTGGCACCCATGGGTTATTGAATTGTTAGCTCCGGAAAGGTGCCAGGCCCGGTATTTCGTTACAGGGATGGCCGACAACAGCGGAATAACGTGTCTGGCACCTTTCTACCTCTGATCCGGCTGCGCGCCAGACGCCTTGAGGTCCTTGCTCCAGGCCCCGGCGCCTCGCCATAGAAGATAGGCGGTCAAGGCAACCACCACCAAGGGGATGATCGGCTCGCTTGGCTGCAATGGGAATAGCGCAGGATCATCGACTTTCAGGTGGACATACGTCGCAACCAGCATGATGCCGGTGACCACGACTCCAGCTACCCTCGCATACGCGCCGACAAGCAGGAGTGTGCCAACTGCCATTTCCACAAACGGAACTGTCCAGCGCGAAAGGGTGTAGAAGGGCAGCTCGGCTGCAATGAGCTGACCCGACCAGGCTTCGGCGAGCGCGGGCACCAACAACTTCATGGCCCCGGTCATCAAGAAGAGAATTCCGAGAAAGACTCGTATCGTCCCGCCGAGCTTGTCGTCTGTCGTCTTCCGAAGAGCATCTCCATTCACGAATGGCATCATTTTGGCAACTCCCTTCTTTCGGGGGTGAGACCAGTGATCGGAGGCCTCACATCACCACGCTTTGGCGTACTTCTCACGACATTGCAATGATCGATCAATTCGTTTCCTTCGGGCTCATCTATCGGCCGGCAGGTCGAAGCGTGATTAATCGCGGCGGAACACGGGCGGCGCGAGCCTTAACCGGCCTGGAGAACCATATTATAACTCAGTCTCTTTCTCAATCTAGGTTTCGATCTGACGACTGTCAAGGGCTGCTTCGAGGGTGAGCGATGATTCAGCCTGATGCTCGATAAGACTGCCAAGATCAAGAAAGAGTGCCGGGCATCGAAGTCTGAACAGCATTGGGAAGCGCAACGAGAATGTCGGACCAATGAACCGGTCCGTTATTTCTGTGCAACGAACCACAGAGTTGAGCCTGCGGGACGGACCCGGGCGGCCGGGTATCGCTGGGACCCCTCGATCTGCGCCTCGATGTCGCGGGCGAGGCGGCGCTTGGCTTCGCCCGAGACGGCGAAGACGACGTTCCGCGCAGCGTTGAGGACGGGCAGGGTCAGGCTGACCCGCGGCACCGCCGGCGAGGCGTGCCGTCCCTCGGCCACGCCTGCCCACCGCTCGGTCTCGTCGACCAGCGGATCGCCCGGAAACAACGAGGCGGTGTGGCCGTCGGCACCCATGCCGAGCATGATGCAATCGAAGACCGGCGGGTGGCCGCCGCCGAAATGGCGCCGCAAGTCTGCCTCGTACCGGGTGGCCGCCTTCGCGGGCGGAAGCTCGCCGTACACGCGGTGGACGTTATCGGGTGGGATCTCGATCCGGTCGAGCAGCGAGCCCCGCACCATGGCGTAGTTGCTGGACTGGTCGGCCGGTGGGACACACCGCTCGTCTCCCCAGAACAGGTGCACGAGGTGCCAGGGCACCGGCGGCGCGTGGCCGCGATCGGCGAGGCGCTCATAGATCGGGCGGGGCGTGGAGCCTCCGGCGACGACAAGTGTGCCCGCTGACCGCAACTCGACGGCCTCGATCAGTACACGGGCGATCTCCCGCGCCGCAGCCTCGCCCGCGGCATCCATGTCGGTGAAGAGGAGAAACTGCGTGCGGCGATTGTCCACGGAGCTCAACCCCTTTTCGAGGGCATCATGTCCTGGGCACGCTGTGGGCCCCGGCTTCCAGCAGGGTAGAAGTGCAGGTTCCGTTCGCGCTCGGGACACGATTCGCACCGCTCGAGGACCGGCTCGATGAAGCGCCAGCTCTCCTCGATGCCGTCCTGGCGCCAGAACAGCATGTGATCGCCCGCCATGCAATCGAGCAGGACCTTGGCGTACGAGTCGATGCGCGAGGCCTCGTTCCCAGCTGAGTAATCGAAGCTCAGGGACGCCGGCCGTAGACGGAGGCGCGGCCCCGGCGCCTTGGTGTTGAAGTCGACCGAGATGATCTCCTCGGGCTGGAACCCGAGGGTGAGGGAGTTCGCCGCCGTCGGGTTGTCGGCGACCTCCCGGAACATCGAGTTGGGAACTTCCTTGAACTGGATCACGGCCTCAGACACCTTGCGTTCGAGCCGCTTGCCCGAGGTCAGGAAGAACGGGACACCCTGCCATCGCCAGTTGTCGATGAACACCTTCATGCGGGCGTAGGTGGGCGTCAACGAGTTGTCGGCCACCCCGGGCTCGTTCCGGTAGCTCGGCACGTGACGGCCGTCGACCTCACCCTCCCCGTACTGGCCGAGGGTGATGGAGTCGTACACGTCTTGACCGACCGGGAACGGCCGCAGGCTTCGAAACAGCTTGACTCTTTCGTCACGAACCCGCTCGGACTCCCAACGGGCGGGCGGCTCGATGGCGGTGACCCCCAGCAGCTGCATCATGTGGTTTTGGAGCATGTCGCGGAGCACGCCAGCCTCCTCGTAGTAGCCGGCACGCTGCTCGACACCGAGAGTCTCGGCGGCGATGATCCGGACGTGGTCCACGTAGTGGCGGTTCCACAGCGGCTCGAAGATGGTGTTCGCCAGACGGAACGCGAGCACGTTTTGCACCGTCTCCTTGGCAAGGTAGTGGTCGATACGAAAGAGCTGGTGCTCCTCGAAGTTGGAGAGCAAACGCCGGTTGAGGCGCTGGGCGGTGCGTAGGTCGCGGCCGAACGGCTTCTCAATCACCAGGCGGGACCAACCACCGCCCTCGTGGTGCTCGCGGGCCATCCCGCAGTGAGCGATCCCGTCCGCCACCGCCTCGTACATTGATGGGGGCAGCGCGAGGTAGTGCAGCCGGTTACCGCCGGTGCCCGCCTCGCCATCCATTCGATACACGGCACGAGCCAGATTCTCGAACTGTTCGATCTCGCTGTAGCTCACCGGCAGGTAGCTCAACGCACTCGCGAACTCCTGCCAGCGGGACAGATCGTGATCACCGGCGAGCGCCATCCCCTCGTGCAGCCGGTCCCGCCACTGCTGGTCGCCGAGCTCCGACCTGCCGCTGCCCACGATGCGAAACGGCGTCGGCAGGCTACCTCTCGCGAACAATCCGTACAGCGCCGGGATCAGCTTGCGCGAGGTGAGGTCGCCGGTGGCGCCATAGATGACGATCGTCAACGGCTCGAGCTCGCGCCCCAGATCGTCCACGGTCTGCTCGGTATCGTACCGCTCGGCTCGTTCGTGTCTGTCCAACGTCGCCTCCATCA
>PVMS01004710.1_pt1 | contig 12049 bp, 9 predicted proteins | sample 1853461 | NCBI WGS metagenome assembly PVMS01 (sample SAMN08582032, study PRJNA380276) | Marine sediment metagenome, whole genome shotgun sequencing project. | isolation source: ocean sediment barecode stripped | collected 2017
GAGGCAAAGAACGTGGCTTGCGACGGAGTGTAGACAGGGGAAGACCGGGAAGCATTAAGCTACTGTTTTTCATGTCGTATTATCTCATAATACGCCACAAAACGGACTCAAATGCCCATGCCAAAGTGGCTTAACTTAGTGCCATTCATGGGTGTCTTAAATAGCAATGGGTGTTTTGAATGGCACCTTCGTGCAGTGACAAATCGCCGTGTATGACTTACGCTTCTTCGTATTGGAACAATTGTCGATAGATACGGAGACTTTTGCTAAGCTTTTTTACATCAGATTGAGTTCTGAGATTTTCTACCGCATTTACCAAAAAATCGGGCCAGGCGCTCGAATATAAACGGCAAGACCGGCAAGAAATGTCCGGGAAACAGCATTTACCAGGCTTATCCTGTAACTCGGAGGTTATGATCCGGTAATACATGTCCGGTCTTCGATTAAAATTCACCGAGCAATAAACTTCACCCTCTTGATCATGTTTCCGTATACCGTTTGGGTCAGGATTATGCACCCAGGCACTATACTCATGCGTGTAAAGTATTTTATCCGGATATTCATCGATCAGTTCATCAATAATTTCTCGGGATCGAGCAAAATCCTGTTTGTTGAGGATCAGGTTATTTTCGGCGGAGCTGAATTTTATGTATTTGCTAGAGATTTTCTGTTTAATGGATTTAAGAAACTGATCGGAAGGGCTGTAGTGGTTGTAGCTGACCCTGATCCCGGCGGCAAGGATGGTGTCGCTTAGTTTCCGTAATTGCTCAATATTGGCGTGGGTGATGGTGATGATGAATACGGCTCGCTCATCGTTCCGATAGTTACTGATCGCCTTATGCAGTACCGATGCCCCCCGGATTTTGGCATCATCCAGCTCCCACGCCGAAATATGGATACGTGCCTTAATATCATCAGGTATTTTTTTGATTTTTTTTGAATAGAGCACGTAATTTTTGGCGCGGCTAGTCAGATAGCGGACTTTATCTAGTTCAAGAGATGCCTCGGCTCCGCCAATGTGAATGGTATCCAGATCTTTTAGTTTTTCATGATGGAGATCAAAATATTTATTGTAGTCTTCAATGTCGGTGGGCTTACGGGGTTGATAATTACTGTCTTCAAAATAATGGCACCCCTCGCAGGTTAAATTACAGCGATCGGAGACTTCAAATGTCATCTGTCGATTGAAAAACACCAGAGAGTGGAGCAGCACTGGGGGATACTTGATCGCATTGAACAGCAAGCGACCTAAATAAAAATTGAGGGATTTATTGACGAAATAACTGTCCTCATGCCGAAAACTAAGCTGGCCGACTATACCCACGAAGTTTTTCAGGGTATTAACTGGGTGGCGTAATGCGAACATAAGAATACCATCGGGTTACAAGCGTATAGGTTGGCCCACCTTCGTTTAGCAGCGGTATGGTAATTTTTGCAAAAAGGCACTATCGGTAAGTACCGAATCGGCATGGGCGAATCCGATATCGATCAGTGTTTCCAGTACGGTGAAATCCATCGTATCATAATCATCAACCGGCGGATTCAAATAAAGATCCGCAGCGTCTTTGACCTGCTTAGCTTTCTGGGTACTGCTAAGTGAAATTGAACGCATCAAGATGTCGATGATTCCAGGAACTTCGAGGGTTTTCCTGAACGGAGAGTATCGGTGCAACAAAACTTTCCAGGGCGAAGGAAATTTTTCTTCAGAATAAAACAAGTCTTTGTTGGAACTGACATCGGAAACAATCACATAACGGCAGTATCGACGCATAATATCACCGGGCAGATTGTTCATTAGCCCGCCATCAACCAGCAGTTCGTGATGATAAATCTGTGGTGTCAAAATTCCCGGAAGAGCAGCACTGGCTCGCAATGCGTGCCAAAGCTTGCCTTCGCGATGAATCATCATTTCCGAACGACTCAAGTTTGCGGAAATACAAAAAAATTTTTCCCATAAATCTTCAATGCGTATTTCTCCGAAAGACTCCGCGTATAGGGCATCCAGTTTTTTACTGTTGACCAGGGAAATTAATGGCAGGGTGAACTTTTTGAAAGGGGATTCCGTAATGGTGCGTGAATCAAATTTAATGAGGCTTTCACGATCCCAGCCGGTTACACATTTCGCAGCCATTGAGGCTCCCATGCTGGTGCCACCAAACATATCAATTGGAATGCCAACTTTCTTAAGTGCCAGCCAAACACCAAAATGAGCATATCCACGTGCTCCGCCACCGCCCATTACCAGGCCAATTGCGTTATTTGTTAAAAATCTTGCCAACCGATGAATATCTTGTTGATGATCTTTGCGGACATGATGGTGATCCGTCAGCAATCGGTTTTTCACCCAATTCCTTGCTGAACGAGGCCGTTGTTGATTTTTATCATTGAGCAATATCAGAATCTGCTCCGCGACCGTCACGGCTTCATTGGAATTTAACAGCTTGTCTTCAACCGGGCTGTTTCGGACCACAGACAGCTCTGCGTCAGCGACTAACAGGATAGTATCGGCGCGTTGCACACACCGTTGGGTCCAGGCATCCGGGGTATAGTGTCCAAGATAGATATTGATACTGGCGTTATTGTCGTATTCATCTAGCCAGCAATCGAGTCTTATACTTTGTGCACTGTGTTGTTTGATACTTGAGAATTTCCGGATACCGGATAGCCGATCCACTTTACTTGCATTAACGAGTTGGCAGGGCTCGTAGAGACTAATGGCCCGCTGCAACTGTTCACAAAAACCTGATACATCCAGGTTGCCCTGTATTGGTAGCAAGGTAATATTTTTGTTGTTATCAGGTCTGTAGCTGGACCATTCCCGGTTAAATTTGAGAATTATTTCGTTTATAAAATAACGATTGAACTTTGGAAATTCTTGCAGTATTTGATCCAGAGCATCCTGCTCGATTTCTACCAATTCACAATTACGTTGCGCACGTATACTGGCATTTCGCTTTTTATTGGAAAGTACTGCCACTTCTCCAACACTTTCACCAGCATAGATATTGTCAAAACTGATTTTATTGTCTTCTCCACGGGCGATCACCTGCAAACGTCCACTGATCAGAATGTACATGGCCTTGGCTTCATCACCTTGTCTGAACAAATAATCACCACTGCGTAAGCGCTGCCATTTCAGTTTCCGAGTAATACATTTCAGCAAATCCTTGTCATCGGTACCGAACAAATTAGGCAATAATTTACTCAACTGATTACTCCGCAATCGCTTTGTAGCGATTTCGATCATCCTTTTTAGAAGTACTTCAGAATTTTCGATCCAGATCTCCAGAGTACTCTTGGGAATAACAATCAGCTTGGCTTTTTTTGCAACGACGGCGTCCGCTATACGGCATACATTATCAAGTACAGAGACTACTCCCACACATTGCAATGGGACAAACTTCTGTAACAGGTTTTGCTCAGCCTTGATATTTAGTTCACCTTCAACCAGCATATACATGGAATCACTGACTTCACCTTGTTGAAACAGGAACTGTTTTTCCTCAAGGTGCAACATACCTAAATTGAGATCTTGCCGTTCAAACAAGCTGTCCGGCAATCCTCGGAACATCGGAGACTGCCGCAATGATGTTACCAATGGTTGTTCTTCTGATATTGTCTTTTTTTGTGACATTACCGGGCCAATCCTTACGCTGCATGTACTCCGATATTATCAGACAAATCGCAAGGAAAACGATATATTCCGGCAGTGTCCATGTAAGACCTTCCCTAACCCAAGTTTAACAATCGACTCGCCGATTTAAGTCAAAAACGCCCAAAATCAGCTGTAAGTGTTTGATTTTTTGTCGTGTGGCGCAGCTTTTTGGAATGTAGTGCCATAGTATGTGTTACAACCTTTGTACTCAGGCCCTTAGCGGTGTAGCGTTGAATCCATGTACATACGACGCACCAAAACCAGCAGTGGTGAATCTTATTATTCCGATCGCCTGGTCCATTCTGAGCGGTTCGGTTCGAAGGTGCGCCAGCGAACCCTGCTCAATCTCGGTCATCACTTTGCGGTCGAACAAATTGGTCGTTTAAAGGAGAACAGCCACGGCATCAGGCAGCACCACCAGATTGAATTTATACCGGATGACAATGGTCTGAATGCGAAGGAGATTCGGTGGCAACATACGCCGGTCAAAGGCAGTCAAATAACGGATCCTGGCATTTATTGTTTACGTAGTAATGTTACCGATTGGGATGAAGAAACGATGTGGCGCACCTATGTGACGCTAACAGATCTGGAGGCCGTGTTCCGCAGTTTGAAATCAGAACTGGGACTGCGCCCGATTTATCATCATAAGGAAGTGCGTTCAGATGGACACTTGTTAATCACCCTTCTGGCATACCATATGGTACAGTTTATTCACCGCCGCCTGAAGGAGTGTGGCACCCATGTCCAGGCGCTTTGGATTCGAACCTGAGGAAGAGGAGTTCTTCCACTACGAGAACGGACCGCCCCTGCCAATGGTGTTTGACGTAAGCAAGGCTGAAAAACGCCTGGCTGAAAGATGAGGCATTCAATGAATTGGAAATTGCGCTGGTACTTTTAAGAGGCAAGTCGCTATGCTCACTAATCCTGAAATTTTAATGCTGTTCATCGTAGCGATCCTCGGCCACGTGATGGCCATCTCCTGGTTTCTTGCTGATCGTCGAAATTCCAGATTGTGTCGTAAGGTTATCTATGATCTACCGATACCGAAAAAACAGATCCAGCGAGAGTTACGTAACTCGGTGCACACACCCATGCATGCGATGATGCTCGGACTGGCCCTGTTTTTCGACGCCTTCAATGCCACTACCTGGCTAGCCTTTCTGCTGTCCTATCTCGTAACAGCGGTCTGGGCGGAGATCTGGCATTATACCTCCCACCGACTAATTCACCTGAAGAAACTCCATTGGATCCATCGCGAGCATCACAAGAGTCGCCTGAACAGCCCCTTTACGGCAATCTCTTTCTCGATCTCTGAGAAATTGATCTTCAATATCGGGATAATTGGTTTCCTGATGATTCTGGATCGTTTTATATCGCTGAGCTTCTTTGGAGTCGCTGGGTGGTATGTCTCATACTTATCAATCAATTCATTCAGTCACGCGAACTTCGAACTCAAGTCGAATACCTACCTGAAGGTGTTTGGAAAGTTTCTAACAAGCACGACCTACCATGCGTTGCACCACTCCAGATACATCAATAACTTTGGGCTTGGCACCCGGTTTATGGATCGCACGTTTGAAACGGAATGGCCTGACTACGAAGAAGTGTATCAGCGGATTACGGTGGACCTGGAGCCGTTAAAGAATTTCAATGAGAAAGTCGCTCCCACAGTTACAGAATAATTCCAGAGAATATGGGACTATAACTTCCGCAATTTACAATTTCTCTCCATCTGAAATTTGCCTGGCAAATGGAATGATGAGCTTAAACTTGCCTGTTTTCGGATTGCTCCGGATCTCATCCACCAATTCGATATCGAATCGCACATGTTCCACTAAAGATTTCTCTAATAAAATTTCGTGCATCTTTTTGCGAATAGCCACCACAATATTGCTCCTTTCATCGCGAACGATTGCTTTCAAAACGAGTGTGTTCGGCGAGGTTTGGGTGAACTGGAATTTTTCAAGTCCAGGAACGAAAAACTCCGCCAGCACAATGGGATGAATAAACTCAGTCATGCCATTTGTTTTCGTGAACCAGAGAAATTCCTCACGCCGCCCGGCAATGGTTTCTATGACTGGGAAGGGCCAGTCACATTGACAGGGTTTGTTACTCAGTACGAGTACATCATCCATCTGATAGCGAATCAGCGGTTGTGTGTAGTTGTAGAGATTCGTAATGATCGCCTTACCGGAACTAGCGGGTTTCAGATCGTCATCGACCACTTGCAAACTGAACCAATCCTCGAAAAAGTGGAGTTGATGACGATCACCGCACTCTGCTGAAACAGCCATCGTTTCAGTACTGCCATACACATTCACAGGATTCACGCCAAAAGCATTTTTTATGCGCGTCCTCATTACGGGAGTCAAAAGGTCACCCGTACACCACAGTTCCTTTGGAGCGATGTTGATACGACCGGCAATCTGTTCCTGGGCGAGAAGGTTGACACCCGAAGCATAGCCCGTCAAAGCATCAGGCTGAAATTGATCAATTTGCCCGCAAATCCGTTCCAACGGGTCGCTTATGGACAAGGGCAAGAGTTTAAATATTAAACGCGGAAGATCCTGAAAGGCGGTGACCGTAGCAAAGTGACCATCCGTCGCACCGATGAAGGCGATTCTCTTTTTTCTTAAATAATTGATGTTGACTCCAGTGATCCTGAGGCTCAAGGCTTTACTAATAGCCCACTCGCGTGGACCATAAACAAACAAGCCAATGGTCCCACTAGAACCGGAGGTATGGAGAACCACGTAATCATCCTTGTACTTGGTTCTGGGTGTGGGAGCGTCCTGAATAAACTGCTCCAAATCAGATTGTTTGAGAGCCGAATCTGCAACGAAATCGTCATAGTTCTCCATCATGAGGTTTTTGTCGATAACCGGTAAATCCTCCAATTGCACCGCATCGACATCCCTCTCGAAGATCCCATGTTCCTTATAATAATTCCTATAAAATCTTGAATTCCGGAGTGTGTGTCTAAGTAACTTCCTGAACCGCTGTTTTTGTAGTTGTTGAATCTGCCTGGCATCAAGGGACTCGGCTTTTCTAACGGCTCGAACAGCCTGCAGCAAATTCAGAATCGACATTTGGATCTGACGCCTCTTTTGGGGAAACTCGAAGAAAGTTTAACGCCAGTTTACTGGGGCATGCAATGCTTTTCCCCTGACAGGAAACAGGGCTCAATAACTCAAAGCCGACCAATTAGTTACGGGCTCATCGAGCAGATCCCATCAGGGCCAGACGCAATGAACGTCACAAACAGGCCGAGTGTATATACGCAGTCGGATCCAACAATCAATCAATAGCTCGGATTAGCGCCATGCTTCTCAAGGAACTCCTCACCACTGTGTCCGCGCTGGAATAAGCGGTAAAGGGTAGGGATCATGAACAATGTCAGCACACTGGCCACTCCGAGTCCTGCCACAATGGAAGAAGCAACCGGGCCCCAGACCAGCGACTTGCCGCCCAGCCCGACAGCCAGTGAAAACAGTCCTGCAATGGTGGTTGTGGTGGTCATCAAGACGGGGATGACACGCCGTCGTGCAGCATAGATGGTTGCGTGGAGTGGCCGCATACCGGCCTTTATACGCGAATTGGCGGCATCGATCATTACGATGGCGCTGTTGACCGCGATTCCCGTCAGGGCGATCACTCCGTACAGGGTGTAAAGGCTGAGAGGATTTCCCGTCACTAATAGACCAAACACCACACCGGTGAACGCCATCGGTATGGTGGCGAGAATCAGCAGTGGCTGGAAATAACTGCGGAACTGAGTGGCGATGATCAGGTAGATCAAGCCCAGGCCCATCAGAAACAGGCCCAACATGGCGTCAAGACTCTCCTGGATATCGTCCAGTTCTCCCGACTGATCAATATTGGTTCCGGGATAGCGGGCCTGAATTTTCTGCCACTCTTGCGCCAGTATCCGGTTAACGGTGACGGTGTCAGTTACCTCGGTGTCGATATCACCCTCGACGGTGATGGAACGGCGGTAGTTGTAATGGCCGATGGTGCCGCGTCCTCTCTGAAATCCGGATTCCGAAAGGGCGCCAAAGGTGGTAATACCGCCATTGGGAAGGGCGATGGGATCATCCAGAACAGATCGAATATCTTGTCGCTCATGATCCATGCCGCGCACGCGCAATTCGACTTTTTCACCCTGGTCACGGAAAAAGGCCACGATCTCGCCATCCATATGCAGGCGCAGGAGGCGAGCCACCAGTCCCGGTGTCAGACCGGCGCGACGCACCGCCTTGTAGTCCAGGTTCAGCACCAGTTCGGCTCGGCCGGTCACATCGTTGTCGGTCACATTCATGGAGCCAGGGATATTGCTGACAATATTCTTGACCGCGTCGGTGGCAGCACGCAATTCGTCAAAATCGTCCGCCCGCACCTTGGCGCTGATGGCTTTTGTTGGCGGCGGTCCACCTGTGATGGTGGTGAAGGTAATCACTCCGTCCACCGGTGTGGCCATGACGGGCTCTGTCATGTCCGCAATCACTTTATTGACACTGCGCGAGCCGCTTTGCGCAGGCTTCAGTGAAACCTGCACCTGCGCATACTGATCGCCAAAAAGGAATTCGGTGTCGGTAAACTTGATGCCGGCATTCACCGTAACGGCTCGAATCTCGGAAGCTTGCAGATGTTTCAGAACTTCCTGTTCTACCAGAACACCCTGGCGCAGGGTCTCCTCAATCGGTGCGTCCGCCGGCATATCAAGATTGACATAAAACAGCCGGGCCGGGTCGGCCAGGAAAAACTCCATGCGAATAAGACCCATACTGACCGCGCTGATGGCTACCAAAAAGGCCAGCAAGCCAGCAGACAAAAACCGCACCGGGCGCCGCATCACGTAGCACAGCATGCGGGTGTATTTTACCCGGATCCAGTGTGTCCAACGCGTGCGCCGGTCAGTACGCGGCGTGTGAAGTTCGTGGCGCTGGCGCTGTTGGCGGCTGGCGCGCATCGATATCACGTGGGAGGGCAAAATCCAAAACGCTTCGACCAGGCTGACAGCCAGGCCGACCGTCACTACGAAGGGGATAACGAACATGAATTTGCCGACAATCCCGGGCATCAACATCAACGGTAGAAAGGCCGCCATGGTAGTGAGGACGGCCGAAGTCACAGGCTTGGCAACTTCGGCCATGGAATCCAACGCCGCCTGCAGCCCGTCAGCACCTCGCTGGATGCGGTAAAACATGGCCTCAACCACAACCACGGCGTCATCCACCAGCATGCCGAGGACGATCACGATGCCCAGTAATACCGAAACATTGAGGGTATTGCCGGTGGCGTTCAGCACCCACAGAGTTCCGGTGATTGAAAACAGTATCCCCAGTGTCACCATGACCGCGATACGAAAACCCAAAAAGGCCCAGCACACGATCAATACCAGGGTGAGCCCCAAAAGCGCATTGTTTTGCATGACACTGATCGCGTTGCGCGTGGCTACAGTCTGATCATCCGCCAGCACCAGTTGAATACCGGTTCCATCCAGTTGGGTGTTCTTATTGGCAATGTAGTCATTGATGCGGTCAATCAGCTTGATGGTGTTGGTGCTGGCAACCTTGGTGACCGATAGGGCTATGGCTGCCTGGCCGCCATATGACACCAGTTGAGTCGCATCTTCGCGCCCCCTTTTGATTGCGGCGACATCATTCAGCGCGATCAGCGAATGGGGTGCATTGAAAGGAGCCACCTGGAAATCTGCCAGCTCTTGCGGGTTGTTGGTGGTACCTTCGACGCGCACCAGCCATTCGTTACCGGCTACACGGGTTTTGCCGGCAAACGTGTCTCGAAAAGCCTGACCCAGGCCATCGGCAATGTCAGTGGCGAGCAAACCGCGGGCGGCCAGCTCACGGGCCTCGAATTCGACCTGCATTTCAGGCTCATGCAGTCCGATGGCCAAGACCTGGTCGACCCCGGAAATACGTTCCAGGTCTTCACGCACGATCCTGCCCAGCCGGCGCAAAGTTTCATCGTCTGCTTGACCGTCAACCACGACCAGGGCAGAGGGAAAACCGCTTGAGCTGGTGACTTCGAGAATGTATGGATCTGCGGCCTCATCGGGAAGTTCATCATTGGACTTGGCCTGAACTTCGCGCCTTATATCACTAACCCTCTTATCAAATTCCCGCTCGGTAAGGTCCCGGAATCGAATGAGTATGTTGGATACATTTTCACGCGACGTACTGATCACCCAGCGAATGTCCAGCACGCTGCGCATGGCATCTTCCAGCGGGCCCGTCACCAGTTGCTCCACATCTTCCGCGGAAGCACCCGGCAGTATGGTGCGAACGATAACCCAGTTGAAATTAATCTCAGGATCCTGCTCGCGAGGCATGCTCATATAGGAGATCAGGCCCATCATGAACACCACCAGAAACAGGATATTGACCAGGGGATGGTTAGTCAGCAGGCTTTTGTACATGATCCGGCCGTGCTCAGCGGCTGACGCTGATGCTGTCGCCATGTTGCAGGCGGTCGCGCCCCAAGATAATGATTTCAGTGCCTGGTGGAAATTCGATGGCCACCGGTCGCCCTTCCTGGGCACCGGGCAGCGGTCTGAAAATGGCCTTACCCTGAGCGCTCAAAAATACGCCAAGCCGCCCATTGCGGCGACTGATGAGGTTGGACGGCAGCATGCCATCGTCTATGCGCCATACCACTTCACCACTGCGCCCCACGGCGGGTGCCTCGCCGCTGAATGCGAAGCGGGCTCGTTGAGATCGGCGCTCAGATTCGATCACTGGAGATAAGCGCAGCAATTCCAGCGGCCAGGTCTGGCCACGCGACACAAAGCGAATGGCGTCTGCTTCCATCAGCGAGTTGGCCAGATTGGACGGAACCTCGGCATCCAGTTCGAAGTGGTCGACCTGGGTAAGCTGAACCAGGGGGCTGCCGTTGCCGACATAGCTGCCGACCTGAGCTGAACGTTCAACGATCACCCCATCGAATGGTGCCAAAACCTGGCATTTTTCGAGACTGCGTTGTGCAATGGCGACAGCGACCTCATTGGCACGAATCTGGGCGTCCAGGACAGCCACTTCGGTCTGTCGGTCCAGCAAGGAGTCATCCGACAGGTAATTGTCCGACACCAGGCCCTGCGCACGGTCCAGCTTGGCATCGGCGGAAGCTTTTTGGGCTTTACTGGAGGCGAGATTGGCCCGCGCCTGGTCGCGGCTCAATTGCTACTCCCTGTCCTCAAGTTCCAGCAACAGTTCGCCAGCCGAAACGCGCTGGCCGACATCCGCATGTATGGCCTTTACCACGGCGGAAACTTCGGCCGAAAGCTGCGCATCATTCAATGGTTTGACATCTGCCGGGGCGCGACGCTCAAGATCGACCAGCACGTTCGAAATGTCTTCAGTGCTAACTGCAATCTGTGCTGCCACAAGTGATGGCAGGGTCATTAACAAGGCAGTAATCAGAAAAAATGCAGAACGCATGCTTGTCCCCGGTGAGCGCTACATATCGGCCAGTCCAATTAAGCATATGTGGCCTGTGCAGTGAAATGAAAGTGCGGGTGGTCAGGGCAGGGCAGCTAACGATTTCAGCAAGGTGTGTTTACACATCACTTCCTAATCGGACAAAAGTGATCATTCGAGATTGGGCACCAATGATCAATCAGGGCTACCCCAGTTTAGTGTTTTTTCACCCTTCAATATGGCTAATTCCTCATCCATTATCGCTATTAACTGCTCCCGTGTATAACTGAACTCCTGATCGTAATTCTGTACGTCGTCAAAGCATATGGCACCGCTTGAGCTATTTCCTAAGAGATACTTTTCTGCCGGTACTTTCTCCAGTCTAGCCTGCTAACCGCAGGTTTTGTACTTTCCTTTGCATTAACGTCCTGGCTTTGATCATTGATCGTCGATCCAGAATGTCGTTTCGTCTTCCGATATACACATCAGCAGGTGTCACGTTATTCAGACTCTCGTGATACCGCTCATGGTTGTAATGTGCGACCCACTCCGCGATGGCATTTTCCAGCTCCCACGGGAAGTAGTAGTGTTCCAACTTGACCACGTTTTTCATCGAACGGTGGTAACGTTCGATTTTGCCCTGGGTCATCGGGTGGTACGGCGCACCGCGTGTATGCTTCATACCTTGATCCTGCAGCCATTCCCTGAGTTCTTTTGAGATGTAGCAGGGCCCGTTATCTGACAGCAGCCGGGGCTTGTGATGTACCCGGGCTTCAGTGAGTCCTGTGGCCTCAAGAGCATCTTCCAGCGTATCGGTGACATCACTGGCTGTCATCGTGGTCGTCAATCGCCAACTGATAATGTAGCGCGAGTAATCATCCAGGATGGTTGACAGGAAGTACCAGCCCCAGCCCACCACCCGGAAATATGTAAAATCGGTTTGCCACAGTTCATGTAC
>PVMS01135576.1_pt1 | contig 12047 bp, 13 predicted proteins | sample 1853461 | NCBI WGS metagenome assembly PVMS01 (sample SAMN08582032, study PRJNA380276) | Marine sediment metagenome, whole genome shotgun sequencing project. | isolation source: ocean sediment barecode stripped | collected 2017
AGAAGTCATCCTGCTGGATTCAGCGTTACCGCCAGGCGGAGTCGGCGAGCTTGGTGTGCCAGCCTGTGCACCTGCCCTGGTCAATGCTATGTATGCAGCCAGTGGCTACCGCGCCCGATCGCTGCCATTGAGTGAGCATCTTCCACTCTTGGAGGCATCAGCATGAAAGGGAAGCTGCTGGTGTCAGGTAACACGACCGAGATATCTTCAATTTAAATGTTATATTGACATAACAATTAGTCGATTATAGCATCGAGTCACCCAGCTGAATTCAGGTAAGAATCAATGAAACCGCATTGTAGGGTAAAAGCCTTGGCCGCCGCTGGTTTGTTAGCCCTTTCTCTCAGTCCCTGTTCAGTAGTCGCCGACGATAACCTGCTGAAGTCGCAGCAGGATTTCGAACGTTTTCTGCAGTGGTTCCCGGGCGAGTATGACAATAACGAACAGGTTTGGCAGCAGGCTGAGGACGGAGTGCCAGAAGACGACCGCCTTGAGCACATCCACCACATTTTCCTACCCGTTGAAGCGCCGGCGATTGGTGAAAATACTTTTTTTGTCAGGCAGTACATGGATGGGGATTATGAAAATGTTTACCGTCAACGCCTATACAATCTGAAGCAGGATGAAGAGACCGGAACAGTTCAACTGCAGATTTTCTCGTTCAAGGATGAAACCAAATATCGCAACACCGACCAGGATCCTTCGATTATCCAGTCAATCACCCCCGAAGAAGTCAGGAACATGCCGGGTTGTGACGTGTTCTGGTCTTACCGGGGAGATCACTACATCGGTGAAATGAAGGAAAAAGCCTGTTTCTACTTCTCGGAGCGCATGGGCAAGAATGTCTACATCACCGACACGCTCACCCTGACGGATTCAGAAATCTGGATCAACGACCGGGCTTTCGATGAAGACGGCAACAAGATTTTCGGCAGCGACGTACCGCACAAGAACCGCAAAGTTCGCTACTTCAAGGGATGGGCGGTTTTCCAGAAAAAGCTGATTGACCAATCAGCGGCTGAAGACGAGATGATCTTCATCGGCGGACTCAGGCTGCACAACGAAGGACAGGTGATTCCACTGATCACCGAAGAGGGCGTAGACACCGGGTATTCCGTGGAACTCGCGCAGCTGACCTATCAAAACACCAACACGGAGATCTTGAAGCTCGCTCTGATCGACAAGGACGGTGTCACCTTCACTTACGTCTGGGCCAATCCACAGGCCAATCGCATCGGTATCAATCTACGCTGGATGCAGGTTGGGTTGACGGACGAGACATCCTGACGCAAGAATCGAAATCAAACATCCAGCGGTCAGAGTTTTTGGCCAGGACGCTGTGCATCTCAGAGCACAATAAAATACGCCCATGAAGCTATCAGAGGCTCCTCAGGTGAAGGTGCCTGCAGTCTGGCTGCTGGGCATCGCCAGCGCGCTGTCACCCTTCGGAGTGACCATGGCTGTGCCTCTGCTGGCCACGATCGCAAGCCAGTTCCAATCCGATTTTGGAGTAGTTCAGTTCGTGACATCAGCCTACCTGCTCGGGCTGGCTGTGGCACAACCCTTCAATGGCTTTTTGTGTGATCGTTTTGGCCGCCGCCCGGTGATGCTGATCGGCTTTGCTGTTTTTGTCCTGACCAGCGCTGCAGCGGCTTTCGCAACCAGTATCAGCGGCCTGATTGCGTTCCGTCATGAACATTGCGGTGGCAATAACGCTGGTAGCCGGCTGGACGCTTACCCTGCTTGAGGTGGTGATTGGCGTTTCTCTGTTCGGTCTGCTGCTGCCTTTGGCCGTGTTAATGGCGGCTGCCGGTGGCATTTCACCATTGTCTCTGGCCGGCGCAGTCAACGAGCACCCGGAAATGGCAGGCACCAGTTCGGGGTTGTCCAGTGCGATCGGTATCGTATTCGGTGGCCTGTTCACAGTGTTGGCGGGAATTGTCTATTCAGGTGAATTCACTCCAGTCGCCTGGCTGGTGGCTTTATCCACATCGCTCACCGCAATCAGCTGGCTACTGGTGCGGCGTGCTCAGTCAGGCGCTGGATGACAATCTTGTGGTTTTCTTTCATGATGTGGAGCCACATTAACGCAAGGGAGCATCTGCATGCCGACCGCTTTGATTACCGGAGCCAACCGAGGGCTCGGACTGGAATTGGCACGTCAATATCTGGAAAAGGGCTGGAAGGTCATCAGCGCGAGTCGCGGATCTTCGCCCGCGCTGGAAGAATTGTCTCAGCATGCAGGACATGAAGCTCATCTTTTCGACCTGACTGACGATGCGGCCCTGTCAGAATTTGCAGCCGTTATCGGCGATCGACGGATCGATGTGTTGCTGAATAATGCCGGTACCATGGGCCGGCAAAATTTTGCGGAACACGGACTGAAGTCCGGGCGATTCGGCAGTTTCAACCGGTCTGAGTGGCATGAGATTCTCGATATCAACCTGTGTACGCCGATGCGCCTGGCCGAGCTTCTGGTGGAGCGAGTGGCAGCTTCCGGACAGGGCCGCATCATCACGATATCCAGTATGCTCGGCAGCATGGGCCTGAACACAGTAGGTGGTCTTTACGCTTATCGGTCCAGCAAGGCAGCGGTCAATGCGATCATGAAGTCCATGGCGATTGACCTGGCCTCACGCGGGATTATTACCATTGCCCTGCATCCGGGATTCGTACGCACAGACATGAGCGGCCCACAGGCGGAAATCGAGGCAGCAGATTCTGTGGCCGGAATGATCCGGGTGATCGACGACCTGACGTTTGAGGACACGGGTAAGTTTCTTGCCTGGGATGGCAAAGTATTGCCGTGGTAGGCCCGAGCGTCCCGTGGCGCTGGTTTTTCTGTCAGGAAAAGTCCTGGTAAAACTCAAGCCATGCCCCGTCAGGGGTCTGTAATGCCATGATTTTGGTATCGCCGAATGGCTCCAGCCGGGTGGAAATGATCCGTCCATCGACAGGAAGTAATCCCCGATGTGCAATCTGTTCTGCAAATGAGTGCAGATCGCTCACCGGGAATCTGAGCAGGTTCAGGCCCAGGTTTTGCGGCAAAGCCCTGGCGGCGACATCGCGGCCGTTTTGCCCCTCAATTTTTACCAGTTCAATTGAGCCACTCATGGTGCCTTCCGGCTGGAGAATCACCAGGTCAACAGGGGTGGTGTCGGCCTTTTCAGCGGATAAGCCCAGCACTTCGCCGCCCCGCCCTGACAGGGGAGCGTGGTGGTGCAGAACTTCGAGGAATCCCAGCTTCTCATAGAAACTGATGGCGCGGTCCATGTCAGCCACGGTCTGTGAAGAATTGAAGACATGGCTGAATTTCTCGAGGTCGCGCCAGTCCTGCTCCAGCGGGGGTGCCAGCCGTTCAATCAGGGCGATAATCACCGCGTCCGGTCCGGTGGCGAGCCATTCACGCACCTGCACCTGGCCGAATTGCCAGTCTATCGGCTGGCTGACACCCTGCCAGCCACGGCGCTCCAGCGGCTCAAGGAATGGATTCAGGGCCGGTACGCGGATATCCAGGTCGAAAATTCCGCCGCTGTCCCAGGTGTCGGTTCCAGCGCGAATTACTTCCTGCTCCCCGCATTCGAACTGGAATAGTCGAATATGGCCGGTCGTTGCTCCCGGGCTGCCCATCAGGCATTCCAGAACCCGGCAATCCTTGTCCAGGCCCCATATTGGCTTAAGCGAATCCGGCGATTCGCCTCGCCAAATCTCTTCCCAGCCACCAATCTGCGACAACACCTCAACCCAGCCATCGATGTCCGTGGTGGATATTCCTGCCTCGCTGAATCCTCCGGGTTTGCTGATCAGATTACTCATTCCGCTTCCTCGTAGAAATCAAGCCAGGCACCATCCGGTGCGCGGACGGAAAGTTGTCTGACCTCGCCCCAGGGAGCCAGGCGATGCCGGGTGATGGAACCTTCCGTCCTGATACCGTGATCAGTAAGTCGGTCTGCCAGCGCATCGAGGTTTTTCACCGGGAATCGGAGCATCAGCATGCCCAGGTTGGGTGGAACCGCACGTTCAGCCAGGTCGCGACCGGACAGTCCGTTGAAATGCAGTAACTCAACAGAACCTTCATTTATTCCCTGCGGGTGCAGTATCCACACCTCGCGCTCGATAGTGGTCGTCAACTCCCACGGCAACCCCAGCACATTGGGACCGGGTAAATCACTGACACCAGTCCAATTCATGTATTTTTGAAAGCCGAGTACATCGCGGTAAAAATGCAGGGCTGCCGGCATGTCGCGAACTACCTGGGTGGAATTGAAGGCCCGACTGATGTCGTGCATTCCCGGCCAGCCTTCAAGTTCCGGCTTGATTCGCTCAATCAGGGCGAAAGCCAGACCATCCGGCCCGGTGGTGATCCATTCCTTTACCTCGAAAGGCCCAAAACTGTATTGGATGGGGTCACTGTGGGCACCCCAACCGTAAGACTGAAAGTCGTGGAAATTTGCGTCCATGTCCAACACGCGTACATTGATATCCAGGATGCCACCACTTTCCCAGGTTTGGGCACTGGATCGGATTTGCAGTTGCCGGGCACCGTGGAATTGAACCAGGCGGATGTAACCGCGGCTGCTGCCCGGATTACCCATCAAGACCTGGGTGCCCGTGATAGCGGGGTCCAGCTGCCAGGCAGCCAGTGTTGCTTCGTCGAGTGAACCACGCAGGAGGACTTCCCAACCGGCGATGTCCTGCAGCTGGCCCACATGGCGGTTCAGATCTGAAACGCTTTGCACCACTTCCGTCCAACCGCTGACCTGGAATGGAAGGCCGGGAGCATCAGAATTCGAGTTGGAGTCTGCCTGACTGGTGGTCCCGAACAGGAACAACAAAATCGGCAGTAAGGAGCCGATTTTGGAATTTGATTCAATTTTCATGTGGCGGTGTTTTTAGTGTTTGATGAAATATACTATAGTTATAACATTAATGTTTTTGTTTCACAGCAACATCAAATTCAGGGCAAATCAAAGATATGAATAAATCAATCAACCGCCAGATTCACCTTTTATCCTATCCGGACGGAATTCCCGAAGAAAAAAACTTCGAACTGGTAGAGTCAGCTGTGCCGGAACCAAGATCCGGCCAGGTTTTGTGCAAAACCCGTTATCTCTCCCTCGACCCATACATGCGCAGCCAGATCGCAGGCCGTCATCTTTCCGGTTCACTGGCCCCGGGTGATTTGATGCGCGGGGAAAGCGTTTGTGAAGTTGTGCATTCACTGAGTCCGGATTTCAGCGCAGGGCAGTTGGTTCGTTGCATGGGCGGATGGCAGGAATATTCCGTTCAGGACAGTTCCGGCCTCAAGCTGGTTGAGCCCCGGATTCAACCACCGTCCTATGCTCTGTCGCTGTTGGGTATGACCGGACTCACCGCCTGGGCAGGAATGGTCTGGCAGGCGAAAGTGGGTGCTGGCGATAAAGTGCTGATTCCCGCAGTAACGGGCGGTGTGGGTGCCGCCGCGGCACAGTTTTGCCGCAATCGTGGCGCGCAAGTGATCGGCATTGCCGGAAGCGCGGATAAATGTGCTTTCGCAGTTCAGGAACTGGGGGTCAGCGCCTGCATCGATCGTAAGCACGAGAATGTCGCGGAACGTCTGGATGAACTGTTTTCTGACGGTATCGATGTTTATTTCGACCTGATAGGCGGGGAATTGCTCAACCAGGCTTCGGAACGGCTGGGACTGAATGCCCGCGTTGTGCTTTGCGGCCTGATGGCTGAGTACAACAGCCCGGATCGTGCCGGGGGTCCGCCGCCCGGATTCTGGATCCGGTCACGGGCCGTCGTTACGGGCCTGGTGGTGTACGACTACGAAGATCGCAGGGATGAGTTTATCGATGCTTGTCTGCCGGATCTTGAATCCGGAAAACTGAAGCAACCCGAAGATGTTTCACAGGGCATTGACTCTGCACCAGCGGCGTTTTGTCGACTGATGAAAGGAGAGAACTTCGGTAAAGCCATCGTTGAATTCTGATAAGTCCAATGGAAAAAACGACTATCGTCATAATCACCCTGGTTGCCTACAAGCTGGTGTTGATTGGGATCGGCTTCTGGGCCCATTCCCGGACCAGAAACGAGGAGGATTTCTTTCTCGGCGGCCGCGGCCTTGGGCCGCTGGTAGCTGCCATTTCTCATTCCTCCAGCGCATCCTCGGCCTGGACCCTGCTGGGGCTCAGTGGCCTGGCCTTTGTGCTGGGAGTTTCCACGATCTGGATCGTGATCGGTTCTATTATCGGGATGTTGGTGGCCTGGTTCTGGATTGCTCCACGCCTGATGGAGCAAAGTCGCCGAAAAGACCAGATCACGCTGACCGAATTCCTGGCGGATGATAGCGAAGGCCCAATGCGTCGGAATATTGTGGTTTCCGCTTCCGCGATCGTCATCTTCTGCTTCACCTTTTACGTGGCGGCCCAGTTCCAGGGGGCAGGCAATACCTTCGCCAGTACTTTCGATCTGTCGATGACCAGCAGCATTATGATCGGCGCCCTGATCATCATGATTTACACCCTTCTGGGCGGCTTTTGGGCGGTCAGTGTCACCGACACGGTGCAGGGCATGTTGATGGCATTCACTGCGTTAATTTTGCCGATCGCAGCATTGATCGAGATCGGTGGTTTAAGCGCTTTCGTGGAAGGCCTGAAAGCGGTCAGTTCACCTGCGCAGCTGAGTTGGACCGGAAATGCCGCCGGACTGGTCGCGCTGGGCGTAGTGCTGGGTGGTCTTTGCATCGGCTTCGGTACTTACGGCCAGTCGCACTTGCTGGTGAGGTTCATGGCTTTACGCGATGATAAAGCGCTGCGCCAGGCGCGCTGGATTACGCTGGCCTGGTTCCTGGTCGTGTTCCTGGGTATGTACTTTCTTGGGCTGGCAGGGCATGTTTTGCATCAGTCAATAGAAAATTCAGAGAGCATTTTCTTTGTCTTGAACGACAGTCTGTTTCCCCCAGTTTTGGGCGCCATACTGCTGGCCGCGGTGCTCTCGGCCATCATGTCCACCGCCGACAGCCAATTACTGGTGGCGGCTTCGGCCATTGCACACGACCTTGGACATGGAAGAAGCCACCCGAAGACCATTATGTTGATTTCACGGCTGACTATCGTAGCCCTGGTGGTCATTTCAGTGCTTGTGGCTCTGTATCTGCCGGCCACCATTTTTAACCGGGTTCTATTTGCCTGGATCGCTTTGGGTTCGGCATTTGGTCCAACCGTGTTTATGCGCCTGGCGGGCGTCAGGCTCAGAGCGGGCGGGGTACTGTTGTCCATTTTACTCGGGTTCGTGCTGGCGGTCACATTCTACCTGCTGCCGAGCGCACCTGGTGATATCGCTGAACGACTGCTGCCGTTCATGGCGGGTCTGTCGGTGTTGTTCCTGTCCAGGGCTTCTTCCGCGCGGACCTCGTAAATGGCCCGTGTGTCATCCATCTGCGGCTGGGCTGATGTCGCCGCGATCACCTGGAAGCCTCGTTGCTGCCAGTGCTCTACGGCGATTTCAAATAACCATTGTGGGTATGGGCAGGCCAGGGCAATTCGTTCAGCACCCAGGTGAAGAAGGGCGTTTTCCAGGGCTGCTGCCGCGGTGACGATGGGATAGCCGAATTTTGCCTGCAATTCCTGGCAGTAACGCTTTTCCTTTTCCCGGCCAAGCAGATAAGTGGACGCTGTACAGGCAAATCCCACAGCGTCCAGCTTCATTGTGTCAAAGCGTTCCAGCGTTCCTTCAAGCCCTTCAAAATAGTCGATGAAGCGCTGCCGGGGTTCGCCGCGGCTGGTGCATCGACTGGTGAGCATCGAGACGCCGGCAGGCAACAGTAATTGTATTTCTGGTTCGACAGTGGGGTTGGCCTGCGGCGTGACGATTCCGATTCTTCCCAGCCTGTTTTAGTTTCCGGTGCAGGCCCGGTCGGGCTGTTTTGCGCTGTATTGCTGACAGAGGCCGGCTACCCGGTCATTAGTTCTTGAAAAAAACAGTGGCCTGTCATTGGATATGCGGGCTTCGACTTTCCATCCCGCCACACTGGACCTGATTCAACCACTGGGATTGGCGGAACCTCTGGTGGCCCGTGGGTCCAGGGCCTCACGCTGGCAATACATGATTCACGGTACGCAGAATCGCGCCGTTTTCGACCTGAATGTGATCTCTGACCTGACCGGACATCCTTACCGGCTCCAGTGCGAACAGTTTCATTTCACCGCCCTGGCACTGGAAAAGCTGAAGCATAATCCCATGTTCGAAATGCGCTTCAACAGTGAGGTACGTGAAATACGTCAGGATGGAGATGGCGTAAACTTGCTGGTTTGCGATCACCGTGGCTGCGTCGAGTGCCGGACGCCGTGGCTGATCGCTGCGGACGGCGGTAAAAGCACGGTACGCAAAAACCTCGCTCTGGCTTTTGAAGGCAGCGTCTTTCCCAAGACATCCATTACCCTGGTGCTGGACTATCCGTTTCAGGATGACGTGACTGATCTGCTGGGTGTGAACTACGTCTGGACTGATAACGGGCATTGCAGCCTGATGCAGATTAGAGACCTGTGGCGTTTGTCCTACTCGCCGGACCAGGATCAGAGTGTCGAGGAGGCACTGTCCGAACCGGTGGCGCAGAGCCATGTGCAGGCCATATTTCCCAGGAGCACGCCCTATACCCTGTTGCAGAAAAATTATTACACGCTGCAACAGCGCTGCCTGGATTCATTCCGGGTTGGTCGTGTGCTGTTCGCCGGAGATTCTGCGCACCTGAACAGCCCCGCCGGCGGCATGGGTATGAACGGCGGCATTCACGACGCCAATTGCCTGGTCGGGCACCTGATTCCGGTGTTGCAAGGCGAAGATGATAAGCTGTTGGATCGTTATTCACGACGCAGGCGGTCCATTGCCCTGGAGGAAGGTCAGCGCCTTTCGGCCAGGAATTACCGCAGGCATCGGGAAACTGACCCGCAGAAAAGGATTCAAATCTTGCAGAAACTGCAAGACACTGTGAACGACGCGGAAAAAATGCGCGAATTCCTGTTGGATTCATCCATGATTCGCTCCCTGCAGCGCGAGAAAGAGATTGAATAGCCCATGGCAATCAAGTCTGTAGCCCAAATCCAGTCCGAATCAGACATTGCCATACCCTCGACTGTAGGAGGCCGCCATGCGGCCGAAACAGCTACATCGAATCCGGAACAGATCCCCGTCATCTACCCTGCTACCACCGAAGTCGGCCCCCCTGGCTTATGAAGCCCACATGGAAAAGGTTCTGGCCTACATGGATCTCGCCCGCGCCGAGGGCGCTGAAGTGCTGGTGGGTGGAGGCCGTGTGGAAGCCCTGGCGCCCGGCTATTTTGTTGAACCGACCGCTGTTCTGGTTGAAAACAATACGCTGCGAGTGTGCCAGGAAGAGGTATTCGGGCCCTTTGCCACCATCCAGGTATTTGATGACGAGGAAGAAGCGATAGCCATTGCAAATGACTCTGAATACGGCCTGGTCGGCTATGCCTGGACGGATAATCTGGCACTTGGGTTGAAACTGCAGCAGTCGATCAGAGCCGGAACGGTGTGGATCAACACACCCTTGCTGCGCGACTTGCGGGCGCCTTTTGGCGGCTTCAAGAATTCCGGCATTGGCCGGGACGGACCGCGTCAGTGCGCAGAATTTTACACCGAGGAAAAAGCGACGATTATGCCGCGGAAATTGACTGCTTTACGAAAAATGGGAGTGAATTGATGCAGGCTTTACTGGACAAACTCCGCTCGGTGGCTGGGGCTGCAAATGTCACAACCGATGCGCTGGAATGTGAATATTTTGCCCAGGACGTTTATTCGCGATCCCATAGCGCTGCCGCCGTGGTGGCGCCGGGAGACAAAAACGAACTGGCAGCCATTGTCAGGACGACCACCGAATCGGGGGTGGCAGTCATTGCCCGCGGTGGTGGAATGTCTTATACCGGTGGGTATGTACCCTCAGAAGAGAACGCCATCCTGATTGATACGTTACGGATGAATCGCGTTGTGGAAATCAACCGAGAAGACATGTATGTCACGGTCGAGGCCGGCATTACCTGGTCTGCGCTATATGAAGCCCTAAAGGAGACAGGTTTGCGCACACCCTACTGGGGAACGCTGTCCGGCCTTTACGCGACGGTGGGCGGCAGCCTGTCGCAAAACAGCATTTTCTTTGGCTCAGGCCGCTTCGGAACTGCGGCGGATTCCGTAATAGGCATGGAAGTCGTGACGGCCGATGGCACCATCCTGAACACGGGCTCGGCATCGCAGATCAACGCTTCACCATTCTTCCGGCATTTCGGCCCCGACCTGACCGGACTGTTTACCGCGGATTGCGGCGCCCTCGGCATCAAGGCTACGGCCAGTTTTCGTCTCATACCGGAACTACCGGTGCAGGCATTCGGCTCTTTTGCATTTGAGGATCATCCTTCCATGATGCAGGCGATGAGCGATATTGCCCGGCAGGACGTGGTGACCGAATGTTTTGGGTTTGATCCCTATTTGCAGCAGCAGCGCATGAAGCGGGATCGCCTGGCAAACGACATTAAAAAATTGGGGGGCGTTCTGAAGGCAGCTGGTGGATTGGGCAAGGCCATCAAGGCAGGTGCCAAAATGGCCGTCGCAGGCAGGGGTTTCATGGATGATGTGAAATGGTCATTTCACGTGATGACAGAAGCGCACACGGAGGCTTCGGCCAGCGCCAACCTGCAAAAAGTGCGGGATATCAGCGAAAAGCATGGTGGCAGGGAACTGGCGGACAGCATTCCGCGGCTGGTGCGCGCCAATCCCTTTGGCCCGGTGAATAACATGCTGGGTCCGGCTGGTGAGCGCTGGGTGCCTGTGCATGCACTGGTGCCGCACTCCAGGGCGGTTGAAACTCTTGATCGGGTCGAGGCCCTGTTCGGTGAATGCAGCCAGGAACTGGAAGAGCACGATATACATACCGGATATCTGTTGGCGACTGTATCCACCCATTGTTTCGTCATCGAGCCGGTATTTTTCTGGCCGGATGAGCTGATGGAGATACACCGCCGCAGTGTAGAGCCGGCTCATCTGAAACACCTGACGGAATTTCCGGCAAATCTGGTAGCCCGTGAAACGGTGGCCAGCATTCGCGAACGCCTGGTGGATTTACTCAAGGATCAGGGCGGCGTTCATTTGCAGCTTGGTAAAAGTTACCGCTATCGTGAAGGCCTGCGGCCGGAAACATTCGCACTAGTACAATCTATCAAGAAAATAGTTGATCCTGGTAACCGAATCAACCCCGGCAACCTGGGGCTGTGATGTTAAGAAGTTACACCTGCCTGGATTATGAAGGCCAGGTTCAACAAACCCACTACCGGGTGTCCGGATCCGGTCCGCCACTGATTCTGCTCCATCCGTCACCGCTTTCTTCCGCTTTCATGGCGCCACTGATAGAGCTGTTCGGGGGGATGGCCAGGGTGTTTGCGCCTGACACACCAGGCTACGGTGCTTCTGACCCATTGCCCGATCCCGGAACAGACCTGTCCGCATACGTGGATTGGCTGCGCCGCTTCATGCATTCGAAAGAACTCTCATCGGCTGGAATCTATGGTTCTGCGACCGGTGCGCAGATCGCCATCCAGTTTGCGCGGACCCATCCGAAGATGGCCGAGTACGTGGTGCTGGACAACACCGTGCATTTCACGGATGAAGAGCGCGAACGGATCATGAAGAATTATTTTCCGGACATGACACCGCAGGCCGACGGCAGTCATTTACACAAAGCCTGGGAAATGTCCACCCGGCTCTATCAGTATTTTCCCTGGTTCGACCAGAGCGATGATTGCAGAGTGTCTGACGCAGAACCGCCGGTCGAGTTGGTTCACGGCACACCATTTTTATATGTTCCGGCCACTCAAAATCATCGAGCCGGTCTGCATAACGCCGCAGGATGCTGCCCCGCCAGCGCAAAATACGCGTGGGCCTGGTGATGGTTTGCACATTACGGGCATCTTCGTTGTTGAATGCCGCACGGTAGGCCCGGTCATAGTCCGCGCCTGCAATCAGATAGGACATTGCTGTGCCGTGAACCAACTCGACCG
>PVMS01170778.1_pt1 | contig 12047 bp, 12 predicted proteins | sample 1853461 | NCBI WGS metagenome assembly PVMS01 (sample SAMN08582032, study PRJNA380276) | Marine sediment metagenome, whole genome shotgun sequencing project. | isolation source: ocean sediment barecode stripped | collected 2017
CACGAGTTACGGGATCTCGAATCTCAGATCTCAAATCTAAGGGCTCAGATCTCAAAACTCAGATCTAAGATTTGCGATCATTAGATCACAGATCTCCTTCCCCCAGCCATCTGGCGGTAATTTCGGCCAATTCCACTTGCACTTCATCAGTGGTTTTATCTGCGGATTTCAACATATTGAATCCGTGATCAGCGCCATCAATAACATGCAATGTAGTGTTGTTTCCCAGTGAATTCAACCAGGGTTTTAGCAAATTCAAGTCTGCCAGCTTGTCCCGGTTTCCTTGTAGGAAGAGCATGGGGATTTCGATTTCCTTTAAATGTGTGCCCCTGCTGTCTCCAGGCTTTCCCGGGGCGTGAAGCGGAAACCCAAAAAACACCAATCCCGACACACCGTCGATTGGCTTCTTTGCCTGTGCCTGCGAGGACATTCGTCCGCCGTATGATTTACCACCTACAAGTAGCACAGTGTGAGGAGTAACCTGATGGGCTTTTTTTACAGCGGCTCTTACTGTTGCTTCCGAAATTGCCGGTGAACCGGGACTGCGTCTTCCTTGCTCCATATAGGGAAAATTGTAGCGCAGGGTACCAATCTTTTGCTCAGCCAGGTTACTTGCTAATCGAGTCATGAAACGATGTTCCATACCGACTCCGGCGCCATGGCCTAATACCATCATGGCTATCATATTGGGTGGAACCAATACCAGACCACTGACCGATTGGTTGCTGGTGGACAGGTCGATAGTAGTACGCTCTTCCTTCATAACTCAAACATTGCCCCCTAAAGTTAAATCAATCTGATACCCAACTGAATGCGGTTTACCCTAGTTGAAAATTCATTATAAAATTAAGCAAAAAATCTCAGTCAATATTTCTAATTTCGAGAATGAATCAAAGATCTTGAAGTGAGTGTCAAACATCTAGTATTACCGCTTTTATTAATCCCTCTTTTGGCTTACCCCTATACTGATGAAAGTCATTACAGTAAGACTTTCCAAGAAACAAGATTTTTCCGGGTATTTACCCCTTCTTTATATAATCCAGCCAATGCCAATGAACGGTATCCGGTTATATACTATTTTCATGGTTGCGGAGGTAGTTATCAGCGCAGTGGGACCTACAGTTACATAGATTATGGATTAACCCCTCCAATAACAGAAAACAATAGCGATGACCCTGCCTATGAATTTCCAAATAACGTTGATTTTGAGAATTTTGTGTACCACAATGAAGTGATAATTGTTAGTGTAGACGGCCGAATAGCAGGTATTCCTGGTTGTGGGGTATATTTCCCATCACAGGTTGATTCATGGGAAGGAAACTACTACAATTTTTCAACCTACATCCGGGAACTCATTTCTGTGGTAGATTTGCGATACCATACCAAGGCTGGTCCCCAGTATCGCGCTGTAAGTGGACTATCAATGGGGGGACAGATGGCTATTTGGATTGCAGCTACCAACCCCCATTTGTTTAGAAGTGCTTCAGAATTCTGTCATTCGCCAAACTTCTATGATGTGGGTGAACCTTCCTATCTAACAACCATTGACGTTAAACAGTTATGGAGGAATTTTAGAGGATTACCTTTCAGGCATACAACCACTGACCGGGACTATCTCCAGTATTATACCGCACAATTGTTTGAGACATATGATGGTGCAGGCTTTAAAAATGAGTATTATTTAGCTGATTTTTGTAATCATCATGCAGCTAGAATAGACCTGCAGTTTGATTTCCATCTAAATTCATTTAACCAATCCAAAAATAGGATTGCTTGTTTCTCACATATTAACTTATACCCGGGATTTGAAGTATGGGGATATAATGTTTCGAGCTCCAAAAAGGGAAATGGTTGGATATATCTTCATGATGTATCAAAAAACGGATTAGGGATTTATACCAGGAAACGTTTACCATATGCCACAAGCCTTTCGGAGTTTGATATCAAAGTAGTTACACCTGCTAATTATATTCCCAATGCGTATTATACACTTTCAAGATACTCATACCGCGACAACAGTGTAAAAAATCAGTATATAAATGCCGATTCTTTAGGTAAATTAACTATTGCTTCAATGGGAGGAATGGGAGAGGAGATTGGCATAATCGGTAAGGGGCTTCAACCTCCGGTATTCGTTCTTACAGATCCTATCAATGAAAATATATATTTGACAGCCCAAATTGACACGCCACTTTCCTTTGATGTAGTTAACTTGTCATCATTACCTCAAACCGTAGAATTCACGGTGTCAACAGAAAACAATGATCTGTTAAAAATACTTAGTCAGCCTAAATCTGTAGTCTTGCCTGCAAAGTCTAAAACACACATCGACTCACTAGTGGTGGTTTATGGAAGCAATCTAGATGACTATAAAAATACCGGTTATATAAAAATTGGTACTTCAATTGATGGGACTGATCAGGAAAGAGAACATATCATACCGGTAGTAGTTAAAAGGGTTAGTTCTGAACAAGAAGCCCCTTGTATAAAAATATTTGACGGCAGGTCTGAAGAGCTTGCTTTGTTTAAATATGATTGGAATGGATGGGATCATCCCTATTCATCCGGAACGATATCAGAAGGAGTTGGAAATGGGAATGGAAGAGCTGAAATGAATGAAACATTTTCCCTATGGATCCGCCCTCAATCATCATCAGGTTCATTGGTTGACTCCACTTGGCAACCAACCACTCCCATCAATTGGAAGGTGAACCCGGATGTGACTGTTAAAGATATCCTGCGGCATCAATATAGTACTGGTAGAGCAATTCTTTCCGCTCAAATTAGTCTCAACCGAAAACCTACCAAGGAAAAACCTGTCAGAATTCCACTTCAGATGGAATCACTAAAAGTACAATATTTGGAAAACGATTGTCATAGAAATACTGCCGATGATTTTCGTTATTCATATTATGACCTGGTCATTTATGAAGACGGTTCTGTAGGAATGGAAATAAAACCTTAAACAATAGCTTGCTTTAACAGAAGGTAGTTATTCCTCGGAGTCATCTAGTTCCTGGTCCTCATTAGGTAAACTATCAAAGTCATCGTCTGAATCATCATCTACCACATGATAACCACCAGAGAGGTTCATCCGAACCAAATAGAGAGTATCTTTGGTTTCAAAAGGAAGCGCTGAGATAGGTTCTCCATTGGAATTGTTGAATCGAAGCAGATGTTCCTGGTAGCCATGCGGAAATCGATCCTTTAGTTGGATCAATACTTCAGTTGGCATTTGATCATAATCTTTAATGATTCTTTTTTTATTCATTGCTTTAAGTTTTGATGAATGCAATATATCAGTAAGCGATGTCAAAAAAAGTTGATCATTTTAGGAAAACTATTACATGCAAGGTTTGAAATATTATTAGTATTTTTTGAAGACATTGAAACAAACTGACTCAGGAATTGCACAAATAGGCTTAATCACAGCTACTTCGCTGGTAATTGCCAACATGGTTGGAACCGGCATATTTACTAGCTTAGGGTTTCAGGTTGCAGAAATGCCTGCGGTCTTTCCACTGATCTTCTTATGGATCGTAGGTGGAGTAATTGCATTATGCGGTGCTTTGACTTACGGAGAGTTGGGTGCAGCCCTACCTAGATCCGGAGGAGAATACCATTTACTTTCAAGGATATATCACCCAATAATAGGCTTTTTATCTGGCTGGGTTTCAGCAACACTGGGCTTTGCAGCGCCCACAGCACTGGCAGCCATTGCACTAGGCAAGTATACAGAGGCAGTATTTCCATCGGTAGATGGCACCCATCTGGCAGCCATAGTGGTGGTGGTTATTTCGATTATCCATGCCTACAGTATAAGGTTGGGTAGTGTATTTCAAAATATCTCTACATTCCTAAAAGTGATTTTAATCTTGGTGTTTGTAGCAGCTGCAGCTTTCATTCCTGACCCACAACCTATTTTGCTGTTACCAAAATGGACTGATTTTCAATTAATTATCGGTCCAAGTTTCGCGGTGTCACTTATTTATGTTTCCTATGCATATACCGGGTGGAATGCGGCAGTCTATATTGCCGGGGAGATTAAAGATCCTGAAAAAAACCTCCCCAGGTCATTGTTTACGGGGGCAGCCATTGTACTGGTGCTGTATGTTTTATTGAACTATGTATTTCTTTACACCGTCCCCATGGCGGACCTGGCTGGCAAAGTGGAGATAGGATTTTTATCAGCCATCAATATATTTGGTAATACCGGTGGTGAAATGATGTCAATGTTGATCGCATTACTTCTGGTATCAACCGTAAGTGCCATGGTTTTTGTGGGGCCTCGTATTTCAATGACCATGGGAGAGGATATGCCGGTGTTGCGTTTGTTAGCTAGAAAGAGCCCCGGTGGAATTCCGGTAAATGCCATCGTGTTTCAAATGATCGCCACCTTGTTGTTTATATATACCTCTAGTTTTGAGCAGGTCCTGATATATGCTGCATTCATGCTGACATTTTTTACTTCGCTCACGGTCTTCGGGGTGTTCGTTTTACGTATTACTAAACCTGAACTACCACGGCCATATAGAACCTGGGGATATCCGATTACACCAGCGATATATGTACTACTCAATGTTTGGATCATGGTATATGTTATTATAGAGCGCACTACAGAAACATTGATTGGGATTGGGATTGCGGCAGCCGGGTTGATTCTGTATTTTATCAATGCGGTTTGGTTTCGGAAGAAATAGTAACAAAAATGCTATAGCTCATACTGCTCGTCCCATTCCAAATAATTTTGCAATCGTTCAATGCACTCTTGCAAATCAAAAGCAGCAGGATCCCATTGTACTCCATCTGCCAGGCCTAGCCAGTTCCTAAGATCCTCATATTCCGGGTCTTTTTGGTTAGAAATTCTCATCAACAGATCATAGTAACCCCACAAGCCTCCACAGTCTTCCGGTGGACAAGCGCCCTTACCTGAAATGCCAATTGGATTTAGAATCTTACCATCGGTAATCTCTTCCAAAAGAAGTGTATGCACCCATCCATCGCCAAAGTCATACTCATAGGTCATTTTCTGCTTGACTTTGTTGAATTCATCTCGGATCAGGACATTTTTGGCGTCCCGGGTACCGTCATCCCATTCAGGATCGGGAATTCCGATGTCATCCTTTATTTTGGGGTGCTTGAAAGCATAGAGGTGGGCATTGTCCCAATTCATAGCGGCTTGAACGGCCAGGTGCAACTGGTGAAAGCTAAAATGATCCGGTACCAGAATGCGCCGCCAGATAGGGGGTTTTGAGTTATTGAGCGTGATTTTAAGTTGTAGGGACATTTTTGTGGATTAGTGAGTTGGTGATTTAATGAATGTAGCAAAAATTCATGAACTAATTTTAACCAACATAATTTGTGGGGCTGACGGTGGCGGTCCGGGTCGGTGGGGGTGATGGGCAAGTTGGTGAAGGAGCGAAGGGAGCAGAGTAGATTGTGGCGAAATTGATAGTAGTTAATATGGTATTAAGACCTGGCCATACTCATTTTGTCTATTGTACCAAAAATTGAAACTCCCATGATCCATTTTTACCTCCTAATTAGAGACAAAATGAATGAGTTTAATTTCAATTACGATTTTAACAGATTAAGCGCGGTTGAACTCCAAAGGATATCAAATTAGTGGATTTGAACCATCTGAAAATTATTTTGCTATTATTGGATATGGCCTCCAATCACGCTTTCTTTTTGTAACTTTAAGTTATACCATAGATCGAATCGTATTTCATCAAGTTATCATAGCCAATGAAACGCAAATCAAAAATTACTATTGCAATAAATAAAACTACCGGCAAGACAATAGATGAGATGAGTTGGACAGAAATTCACGCTCTTCTTGGTAAGCCCATTAGCCAAAAAGAGATGATAGCGCGCTTCAAACGCTCCAACTCATAATTCATCAACTCACCAACTCAGCCATTTCCTAAAACCCCAAAATCTCCCTCAGCCTACTATATCCACTTCTGCTTACTGATATTTGTCCCTCACCCTTCAATATCGCTACATGTGAATCTTTACCATACGGTTCCAGTTTTGAAAGTTCGGCCAGGCAAAGTATATATGAACGATGCACCCTTACGAACTCCTTGTGTGGGAGATGGTCTTGAAAATACTTCATAGTCTGTTGTTTGAGAAACTTCCCATGGTGGGTGTGAATGTACACGTAGTCATCCGTAGCTTCAATGTATCGGATCTTGTCCACGGCTATTATGTTGATTTTACTGCCGTTCCTGACTACTACCCGGTGCAGGTCGCCGGTTTCCTGATGGTATCGGATTAGATTGAGTATTTCAGGTGGAGTGCCGGATTCAGTCAATTTACTTCTGGCTTTGTCAAGGGCGACGTCCAGTCGGTCTTGTGCATAGGGTTTTAATAGATAGTCAATGGCATTTTGTTCAAATGCTTTAAGTGCATATTGATCATATGCTGTAGAGAATATGATCACCGGATGGTGATCCAGAAGTTCCAGCATTTCAAACCCGCTCAACTTAGGCATCATTATATCCAAAAAGATCAGATCGGGCTTTAGCTCATGAATGGCTTTTAAGCCCTCAAAACCGTTTTGACACTCGGCAATAATTTCAATATCATCATGAGCTTCTAAATATTTTTTGATGATGTCGATAGCCAACTGTTCGTCATCAATAATTATGGTGCTGATAGTGGACATTATTGGGGGATTTCAAGTGTAACTTCAAATACATTTTCTTTCACACCATATCGCAATAGATCTTCACTTCCATAGAGCAGTGCTAGTCGCTGCTTGATATTCTTCAGTCCAATACCGGACCCCTTGTTAGATACTGCTTCCCGATCAAAGTTATTGGAAATAGTAACGACCAGTGAATAGTTGGTTAATTCAGCGTTTAGATTAATGGTTATGGTTTCTATGCTTTCCTGTACTCCATGTTTAATGGCGTTTTCAATAAGTGGCTGCAACAATAAGTTGGGTATTTTACTTTGGTAACACGCTTCCTGAACCTTATTATGAAATTGCAACCTATCACCAAAACGAACTTTCTCAATGGACAGATACAATTCGATGTTTTCCAATTCGGTTCCCAACAGATTGGTTTCGCGATTGTCTTTACCAATCGAATACCGCAAAAAACTACTAAGGTTAATGATCATTTGCTGGGCCTTTGGCGGATCACTTATAGTTAGTGCGCTGATGGAATTGAGGCTATTGAAGATAAAATGAGGGTTAATTTGAGATTTCAGCATGCGCAATTCTGCCTCTTTCACTTCCGTGGCCAACTGGAGTTCACGGTTTTTTTGCTCCTGAAGGTTTTGATAATAATAGATCAGGTAATACATCAGTACCAAGACAGTATAGTAAAACGCCCCGGAAATTGTACGCCAGAGTAGTGAACTGTCAAGAAATTGTTGGTAAACGCTATCCGGCTGTATGAGGTGCAACATACTGGAGCAGATCCAGATCCATAGAAAAATTGCCACAATGCCTGTGCCTAACAATGTCAGCATTGGACGGCTATCGGTGATGTCCTTGGGAATTGAGAACCTAACAAGATACCAATACCCTAAACCCATACCTGCAAACAACGTGTTAAAAACCAGACTATCCTGCAAGGAGTGGATCCAGGGTATCCCTAAATAGAAATGGAGTAAGGAAAAATGAGTAGTACCTATTAATACCCATATCAGGAAATAGTATGCAGCAGCAACACTGCCAAGAATTGGATGCTTCATATGGCTTTAAGCATTCTTGATTTCACCACCACCAAATAGAATTAACCCCTTAATATGTAAAACTTTATGCGGATCTGTTTGGTATTTATCTATCATCCGATGGTCCTCAAATGATCCAAACACCACTGTTAGTTGAGAAACATTTACCGTCCAGTCCAATGGGACCTTAAAAGATGAACCTCCAAATAGGGTTAGAAGATCTATTATATTGGAGTTTGGTGAGAGCGTGGCCGGTCTCATATCAATATCGATACCGCCGAAGATTGCCGTGGCCTTCCCACCGGCAAACACCTGGGATGTAACTTTTTTCTCTAAACTACTGAAAATGGCCATTCCATCTATTTCCGGGCTATTAGCGTCCGTTGTAAGGTTGCTTTTTCGATGCCTCAACAGTAGGACAATACCTGCCAGAACCAGTCCCAGGGGCCATAATTCCCTAAAACTAAAATAATGCAGGCCCAGGATGTCATAGATGAATAAAAACAAGGCCCCAATCATCAGAGGAACAAACCCTTCTCTTCTACCCAAGGAAATACCAACCACTCCTATCACGATCAGCAGCGCTTTCCATGAGAAAAATACTGAAGGCAAAGGAAGTAGATGAAGGTTTCTTAACAGAAATGCCAGACCCAGTACTACTAACACCAATCCAGTCCAGTTACGCTGTTTTATTTGGTTATTTTCCATCTTATTGTTTATTAACTTTCAACTTTAACTTTTTTGAACAGTCCTGGATCTTGCCAGCATTATCACTCCTAAGAGGATCAACGCCACCGGCCACCATTGGTAAATGTGTCCAATTACCATAAATATTTCATCTGTAATTAAAAAGAATGCTCCCAGAAGCATAAGAAACAGCCCCGCTCTCCTGCCTAGCAGCATTAGCAAAAATCCTATGGCTATTAAGATCACCTGCCATGAAAATAAATAGTGGGGTAGGTAGAAGTGTATATTAAAGAAATCCCAATGAAAATTGTTGTTGAGGTAAGCTACTCCGATAACCAGTAAGCATACACCCATCCAATTAGTTCTATCCAGATTACGTTGACTCATGGTTTGACCATTCAATTTAGATCAAACTAACATATATTAAATCAAAGTGTCCAGAGCGAATCGGTAAGTTGCGGAAATTTAGGGGTGAATGGTGGATCTTTCCAGATCATTTAGTTTTTCATGATTAGTTCTGACGATTTGATAAATTCACCTAATTAAAATACCCGTAAACTGTCAATTAGTTTAATAATCAATCTCTTTTTTGAAAAAAGTATATTAATTCAGACGGACTGGGCTAAAATTTGACTTTGGTTTGATTATAATTTGTAAAAATTCTACTTTTAAGGTTTAAAATTGACAGTAGTAGGATTGTTAAACATTAATTACTAAACGATGACAAAGAGTAAGTTAGAATACATTTGGCTGGATGGATACAAGCCCACGCAAAGCTTGAGAAGTAAAACTAAAATCGTCAGTGATTTCACTGGGTCTCTGGAAGATTGCCCAATATGGTCATTTGATGGAAGTAGTACCGAACAGGCAGAAGGTAGCTCTTCAGACTGTATTTTGAAGCCGGTGGCTATTTTTCATGACTCGACTAGAAAGAATGGATATCTGGTAATGACGGAGGTGTTGAATGCTGATGGGTCTCCTCATGCAAGCAACGGCCGGGCAGCAATTGACGACGATGACAGTGATTTCTGGTTTGGTTTTGAGCAAGAGTATTTCTTCTGGGATAATAATACTAACAAACCACTGGGATTCCCCGAGAGCGGTTACCCGGGACCTCAAGGTCCATATTACTGCGGAGTTGGTACTGGAAAAGCATACGGTCGCGAGATAATGGATGACCATCTGGATCAATGCCTGGATGCTGGTATCAACTTGGAGGGTATTAACGGCGAAGTAGCTGCTGGACAATGGGAGTTTCAAATCTTTGCAAAAGGTGCCAGATCAGCCGGTGACCAGGTGTGGGTAGCGCGCTACCTGGCTGAGCGCAATGCGGAGCAGTACGGAGTGTCTATCAATTGGCACCCCAAGCCGGTGTCGGGTGACTGGAATGGCTCTGGAATGCACTGTAATTTTAGTAATAGCCTGTTAAGGGAAGCCGGGAGTGAAGAGGTGTTTAAAACTGTTTGTGATGCTATTGGAAAACAAATAGAAGCACATATTTCTGTTTATGGCGCCGATAATGACATGCGTTTAACAGGACTACACGAAACTCAGGCCATCGATCAGTTTAGTTACGGGGTTTCGGATAGAGGTGCATCGATCAGAATTCCCAATGTAGTGGTGGACAATGGATGGAATGGATATCTGGAAGATCGTCGTCCTGCTTCAAACGGAGATCCATATAAAATTGCAGCGGTTATAATAAAAACGGTTAAAGCCGTAAATGTTTCAACAGCGTCAGTTTAATATGATATGCACCAATTGGTGAACTGGTAAAGAAAATGGGCCATTGTTTGTATGGCCTTTTTTTAGCCCTGAATTCACTTGTTTTGATTAGGCAATTTGAAAATTTTGGACTTTCAAGAATTTGTGCAATCACTTGAACGGGATAAACCTCCGGTGACTGCAAACCAGCTACTAAGCGCGTTATGGCAGGATGCTAAAGGCAATTGGTCAAGAGCACATAGTATTGCACAAGAAGTTGACGGGCCTATGGGCTGTAGGGTTCATGCTTATCTTCACCGCAAGGAAGGTGATTTGTCAAATGCAGGATACTGGTACAGCAGGGCAGGGAAGGCAAGACCTGATGTAGATACGAAGACTGAATGGGAGGAGCTGGTACGAGCTTTGATATGATATAAATGTCCAACCAGCCTGCCGGCTGGCAGGCATTAAATAAGCAATAAGGAAGTAGGGGAGGATATTCTATAAGTGCTTGAATAAGAATGAAATAGATTTTATTTTATGAGAAAAGCCACGTTCGGTGCGGGATGCTTCTGGTGTGTGGAAGCGATATTTCAAAACCTGAAAGGGGTTATTCGGGTGGTATCCGGTTATACCGGCGGTCAGCTGGAAAATCCAAGTTATCAGCAGATATGTACAGGAACTACGGGCCATGCGGAAGTTACACAAATCACTTTTGACCCTGAAATTATTTCCTATACTGAATTGCTAGAGATATTCTGGAAAACACATGATCCGACCACTTTAAACAGACAAGGCAATGACGTGGGCTCTCAATATCGTTCAGCAGTATTCTATCACCATCAGGACCAAAAAGAACAAGCGGAAAAGATGAAAGCCTTACTGGAACAATCTAAAGTTTGGCCGGATCCCATAGTAACAGAGATCAGCCCGTTAGGCACTTTTTTCCCAGCTGAAGATCATCACCAAAACTATTTCAACGAACATGGTGAACAACCTTATTGCCAGTTGATTATAAAACCGAAAGTTCGGAAATTAGAAAATCTGTTTGGAAACAAAGTTAAGAATTGAATTTCTAGCTAAAAATTAACACCTTTGTTATTCGGTTAATTTAAATAAAAATGATTTTTCTTCGTTCTTATTTAGTATTTTTTAATTGGTTATTGATTTTTTATATAAACCTGTGAATTATGTTTACTAACAAAGTAGATTCCCGTATAACGGAAATCAGCAACTCAAGCAATACCATTAGCAAGGACACAACTATCGATGGAAATGTAGAAACCACAGGAAATCTTCGGATTGAAGGTAAAGTGAAAGGTAATATTCGCGCCCGATCAAAGGTAGTCCTGGGAGTTTCAGGCGAAGTTGAAGGCAAGATCTTTGCTCAAACCGCAGATATTGAGGGAGCAGTAAAAGGAACCGTACAGGTGGAAGGTCTTCTGACCTTAAAATCCAATGCACACATTAAGGGTGATATTAACACTGGCAAGCTGGTAATGGAGGCGGGAGCCGTTTTTGATGGGAGATGTAAAATGGGTTCTTTTAAGAACCCAGATACCATGGAGTCAATGGAGTCAACCAAAAATGTACAGAGACCAATTCCAAAGCCAGTAGATAAACCTGAACCAAACATTTCAAAGCCTACTTTATCCAGCCAACAGGTTTAGATTTTCCCTATTGGAAAAAGAGTTAAGTAAACCAACCATTGCTCAATTAATTGATGCTAAATCTCTGCTAGATTCAGAAATTGTTGGTTTTTCCCGTGATCAGCGAAAGATTCATGGACATCGTTTTGGGGAAGGACAAGTACAGGTGAGTCTAATTGCTGGATGTCATGCCGAGGAGCACACCGGCTCCATTTTTCTAAATCATTTGAGCAACTATCTGGGATCGCTACCGGAAGACCACCACCTCATCAGGCTATTTCGATGGTACATAATTCCATATGCCAATCCTGATGG
>PVMS01057719.1_pt1 | contig 12046 bp, 12 predicted proteins | sample 1853461 | NCBI WGS metagenome assembly PVMS01 (sample SAMN08582032, study PRJNA380276) | Marine sediment metagenome, whole genome shotgun sequencing project. | isolation source: ocean sediment barecode stripped | collected 2017
AATGCTGCGCCGGTCAGCAGGGCGATAGCGGGATTTGCCCAGAGAATCAGCGCCGCCAGCGCCAGAATCACGATCAGATAACCAGACCAAACGCGCGCCGGCGAGGCGGAATCCATTGATTGGGACCGATGACGAAAATCAAACTATAAGCTTATAACCAATAGTCTTAAAACGACGGCCTGATCAGAGTCGCTCACTTACCCGAAGGCGCGCTGGCGCGCGCGTGCCGCCCAAGACGGGATCGAGGTTCGGGTCGAGCTCCGGATCGAAATAGGGGCGCTCTCCTTCGACGGTTACCCGGTGCCCCTTGCGTTCGCTCGGCCAGTAGTCCCATAGCGCAAAATGCTGTGTGCAGCGATTGTCCCAGATCGCCAGGGCATTTTTGCTCCAGGCAAAACGGACCTGAAACTCCGGTCGTTCGATGTGCGCATATAGAAACTCGAGCAACGCGTCACTCTCGCGGTTCGTCAGCTCGTTGATCTTCGTCGTGAAGGCGCGATTGACGTACAACGCCCGGCGGCCGCTGTCGGGATGGGTGCGAATGACGGGATGTACCGAACTCGGGTAGACCCGACCGTTGTCATCCACGCCGCGCTCCGCGTAGCGGCCGCGGTAGACATGTTCCGAGGCATGGGTCGCGGTCAGCGTGCACAGCAACTCCTGCAATGGTTTCGATAGCGTTTCGTACGCCGCGTAGGTACTCGCAAACAGCGTGTCGCCACCGCTTTCAGGTAGCACATGCAGTTGCAGCAGGGTCGCCAGCGGTGGCCGCTCGTCACAGGAGACGTCGGTATGCCAACCGTTGCCGTTGGCGATGCGCGATTCCCGGGTGGTGTGGATCACGAACACTTCCGGGAAGCCGTCCAGATGCGGGGCTGCAGGATGCTCGTGTAGCGGTCCGAACCGGCGCCCGAGTGCAATCTGCTGGGTGGGTGAGAGGGCGGGCTGATCGCGCAGGAAAATTACCTGGTGTGCCGTCAGGGCGTCAGACAGTTGACGAAACTGTGCGTCATTCAGGTTAACGAGGTCGGCGCCGCGAACCTCGGCACCGATGGTCGGGGTAGCTGGAATGATGGTCAGGGTTGTGTCACTCATGGCTTTCAACCCTGCGTTGCCAGTACCAGCGCGGCGGCCAAGGCCGCGCCGATGGTGATTACAGCGATGAACGCGGCCGTCGACATGGGCTGTTCCGACCGGGTGGGTCGTTCGGACCCGCGCCGCCAGATCATGACCGCAATGACCACCACGATCAGCGCCGGGATCAGCAGTTGGATCAGAACACGCACGCGTAGCCCTCAGCCGGCTTGATCAGCGGTAATCCGCTGCACACTCGGCCGTTCGGCAAGGGTGGGCAGAAGCGCCGCTATTTCGGGAACTTCGGCCAGCAGGTCGCGATCGAGAATTTTCGCGACGATGCCGCTGGCGAGCCCAAAGGTGTATTGGGCGTACACGTCAGCGAGCGTAAATTCCTTGCCGGCGACGTACGGATCGCAGACGAGAATCCGTCGTAGCGCGGCTATGCCGCGGGTCAGGTCGCGATCGACTTCACGCCTGTTCTCGTCACTGATGTCCTGGCCGAAGAATGCGGCCGGCAGTGCGCGACGCGCCACCAGCTCGATGTACAACTCAATTTCGCGAACCAGCTCGATGGCTTTGGCACGAGCGAACGGTTCGGCGGGCAGCAGCGCCGGTTCGGGCTGAATGTGGTCGAGATAGTCCGCAATGGCGAACACTTCGCTCAGGTAGCCGTGTTCGGTTTCCAGGCAGGGCACCTTGCCCATTGGGCTTATCGCCAGAAAATCGGGCTCCTGGGACGGTGGTGCGTTGATTTCCTCGAACTCCAGACCTTTCTCGAGCAGGCACATCTTGGCCATGTTGTAGTAATTGCTGCGCCCAAAACCATGCAGTTTCAACATTTCGCGATTCCTCTAGCTGTGTCCGTCCCGGCCTCGATGCCCCGCTTTGGGCACCCGCAGTCGCGGATTGAAGTATGTTCTGCCCATGAAATCGTGCAGCTCGGCAAGTTGCAACTGGCAGGTATCGATGAAGCCGAGCAGTTCGGCGCCGTCGAGTGCCCTGACATCGGCTTGTTTCAGCTTTCGGCGGGCACGATTGCAGGCGCGCAGTGGTCGCTCGCTGCGTGGCAGACGGCGCAGCGAGTTGCGAATCGAATCCAGGCTGTAGGTCAACGAGCGGGGCAGGTCGGGATTCTTGAGAAGAAAATCCAGGGCCAGGGGCTGACTGACGGGTTCCTGGACCGAAACCCGGTAGCTCTGCATTGCGTGCAGGGAACGCAACACCGAGCGCCATTGCAACTGGTGGTACGGCTCTGCGGGCCCCTCGCCCGCAAGCGGGGTGGACGCCGCGACGCCGATGATCCGGGTGGTCATGTCACCTCGCTCGATGAACTGACCGAGGCGCAGAAAGCTCCAGGCTTCGTTGTGCAGCATCGAGCGGGACAGGAAGCCGTCGATCTGTTGAACCCGGGTCAGCACGCCCTCCAGAGCGATGTTACGGCGCGACCGCGACAGCGCGCCCGATAGCTCGCTGCGTGCGTAGAGGTACAGATCGTTGATGTATTCAAAGGACACCCGCGGCATGTTCTCGCGCACGGTGCGGGCGTTCTCCCGCGCGAAGTCCAGGGAGTTGGCCAGCGACGCCGGATTGTCCCGGTTGGTGGTGAGATGGCGCACGACATTGCGCTCGGTAGGGGGCTGATTGTGGGAGCTGAAGCTCGGGTGACTATCGGTCATGTCCAGAAGCGGGAGCCAGCCGTGAGGCAGTCGTTCCGGCAGGTCGATGATCAGGTTGGCGTGCGAGTTGATTACCCGCGCGGTACTTTCGGCGCGCTCCAGATACCGCCCGAGCCAGTAGAGGCGTTCCGCCGTGCGCGACAGCGTGTAGTGCTTCATCCGAGGTCGACCACCCAGGTGTCTTTACTGCCACCGCCCTGGGAGGAGTTGACGACGATTGATCCCTTGCGCATGGCAACCCGGGTAAGTCCGCCCATCGTCACGTAATTCTCGGCGCCACTGAGAATGAATGGACGCAGATCCAGGTGTCGTGGTTCGGCGTGTTGATCGATCAGGGTCGGCGCCGTGGAGAGGTTCAACATCGGCTGCGCCATGTAGTTGCGTGGGTTTGCGCGAATCTGGCGCGCAAAGCGATTACGCTCGGCGCGGCTCGCCTTCGGGCCGATCAGCATGCCGTAGCCACCTGACTCGTTGGCGGGCTTGACGACCATCTCGTCGAGACGATCCAGAACCAGGTCGCGCGATTCTTTGTCCACGCAGCGGTAGGAAGGCACATTGGGAAGAATGGGGTCTTCACCCATGAAGTAGCGGATGATCTCGGGCACGTAGGTATAGATGACCTTGTCGTCCGCAACGCCGCAGCCGGGCGCGTTGGCCAATGCGACGTTACCCGCCCGCCAGGCCCGCATCAGGCCCGGAACCCCCAGCATGGAGTCTTCTCGAAACACCTCCGGGTCCAGGAACAGATCGTCGATGCGACGGTAGATCACGTCGACCTGAACGAGCCCTTCGACGGTTTTCATGTACACGCGGTCGTCATTGCGGACGATCAGATCCGATCCCTCGACCAGTTCGGCGGCCATGGATTGCGCGAGGTAGGCGTGTTCGAAGTACGCCGAGTTATAGATGCCGGGCGTCAACACGGCGATCTCCGGGCGTCGGCGCGACGACAGTGAGCCGAGCGTGCGCGCCAGCTGGTCAGGATAATCGTCGACCGGATGAATTACGTAGGCCTCGAACAGTTCGGGGAATACGCGCTTCATGACCTCCCGGTTTTCGAGCATGTAGGAAACCCCGGAAGGCACGCGCAGATTGTCCTCGAGCACATAGAGCGTGCCGTCTTCGTCGCGCACCAGGTCGCTGCCACAGATGTGTGACCAGACGTTGTGCGGCGGCGATACGCCCACGCATTCCTGCCGGAAGTCCTTGGATTTTTCTACCAGTTCACGCGGCACGACGCCATCGCTCAGAGATTTCTGATCGTGGTAGACATCGTCGATGAAGCGGTTCAATGCGGTCACCCGCTGAATCAGCCCGCGATGGATGTGATCCCACTCCTTCTTTCGGATCAGTCGTGGAATGATGTCGAACGGCCATTCCCTGTCGATGGAGCCGCTGTCTTCGCCGCCGTAGACGGTGAACGTGATCCCCATGGAACGGATGGCCAGTTCCGCGGCTTCCTTGCGCGCCGTCAATTCTTCGTCGGACAGGCGGGCAAGGTTCCGGCACAGGCTGCCCGCTCCTGGCCGCGCGTGCCCCGATGAGGTGATCAGTTCATCCCAGAGTCCGTCGGCGTTATAGTGCTTCCAATCGATTGGCATTGGTTGGTTCTGGGGTTCCTCGACAGTCCTCGAGCATTCTATAGCCGGCACGTCCGGTAAGTGAATCGGAGTCGTTAGATGAGTTATTGCCTGGCCGTCAAAGTTTCGGCAGGGTTGGTGTTTGCGTCAGATTCCCGTACGCACGCCGGGGTCGATCAGGTCAGTACCTACAGCAAGATGCATATCTTCGATCCCGGTGGGGATCGTTTCTTCGTGGTACTCAGCGCCGGCAACCTCGCCACGACCCAGGCGTTGGTGCATCGTCTGCGCAGCGACATCGTGCGCAAGGATCAGCGTGACAGCCTGGCGACCGTCGACTACATGTTCGACGCCGCGGAGTACCTCGGCAGGACCAGTCGTGACATTCAAAAGCGCTACGAAGATATCAACGAAGGCAATGAGGCGCGTTTCGAGGCGCGCTTCATCATAGGTGGCCAGATCCGTGGCCAGGACCATCAGCTGTACCTGATCTATCCGGAAGGCAATACCATTCAGGTGCCGGACGCCACCCCGTTTCTGCAGATCGGCGAAAACAAGTACGGCAAACCCATTCTCGATCGCATCATTGACGCTGACACCTCCCTGGAAGATGCAGCTCGATGCGCACTGATATCGCTCGATTCGACGATGCGTAGCAATGTTGCGGTCGGCCCGCCCGTGGAACTCTCCATTTACCCGGGAGGGTCGTTCAAACTGGCGCACCAGCTGAGTTACGAGGCTGATTCTCCGTTGTACGCGGAGGTGCACCGGAGCTGGTCGGACACGCTGCGCGGCGGCATAGACGCGCTGCCACGGTTCGATTGGGAGGCCTGACGCCTCAAGAACGTTCGTGCGCGACAACCAGCCGATGTACGAACCCCAGTTTCAGCTGGGCTGTCGCCGACAGCGCGAACGGGTAAGCGTCACCAAGTCCCATGCTGCGGTTCAGCAGGTTCATCCCCTGGCTCAATGTGAACCAGTCATCGAGCACCCAGGTGAAATCCGCCTGGGGGTTTCTGATATCCAGATTCAATTCAGGATCGAAGTCGTGCGTTGGCCGGCCCAGTGCTTTGCCCTGGAACTGCAGATCCGAATCGCTGGCGGTTTCCAGCGTATCGATGATGTGCATGTAGTGCGCCCATGTCTCGGCAAAATCTTCCCACGGGTGGCTCGACGCATAGGCGCTGACGTGGCGCCGCTGCCAGTCGGCCGGTGGGCCGGAATCGTAGTGCGCGTTGAGGGCGCTCGCGTAATCGGCCCGTTCATCGCCGAACAGCGCGCGAAAATCCGTGAGGGCGCTGCTGCCATCGATCAGAAGAAACCAATAGTAGTGGCCCACCTCATGGCGCACGTGCCCGAGCAGCGTCCGATAGCCCTCGTTCAAGCGCTCGCGCATCTCTTCTCTGAGGCTCGGATCGGCTTCGGCCAGGCTGATGGTGATTGTGCCGTTCAGGTGGCCGGTGCTGGCGCGCTCATCGGTTGCGTGTACGTCGGCGTCCAGCCGTCGGTCCGAGAGTATCTTGAACGACAAGCCCTTTGGCGCATCAGCTTTGCCGTGGATGGGCAGGCCCAGCGCCAGCAAGGTGAAGATCGTGCGTCGTTTGGCCTTCTCGACTTCGTACCAGAGCTGCACCCGGCGCGGATCGTCGAGGTTCGGGATGGTCTCGTTCAATCGGCAGGACAGGCAGTAGTCGGCGGGTTGCTCTCTGGGAATCATCCAGTTGCAGGTGTCCGACTCGATCTGGTTGCGGCAATATCGGTAGCTTCGCCGGTTCAGCCGGGGGTGCAGCGCGAGTTTCTCCGATTCAGGAGCTTCAGGAGCTTCAGGGGCGTCTTCGAAGCTCGTCAGCAGGCCGGCTTCCGGAACGAAGCCAAGGGGTCTCCCGCAGTTCAAGCAGGAGGTATTCTCGAAATAGACGGTGCTGCCACAGGCGCAGGCGAAATTTCGCATGCCGGACCAGTGTCGCGGAACTGCGCGAGGTTGTACTGGAAAGGCCGGTCGCCGTCCAGCCGAGTCAGGCTTTTCCATAACCCTCTTTTCCATTGCGCTCTTTTCCATTGCGGAGGGGATCCTTAGAATGCGCGCTCCATTTCAAGACCCAGGAAGCGGATGCTGGACGGTGATGTTCGACCCGACTACGCGGATGTAGCGTCTGCGCTGATTCGCCAGATTCCCCGCGCCGCGCGTGGTGGCGCGGCTGCATGTGTATACCACCGCGGCGAAAAAGTGGTCGACATCTGGGGTGGAACCCGGGATGCCGAAGGCAATCCCTGGCGTGAAGACACGACGGCGATCTCGTTTTCGACGACCAAGGGCGTCGTTTCGACCCTGATGCACGTGCTCATCGAGCAGGGGCTGGCAGACTACGACGATCCGATCGCCCGCTATTGGCCCGAATTCGGTGCCCACGGCAAGGAGACGATCACCATTCGACACGCGCTCTGTCACACCGCCGGGCTCTATCGTCTGGATGAGATGATCTCGCGTCCGGAGGAAATGCTCGACTGGGAGCACATGAAGCAACGCATAGCGGATGCCCGCCCGGCACACGAGCCTGGCGCGCAGCATGGGTATCATGCGTTGACCTACGGTTGGCTCGTTGGCGGAATCATCGAAGCGGTTGCCGGGCAGTCGCTGCAACGCGTGTTGCAGGAGGAACTGGTCGATCCGCTCGAGCTTGATGGTATGTTCATCGGCATGCCACACAATGAAATGTTTCGTCGCGCGACCCTGACCAGGTCAACGCTGCCGCATTGGGAGCCGCGTGCGGGGTGGCAGCGCAAGACGTACGAATTCGTAGCGGCGGTGCTCGAGAAGTTTGGCGTGGAGCTTGCCGAAACGCGCTCGATGTCGATCGATATGAGCGACTTCGATTGGAATTCGGAAGCGGCCGTGCAGGCGATGATTCCAGCCGCGAACGGCCAGTTTACGGCCCGCTCGTTGGCGCGCATGTACGCGATGATTGCGGGCGGCGGGCAGATCGACGGGGTGCGGCTGCTTTCCGACGCGCGCGTGTCGGAGATCACGTCGTTGCGCAGCGACGGCCGCGACCGCGCGTTGCAGTTGCCGATGCAGTGGCGCATGGGCTATCACCGAGCGTTCAGCCTGGGTAAGCAGGCGCCCGAGGCCTTCGGGCACTACGGCTATGGTGGTAGCGGGGCGTTCTGCGACCCATCGAGGGACCTGGCGGTGGCGATGACCGTCAACAGCGGGGCGGGCACACCAATGGGTGATACGCGCATGCCGCGGATCGCGCGCGCCTCGATCAAAGCCATCGATCGTTTGAAATGAGTCTCACTGTTGGGGGTGGAATATGACCTATAGCGCTCTCGAGCAACGGTTTCGCGAACTTGGCGATCTGCGGCATGCCCAGGCGATGCTGAACTGGGACGAAGCGGTCATGATGCCCTCCGGAGGAGGCAGTACCCGCGCGGACTCAATGGCGACCCTCGCGGCGATGGCGCACCGTCTGATCACAGCGGGTGAAACCGCCGAACTCATCGAGGCGGCCGCCGCGCAGAACGAGCTGAGTCCGTGGCAGCATGCGAATCTGCGTGAGATAAGGACGATCTGGCGCGATGCCACGGCGCTGCCCGAATCGCTGGTCGTTGCACGCAGCCGTGCGAGTTCGTTGTGTGAACAAGCCTGGCGCGTTGCGCGCCCTGCGCACGACTGGCAATCGGTCGAGCCCCAGCTTACCGAGGTTGTCGAGCTGACCCGCGAGGTTGCGGCATGTCTTGCCGAGGCCGCCGGCCTGGACCCCTACGATGCGTTGCTCGATCGGTACGAGACCGGCGTGAACCAGGCGATGATCGATCCGATATTTGCGGAGCTGAAGGCGTTCCTGCCAGATTTCGTCGAGCAGGTGATTGCCACGCAAGGATCGGTGCATCCGTTCCCGAAGTCGATCGGAGCCACGCGGCAGGGCAACCTCGGCCGGGCATTGATGGCGAAGCTTGGATTCGACTTCGAGCGCGGCCGGCTGGACACCAGTCATCACCCATTTTGCGGCGGCGATCCGGACGATACGCGCATTACCACGCGCTACGACGAGCAGGAATTTCTTTCGTCGATGATGGCGGTTTTGCATGAAACCGGCCACGCGTTGTACCAGCAGGGCTTGCCGACCCAATGGCGGGGCCAGCCGGTGGGCGATTCGCTGGGTGCGGCGGTACACGAGAGCCAATCGTTGCTGATGGAAATGCAGGTCTGTCGGAGCCGCGAGTTCATCGAGTTCGCCGCGCCGCTGATCAGGCAGCATCTCGACGAAGGCAGCAACGACCCCGCCTGGGACGTCGACAATCTGCATCGGCACAGCAATCGCGTGCAGAAAGGGTTTATTCGAGTCGATGCGGATGAGGTGACTTACCCGCTGCACGTCGTACTGCGCTACGAGCTGGAACAGGCGCTGCTCTCGGGAGACCTGTCGGTCGCCGACATCCCGGGTGCATGGAATGAAAAGATGCAGGCGTATCTGAATATCGATACCCGCGACAACCTTGCGGATGGGTGCATGCAGGACGTGCATTGGTTTGCTGGTCTGATCGGTTACTTTCCGACCTACACGCTGGGTGCCCTGATGGCTGCACAACTGTTTGCCCGAGCCAGGGTCGACAATCCGGGCATCGAGGCGTCGGTGGCGGAAGGGGATTTCCAGCCGCTGCTGGCCTGGTTGAGGAAGAACATTCACGCCAAGGGCGCGTTCCGGCGGGCAGACGATCTGATTCTGGACGTGACAGGCGCGCCGCTGGGCACGGATGCGTTTCGCGCTCACCTGCAGTCGCGGTATCTGACATGAGGATCTCGCAGGCCGGAGTAATCGTGTGGACCTGCCTCCTGTATGGCGGTTTCGGCAGTGCGCTGGCGGCGGAGCCATCGGAAGATACCGCTCCATCGGCGGATGCCGGGCCGTCCCTGGAAGAACGGGTCCAGGAAATTCTCAGTGCACCTGCCGAGGACGAGAAGGCGGCGGTGCGCTGCATTCGCAGCATGGACTACGATCGAGTGGAGGTGCTTGATGATCTGCGGGTGGTGTTTCATGGCCGTGGCGACAAGCGTTGGCTGAACCAGCTGCGCATGCGTTGTCCGGGGCTGCGCAAACGGGACACGCTGCAGTTCGAAATGCGATCGATGCGGCTGTGCGAAATGGACAGTTTCAGAAGCATCGATCCCAGCGGCTTCGGGATGCCTGGCGCCAGTTGCTCGCTCGGTTCCTTCGAACCCGTCACGCCCGATCAGGTTGAGATGCTCAAGGATGCGTTACGTGCGCAGCGTGACGCGAGACGCAAGTCGGCTGATTAGTGGGGCTCGGGTGCGTCGCCACGCTCTGCAGCTGGTCGCGCTCGCCTGCGCGATAGTCTGGACCGGATCGGTCGCGGCGCAGCAACCCTGTCGGAATCTCAGCGAACACAATCTCGAGAGCCTCCGTCGATTGAGCTTTGACGATGAAGTGTCCGCAGGTCGCAGGACGAGCGAATTGGCGCTGGGCGCAACGGATGATCCGTTGGTCACCGGCGAGATTCGGATCGTTCAGCAGCCGATTTTCAATACGGATCTGCCGGATGAGGACACCTGGTTGTTTCGCCAAGCGAATCGGCTGCACTTCGATACGCGTGAGCAGGTCCTGCGTGACCTGCTCCTGATCAAACCCGGCAAGGCATTGACTGCGGAACAGCTTGCAGAAAGTGAGCGACTGCTGCGTGACAGGCCTTATCTGTACGACGCGCGGGTGCTTCCGCGGCGGGTGTGTGGTGAAACAGTAGACGTCGATGTGGTGACACGCGATGTATGGACGTTGCTGCCGCGCCTCAGCTTCGACCGCGCCGGAGGTGACAACAGCTATGGCATCGGCGTGTCCGACCCGAACGTCTTTGGTACCGGGAAGAACATATCGCTCGGCTACAGCAAGGACCGGGACCGTTCTGGCGTCGATTTCCTGTACGAGGATCCGAACATCCGAGGCTCAAGGGCTTCCTTCGCAGTGTTCCTGGAGGATAATGATGATGGGTCCCGGCAGCTCCTGGACGTCAGGCGGCCCTTTTATTCCCTCGATGCCCGCTATGCGTTGGGTCTACGGCTGGATAACATCGATCGCGAAGAAGGTTTGTTTGTGCTTGGCAACGAAGTTTCGAAGTTCCGCCACGAGACCGTGTTCGGAGCATCGTCGGCGGGTTGGTCCCGGGGTCTGCAGGGTGGTCGGGTTGGCCGGTGGAACGTCGGATACACATACGAGGACCACACCTTTGAACCGATACCGGGCGACGTCGCGCCGGATCCGTTCCCGGTGGACCGGCGCTATGCCTATCCTTGGATCGGTTACGAATCGATCAAGGAACGCTTCGAGACCACGCGCAACTTCGATCGCTTCCATCGGACCGAGGATCTCAATTTTGGCAAGCGTTGGGTCGCGCGCCTGGGTTGGTCGGACGAGGTGTTCGGCGCCGACGATGTTTCGCGGCTGGTACTGCGGGGTGGATACACGAATGTGAGTCGCGTAAAGGAAACGCACCTCTTCAGGTACGGAGTTGATCTGAATGGATTCTGGAACTTCGATCTGGACGAAGAAGAAGATCTCGTTATGAACGCCTTCGGCAGGTACAATCACGCCCGTTCCGCCAGTCGCGCCTTCTCGGCGTCGTTGGGGTTGACGTATGTACGCAATCTGCCCGTCGACAGGCAGTTGCTGCTGGGCGGAGACACCGGATTGCGTGGCTACCCGAGTCGCTATCAACAGGGCGACAAACGCTTCCTGCTGACCCTTGAAGAACGATTCTTCACGGACATCTATCTGTTCAAACTCGTTCGCGTGGGCTATGTCTTCTTTGCGGATGTGGGGCGGGCATGGGAATCCGACACGCCCGGCGGCGACGAATTCGGGGTATTGGCGGATGTCGGCTTCGGCTTGCGCCTGGAGTCGACGCGCACGCGCCGGGACCGGATCCTACACCTGGATCTGGGGGTTCCGTTGGTCGATGGACCGGACGTGGGCACCGTCGAACTCACCCTAAGGGTCAGGCAGCGGCTCTAACCATGAACATCACCTTGCGGGTACTGACTGTAGACGACGATCTGCGCGCCATCGGCAGCCTCGCCGAGCAGATCTGGAGCGAGCACTATCCGGGGATCATCAGCTGGGCGCAGATCCACTACATGCTCGAACGGACCTACACACCGCAGCTCGTTGCCTCGGAGATTGCTTCGGGCGTGCGTTGGCTGTGCGCCGCGGACGACTCGGGATCCTGTGCCTTTGCCGCATACGCCGCCCAGGCTGACGGTCGCGTTCGATTGGACAAGCTGTATGTCCTGCGCAGCCACCGTGGTCAGGGTATCGCCAGGCGGCTGCTTGACGAGCTGATCGAGTGGTGTGCGGGTGCCGACGTCGAAAAGCCCGTGCAGCGGATTTACCTGACGGTCAACCAGCACAACTCGGGTTCGATCGAGGCCTACCGGCGCATGGGGTTTTCCGTCGAAGGCTCGCAGGTGGCCGACATTGGCCACGGTTTCGTCATGGACGACTACGTCATGGGCCGCTCGCTCAGTCAGGTCTGACGGGTCAGACCTGACTGAGCTGTCAGGAAGATGACATGATTGCCGCCAGCGATTCCAGGCTCGCGGCGAGATCGGGCTTCAAGCTCAGCACTTCGGCCATGGGGTCTTCGCCGAGCCGGCGCATGCGCGCCGGTGGGTTCTCCAGGTGTTACCTGTCGTTACGC
>PVMS01134879.1_pt1 | contig 12046 bp, 10 predicted proteins | sample 1853461 | NCBI WGS metagenome assembly PVMS01 (sample SAMN08582032, study PRJNA380276) | Marine sediment metagenome, whole genome shotgun sequencing project. | isolation source: ocean sediment barecode stripped | collected 2017
GCATTACATCGGGCCGTTGCGAACATCACCATATAGTTAGGTTCACCGGACAAGATGTAATGCTAAATGTCCCATGTGTTTTTACTGGAAGGAAGGTGAAAATGCGGATATTAAATCAGAACTGAAGCTGGAAGAGTATGAGGAAATAGCGCGCAGCCTCAACCGTCTGTATTATCTGTCTATAGGGGGAGGGGAACCATTTCTCAGGAACGACCTGCCTCAAATAGTGGAGGCTTTTTATAAATACAGCTGTACCCGCGTTGTTACGGTAGCTACTAACGGTTCACTGCCGGACCGTGTCAAAAAATATATCGGTTATTTAGTTGAGAAATGTCCCGGTATTCAGCTTAGAATTCAAGTCAGTATCGACAACCTGTATGAGAAGCACGATGAGAGCCGAGGGTTTAAGGGCCTGTTCGAAAAAATGATTGATACATGCAGGGTGATCGGTTCATTGAAAGAGGCCGGAGCGCCTCTTATGTTTTCTGTGGGAACGGTAATGACACCTAAGAACCGTAATGATTTAAAAGATCTTCGCAGTTTTCTGGACGAAAATGTTAATTATGATGATCTTTCGCTTATTTTCCCCCGGGGCAATGCTAAAGATCCTTCTTATAAAGAGGTTACTCTTATTGATTACCATGAGGCCAAGAAAACATTTGAATCAATACATACGGATTCCGGCTCATTTGCCCGGCTTTATCAGGCGATTGACCGTGAAGCTAAAAGAGGTATAGAGAATTTTCTGGAGAAAGGCCCGAAAGGTTATCCATGGGTATGTGTTGCAGGAAAAAGAATGATCACGCTTACGGAAAAAGGTCTTCTGACTCCCTGTGAAATGCTTTATCAATTAAAGCCTGAGCTTGATTCCGGTCTTGGTAATGTACGTGACTGGGATTACAATATAATGAAAATGCTGGATTCGGATAAAGCAAAAAAGCTGCGAAAGTTTATCGAAGAAACGCATTGTTCCTGTTCTTACGAATGTGCCGCATTATGTAATGTTGTGTTCCAGAAAAAGCAGTGGCTAAAATTGTTCAAAGATGTTTTCATGACCTGAAAGGAGTCGACGTGCCGGATTCGCTTCCCCGTATCTCAATTATTATACCTGTTTACAACAATGCGGCTAACTTAGCCCGTTGTCTTGAATCGTTACCTCACAGTGAATCAGGGCAGGGTTCAGAGATCATTGTAATAGATGACTGCAGTCCTGATGAAAGTACGGCAATTGAGGAGGCCTCAAAGCAGAATGGGGCTAAGTATTACCGGCAATCCAGAAATGCTGGCCCCGGGGTTGCCAGGAACCGTGGAGCATATGAGGCTCAGGGTGACATCCTGGTGTTCATTGATTCTGATTGTATTGCACCTGAGCGATGGCTGCCAACATTGGTTCAGCCAATATTAGAGCAAAGGTCCTCTGCGACAACCGCATGCTATTGTGGACCTGTTACATCAGGCTGGATTACTGATTTTCAGGATGATGACTATGCTTACAGAATGCCGTCTGATCAGAGTGAGACGTCATTTGTTAATAGCTGTAACTTTGCCATTAAGCAAAAGGTTTTTGAAGAATGCGGAGGGTTTCCGGAGCAGAGAATTTCAGAAGATATGGTCCTGGGCATAATGCTTTCAAAAAGAGGAACGCCTGCCCGTTACCTGGCTGATGCGGGGGTCAAGCATGATTACCATAATAGTATTAAAGGCTACCTGAAACAACGTTTCTCATTTGCGTTCAATACAGTCAGGTCTTTTCTTGACCGTAACAGGATCAGGGTTAAGGAGGGCAACTCTAATGAACAGTCTTTTAATCCTGTTAGGACTGCATCCGGAATGTTCTTTGCCGGGCTTGCCGTTGTAAGTTTCTTTGGCGCACTTATCTCTATGATCTTGAGTTCTGGATATACGACAGCATTTATGATGTTCGGTTTTATAAACTTTTTACTGGAAGCCACTGTTCACGGACGCTTTATTGTGTATCTGACTAAACGGCAGGGTCTGTTGAGAGCATTGTCTTATGTTTTTCTGCTGTTCATGATCGATGTAACCTATGTATTTGCAGTAATGAAGGCACTCGCAAAAATGAGGTCTACGTAATATTGGCGAATCGGAATATTTAATGGCCAGCTATATTGATGAAGCCTGTAAGCGGAGTTATAAAATTGTAAAATACATTTATAATGACGTATAATATTAGTTGAAATTTAACTTGTTTTTTGTATTTCTGCCGTATATATATACGACATCTGCTAGTTTTTTCTAAATTAAGGAGAGCATTGCATGGCATCAGAAGATAAAAGAAACAAAAACATACTGCTAATTCCTGTACAGGATAATTTGTCGCACTTGGGGGTTAAATACCTTCACTATACCCTGCTTGAAAAAGGCTTTAATTCAAAGCAGCTTTTTCTCCCGTACTTTACCGCCAGTGATCCCGGTATTGTGAATAATTTAAAAGAGTATGTCACAAAGCTTGATCCGCTTTATATAGGATTAAGTTTAACAAGCATGGAATATCATCGCTCCAAAGACCTGTCTATGTTTCTGAAAAAACATTTCCCTGATATTCCGATTATTTGCGGCGGAGTACACCCGACAGTTGATCCTGAGTCCTGTCTCTCGTTTTCTGACTATGCGATGGTAGGTGAATGCGAGTTCAGTCTGATTGATTTTACGAATGCACTTATCAATGGAACAGACGTAAGAGTCGTAGATAATCTCTGTTACATGGAAGACGGGCAGATGAAAAAGAACCCTCTTGCTCCCGCGATCAAGGACCTTGATGAACTTCCCATATTTGACCATATTCCTACTCTTACATATATACAAAGAAAAGACACAAAGATCTATGAAATTACGAGGGACATCTATCACAGGGAAGGACGTTTTCAGGGTCGGACATATGAGATGCTCAGTTCAAGGGGATGTGCTTTTTCCTGTACTTACTGCACCAATAACTATTTTAATAAAATGTACCCTTCCAATAAGAAGGTCCGCAGGCGCAGTATCCCGAATATAATAAAAGAACTCGAACAGATGAAGCGGAATGACCATGAGATTATGCAAGTTGTATTTCATGACTCCTCGTTTCTCATTGGGACAAGGGAGTACTTTAAGGAATTTTGCGAGGAATATAAAAAGAAAATAAAGCTTCCTTTTATTGTCAGTACTATGCCGACCACTATTGATAAGGAGAAGCTTGATCTGTTGAAGGATGCAGGCGTCAGCTGGGTAACAATGGCTCTTCAGACGGGCAGCGACAATGTTAACAAGAACATCTACAAGAGAAATTCCTTCAGAAAGGACTTTCTTGACGCAGCCGAGCTGATTAAGGCCGCCAACCTGCCGGTCAAGTCGGATGTAATAATGGACAATCCGTTTGAGACACCTGATGACATAATACTGACAATAGAGACTATCATGGAGACGCCCAAACCGTGTCTTTATGAGATATTTTCCCTGGCGCTGTTACCCGGAACAGAACTATATGAAAGGGCAAAGAAGGAGTGCCCTGAGAAAATGGAGGACCCACGCGGTAAGAACTTTATGAAATTTCAACAAACCTATCTGAACATGCTTACTTCTCTGGCAGTTTATCTTCCAAAGTCAGTGATGCAGATTCTCCTGAAGTTATATAAAGCTGATTCAAATGGAAGCGGGGCATTCAGGTTCGCCCTGTATATTGCCAAGGTCCTTTCAGCTGTATACTATAAACCCAAAAAACCTGTTTTACTGGCTTAAACTTACACGTGGGGATTCCTATATTAATACATTCAGGATCATACCAATGTACGTTAAGGACTATTTTACTTACAGGAATCTGTAAACTATCAAGCACCATATGTCTATAGTCAATTTTAACAGCCGTGAAGATGTATGAAAAATAAAAATGTATTGTTGATTGAAGCCCCCTATTCGTATGCGAGTGCCGGCAAAGAAGTGGTGGGGCAGTACTTTCCCCTTGGCATAGGTTATTTAGCGTCATATATACGGCAGTTTGATTACTCCGTCAAGATATTCCAGCCTACATTAGAAGACTCATATGACCTGGAACTTAAGGATATTATTGCTTCCTTTGAGCCTTCTCTCGTGGGTATCAGTGTAATGACACCGTCCTATCCCCGTGCAGTTGAACTTTGCGATATGATTAAAGATATTGATGCCAGTATTGTTACGGTATTAGGCGGGCATCATGTTTCTGCCGTTGGCAAAGAAGTTATGGAGCAGTCACCAAACACGGACTTTTCTGTTATGGGTGAGGGGGAACTCACGCTGCATGAACTGCTTCAGGCATGTGATTCTGAAGATCCGGAATTCGGAGCAATTAACGGGTTGGTATGGAGGGATAAAGCTGGCGGCATCCGCCGGAACGACAAAAGAGAGCTCATACAGGACATTGATTCTCTTCCTTTCCCTGCGCGGGATCTCGTTGATATGGATCAGTATAGACTGCACAGCTATATCGACTTTGGTACAAAGAGTGCCACAATGGTTACATCAAGGGGTTGTCCTTACAAATGCGCATTCTGTTCAAGCTGGCTCACCATGGGAGCCCGTTATCGCTTTAGATCAGTTGAAAGTATTATGGCGGAGATCCGTGAACTGGTTGCCAGTGGCGTTGACCATATTGTTTTTGAGGATGACACAATGGCGCTGAAGAGGAGCCGCATAGAGGCAATTTGTGATGCAATGATCGCAATGCCGGACCGTCCGACGTGGTATTGTCTGACCAGGGTGGATACGATGGATTATGAACTGGCAAAAAAATTCAGGGATGCAGGATGTAAAATGGTCAACTTCGGCATTGAGTCGGGTTCAGCTGAAGTTTTAAAACTTATAGGCAAGAAGATATCTCTGGACAGGGCTGTTGAAGCGATAGCCGCATGCAGGAAAGCCGGTCTTCGTACACAGTGCTCCTTTATTGTAGGCTTCCCGATTGATACTGAGAACACCATGGCTATGACCTATGATATCGCGAAAAAAATTGATCCCACGATTGCCATATTTTTTCCTCTTACGCCATATCCAGGAACGCGGATGTTTGATGAGTTCCTTGATAAGGCATTGATCCCAAAAAGTGTGGAGGACTGGCACAGTTATATTATGACAGACAATAAAAGCGGCATAAGCCTTAACACCAAATACACAGGCGAGCAAATCAAGGCTATTGCAAATAAATATAACCGGAAGTTTTTTTTACGGCCTCTTCATGTTCTGAGGATGCTTAAAACAGTGCATTCTCCGACGGAGTTGCTGCGGCTGGCCCGGGGGGCTTTGTTTTTGACGTCAGGCTATATAAAGGAACTAGTTAAGGGAAGTACATAGTCGCTCACCACTAAACTGCAGCAGGCTATCCTGATGGACTATGATTCACAGATTACACATCAGGGTTACTTTGGATATCTCATCTCTTTTCTAATGGTTGCAATCTGATCTGCTATCATTCCGAAGAAAAATATTAGTAATGATGAAATACCAAAAAATAAACTGGAGGCACTGAACTGACCGAACCGTACAACTTCTACTAATGCGTAAATGAAACCGAAAGCAAATATAGATATGCTGACTGGCAAGAAAATCTTAAATGGCTCGAACAGTGTAATCATTCGTAAAACAAGAATTATTGTATCTAACCCGTGTCGAATTTTTAGTGTGCTCACTCCAATGCGCTTTTTTGCAGTGATCGGAATAAACTTTACTTTAAAGCTGTCTTTGATAAAAAAGACGGTGCTCGTAGTTGAAAATGAAAACTTGTTCGGGAATATCTTGAGATATGGTGTTATTAAATCTTTCTTAACTATTCTTAATCCACAATTAAGGTCGGGGATTTTAAATCCTGCAAGATAGTTGGCAAGCATATGAATAAGTTTTTTACCTGGTTGACGCCAGAGAGGGGAATGATTACCTGCCTGTCGGGCTCCAATTACGATATCATAATTATCGATATGCTTAATCATTGATATCAAATCTTCCGAGTTATGTTGACCATCTGCATCAATGAATGCAATGCAGTTGTTTTTCGCATTGATTATTCCGGTCTTGAGACTTGCCCCGTAACCTGAATTTATATCATGAGAGATAACACGTGCACCGCTCTCGATAGCCTTCTCTTTTGTGGAGTCGGTAGAACCATCATTTACAACAATTATCTCTTTTACAAAATCAAGTTCTTTCAGGTCAGCAATGACACTGCCAATGGCTTCTTCTTCGTTGTATGCAGGGATAATAACAGTTAGTTTGTCTTCTGAAGGACTCATTATTGTTTATGTAATGTTTACGTGCAATTATGATATGTTTATTAAAGAATGCCGCCTATTTTGTCGGGTTGTGTAATAAATAATTATACTATCTTATCATAAATTTAGTTTATGGAGAACAATCGGCTGATCAATATCAAGTCACATTAACTTTCGATTTGCATGTTGCAGGTCTATTGCTTACTGCTCGGACTCAGCATTCCTTTTGCAGTTACTTATAAACGAGATGGGACGTCTCAAATAAGAAAGGAACCATTCCGGAGCTGAGACAAAGAGCAGGTACAGCAAAGTTGCTAACATGATCCAGTTGCAGAATTCTTCAATTACAAATGTGGCAGGACGTCCCAGAAAACGCATTATAAATGCATTCCAGAGTGAAATGCTCATGGCTGCTAAAGTTATTGTAGGAACTGACAGGATCTTTTTGCCGCTCTTCTGGAACCATTCAACCAGCTGCGGTATCGTGAAAATGAGGAATATAAGCCTGTAATCGTGAGTATTCATTGTAAGAAAACAACCGGTGTATATACCTGCTCCCATTCTGAATGCATCAAGGTGAAGGCCATGTTTTAAGTGAGATGAAACGCTTTTGCACGTACTGAGAAATATGGATGTGACCAGAATCAGTATAGATATAACATAGGTTGTTACCTGGAAGAAAAATATTGCGCTCTCAGACAGTGGTATGGCGAATACCCTCGGGTGACGTATTCCCATCCACCACACATTTATACCGTGTGAGCTATTAACAAGTTTTGGAGTTGTGCTGAAGACATGCATGAAATCATCCAGGCTTAATATTCCATAGAGAATAAATACTCCCAGTCCTGATAAGAAGAGGACCCAGAACTTTCGCTGGATTTCCTTAAACAGGAAGAGTAGCCCGAATATGGGATAGAGTTTTAATATTGATCCGAAAACTACAATAAAGAGCGCAGATATGCTTGATCGGTTATTAGCAAGCAGCGCTGTTGTCAGAACAAAGAAAAGAATGAGTTCTATATTTGATCGTTCTATTCCAAGCATTACAGCAGGTGAAAGAAATGCTATAAATAATGCCAGGTACGTCAGTGTATCAAATCCCTTGGCAAACCAGAATAGGCCAATAGCCACGAAAAATAATAGAACAATAATAGTTCCTATCAGCGGTGTGTGACTTTCATTAATCCCGAGATGAAAAAAAACATGCCAAATCCTTGGGTAGTTTAGCTTTTGTCCAATAGGGTTTTGAGGATTTTCAACTAAAGGATCATATCCCATTGCATATGACTCGGAAGCCCAGGCATAAAGTCGTGAATCAAGGAATCCAGGCGGATCAATAGGAAGGTTCCACTTCCTTATTAAAAAGTTATTATCAAAGAAGACAAATGTGAAAATCGATGTTGACAATATTACAATTAGTAAGATAAATAATGGAATCCTCGCGTTTTTCATATAAATCAACCAACTTTAAGTGTGAATATAACGGTGACAGGATAAACAATAAACTAATAGATAGATAATTTATATTATATAAAGTTCTCCCTGGTATTGTAAATAATATGACCTTAACCAGTCAGTTTGTTTAGCAGACTTTATTAATGCTATAATTATTATTGTGTGTTTGGCATATAAATCTCCTTATTCTGGTATGCTGGACAAGTACATATAATGTAATTTTAAGGCAGATTAAATGAAAACGAATTCAAAAATATATGTGGCTGGACACAGGGGGATGGTTGGATCTTCTTTGATGAGATCGCTTCAATCCAAAGGGTATAGCAATATTATAACACGCACCCATGCTGAACTCGACCTTACGCGTCAGGCTAATGTAGAGAAATATTTTGAGCAGGAAAAGCCCGAATATGTTTTCCTGGCTGCTTCAAAAGTCGGAGGTATTCTGGCAAATAATACATATAAAGCTGAGTTTATATATCAAAACATTATGGTTGCAGCAAATGTGGTTGATTCTGCATATAAATATGGCGTTAAGAAACTTCTTAACCTGGGCTCTTCCTGTATATATCCAAAGCTGGCACAGCAGCCAATGAAAGAAGAGTATCTTCTTTCAGGCAGTCTTGAACCTACTAATGAGCCGTATGCAGTTGCCAAGATATCCGCACTGAAATTGTGTCGATACTATAATGAACAGTATGGAACGAACTTTATTTCTGTTATGCCTACTAATCTGTATGGCTCTCATGACAACTTTAATCTTGAAACAGCGCATGTTTTGCCTGCATTTATTCGTAAATTCCATCTTGCTAAACTTTTGAGAGATGAAGATTTTGAAGGAATAAGAGCTGACTTCAATAAATATAAAATCGGATTTAAACTGGACGATGAAATAGATTTTAACAACAACAACTCTGTGTCAGACGCGCTTGCAACGCTTGGAATTGAAAGAACCCATGTTACTCTTTGGGGTAGCGGGGAATCATACAGGGAATTCTTACATGTAGATGAGATTGCAGAGGCTTTGATCTTTTTGATGATGAACCTTGACTATAAAGATATAGGTGAAATTTTGAATGTAGGCACTGGGATCGACATAAAGATAAAAACCCTTGCGAAACTCATCCAGAAGACGGTTGGCTTTGAGGGGGAAATAAAATTTGACGATACAAAGCCAGATGGACCCCCACGGAAGCTTTTGGACGTTACAAGATTAAAGGAGTTAGGTTGTGAGTCTGCTATTGGGCTCGAAGAAGGGCTGAAAAAGACATATCAATGGTACTGTAGTATATAACCGATTGCAAAAACGTAATCTTACACAACTAACGAGAGAGAGACAAAACAAATATGAAGCGAAAAGCATTGATTACCGGAATTACAGGTCAGGATGGTTCGTATTTGTCAGAATTCCTTTTATCAAAGGGCTATGAAGTTCACGGTCTTATCCGAAGGGCAAGTACATTCAATACGCAAAGACTAAGCCACCTTTTTATTGATCCTCATATTTCCAATGCTAGGCTTTTTCTCCATTACGGCGATCTCTCTGATTCAGGGCAGCTTACAAATCTTATCTATAATATTGAACCGGAAGAGATATATCATCTCGGCGCTCAAAGCCATGTCAGGGTAAGCTTTGACATGCCTGAATATACTGCTGATATAACGGCCCTTGGGACTACAAGGCTTCTTGAGGCTATAAGAAGAAGCGGGATTAAAACGAAATTCTATCAGGCATCTTCATCGGAGATGTTTGGTTCTACATCACCACCTCAGAGTGAGAAAACGCCTTTTCATCCGCGAAGTCCATACGCTGCCGCAAAAGTATATGCTTACTGGATGACTATTAACTATAGAGAAGGCTACAACATGTATGCCTGTAATGGAATACTCTTTAATCATGAATCGCCTCGAAGAGGTGAAACTTTTGTAACAAAGAAGATAACCAGAGCGGTTGCCCACATCATATCAGGAAAGCAGAAGGTCCTATACCTTGGTAACCTTGATGCTTCAAGGGACTGGGGGTTTGCACCGGAATTTGTAGAATGCCAATGGCTAATGCTTCAGCGGGATGAGCCGGATGATTACGTCATTGGAACTGGTGAAAGTCATACTGTAAGGGAATTTGTAGAGCATGCTTTTAATCATGGAAGTATAGAACTGGAATGGAAGGGGAAAGGGCTTGATCTGGTTGGGGTTATCAAGTCTATAGAGGCAAGTGCACAAGCCACGAATTCTCTGAAGGTTGGCGATGAGGTTATTACTATCGATCCTCGTTACTTTCGTCCTGCGGAAGTTGACCACCTGCTTGCGGACTATTCAAAGGCAAAGAAGCAGCTTCAGTGGGAGCCGCGGGTTACATTTAAAGAGCTTGTTGAGATCATGGTTGATTCGGATCTGGAAGCTGTTGGTCTGGAGTCTACAGGCAGGGGGCAGGACATACTTAAAGACAAGAACATAAACTGGACAGATAATAAAGTTGCAAAAGGATATATATAAGAGTTGATTTGCTCCACTCTCTTCAAGATATGACCCTTAAAATATTCTGCCGCTCTGCTGATAGTAATCTGATCAGGAACTTGAATGAATAACACATCAAAAATATATGTGGCTGGACACAGAGGTCTGGTAGGTTCTGCTATTATAAGGACTTTAAAAGCCAGAGGATATGAGAATCTGGTGACACGCACCCGTTCTGAACTAGACCTTGTTGATCAAAAAGGTGTTGCAGATTTTTTTGAGACAGAGAAGCCTGAATATGTTTTTTTTGCTGCAGCCAAAGTAGGCGGCATTATGGCAAATATAAAGCACCCTGCATCTTTCATTTATGATAATCTGGCGATTCAGAACAATATCATTCACTCATCTTATCTGAACGGAGTGACAAGACTGCTCAATGTTTCGAGTTCCTGCTCCTACCCCAGAATGTGCCATCAGCCTATGAGGGAAGATTACATTCTCGACGGACTGCCTGAACCAACGAATGAATATTATGCTGTTGCAAAAATAGCAGGCATGAAAATGGTTGAGGCATATTCCAGAGAGTATAATGTCTCTTATTCTTCTCTCATATTTCCTAACCTGTATGGGCCGGGAGATAATTTTGATATTAATTCATCACACGTAATTCCTGCATTGATCAGGAAAATATATGAGGCGAAGAGCGAGAAGGCACCCGAAGTAGAGATATGGGGTACCGGTAAGGCAAGGAGAGAATTTCTGTATACAGATGATGTGGCAGATGCATGCTTATATTTTATAGATAAATGCAAAGGTGGAGAGATTTTAAATGTAGGGAGCGGAAGTGATATTACTATAAAGGACCTGGCAGTCCTTGTTAAAGAAATAGCCGGTTATCAAGGGGCTCTCGTATTCAATACTGAAAAGCCTGACGGTATGCCGCAGAAATTGTTGGATGTTTCTAAAATGCATGAATTTGGATGGAAACCTGAAATGTCTTTAGAGGCGGGTATTAAAAGGACGTTGAACTGGTATATTTCAAATCATAATGAAGGAAATTGAGCGTTCAGTGATTAAAATAGGGATTGGAAAAATTGAAATAGGTGATGAAGAGAGAATAGCAATAAATGAAGTTTTAGATAGTGGAAGAATTTCTGAAAGCATAAAAGTCAGAGGATTTGAATTAAAATGGGCAAAGTTCATAGGAACAAGATATTCGGTTGCTACAAGTTCCGGAACCGCAGCGCTTTTATTAGGACTGCAAGCGCTTTTATATGATAATCGATTCTCTAAAATTAAAAAAAATAGCAGAGTAATTACATCTCCTTTAAGCTATATAGCTACAAGCAATGCTATTGTCCTTTCAGGCCTGGAACCCGTATACGTCGATATTGATCCTGTCACCTTTACTTTACGAATAGATCAAATTGAAGATTTATTAAAAAAAGGAGGAAAAAGATATTCTATAGTTTTACCTGTTCACTTAATGGGCTATGTTAATGATATGGATGCAATAAACATGCTTGCTGAAAAATATAATTTAGTTACTTTTGAGGATGCTGCACAAGCACATGGTTCAAAATACAAGGGGAAAATGGCCGGATCACTTTCGTTATTAGCTGATTTTTCATTTTATATAGCACATAACATCCAGGCTGGAGAAATGGGCGCTATTGTAACAGGTGATGTAAAGATTCAAAAGCTTGCAAAACAACTTAAGGCCAACGGGAGGATATGCTCTTGTGCTATTTGTACGAGGGCTGAAGGTAGGTGCCAATATAAAAATAAGGATGTTGATCGACGCGTGAAACATGACTATATATGTTACAATTTTAAGACAATGGAATTTTAGGCTGCAATAGCGCTTACCCAGCTTACAAAGATTGATTGGATTATCC
>PVMS01092665.1_pt1 | contig 12045 bp, 9 predicted proteins | sample 1853461 | NCBI WGS metagenome assembly PVMS01 (sample SAMN08582032, study PRJNA380276) | Marine sediment metagenome, whole genome shotgun sequencing project. | isolation source: ocean sediment barecode stripped | collected 2017
ATGAGAAAACTAATAATAATCGGTCAACATTAATCAGGGATGTTCATGTTGGTTGCTGGTTGTTGGCGTGAAGTGTTTGTGATATGAATAAATCTACGAGATCATGCCTTCAGTAGACAAGTCAGCGAGAAAGAGGAATTGGAAATAATTATTAGAGTGGTCAACACTAATCAGGGATGTTAAATGGAAGAGAAATCTGCGATATCTGCGAGAATAAGAACTAAGAGAAAAGAGATGGTTATGGTATGTTTGGCCTATGAACTATAGAGCACATTGCGTAAAACCTTGCGTCCCTTGCGGTTAGAAGAGAATTAATGAGTTAATGAGGGAATAAGTTAATGAGTTGATAAGGGAAGGAGAGATAGAGTGATGTAGAGAATCTGGATTAATATCATATCCGGAAAATCTATGGGAATCCGTGATTAACTAGAATAATAATAAATTAGAAAAATGAAAATTCAAAAATCAACTTTAGATTTTTTAGTTACTCTTAAAGAGAATAATAATCGCCAATGGTTTAATGAACATAAGGATGAATTTAAAGTGGAGCAAACACTCGCAAAGGATTTTTATGCCTCCATTAGACGAAATTTAGAAAAGCAAGATGAAATTGATAAGTTTAAGTTATTCAGAATCTATAGAGATGTTAGATTTTCTAAAGACAAAACACCCTATCAACCACATTTTGCAGGATCCTTTTCCAGAACCGGAAAAAAACTAAGAGGTGGTTATTACTTAAGGATTCGGCCGGGAGAATCCTTTTTAGCCGGTGGATTCTGGGCGCCAAACAAGGAAGATCTATTTAGAATAAGAAAAGAGTTTGAGTTTGATGATGGCGAAATCCGTAAAATATTGGCAGAGAAGAAATTTGTTACTCTTTTTGGAGGGAAATTAGTAGGTGAGGAATTAAAAACTGCTCCCAGAGGCTTTGATAAAGAACATCCCAGCCTTGATCTGATAAGAAAAAAAGGCTTTATTGCCGTTAGAAAATTTACGGATAAAGAAGTATTGGCTCCAAATTTTTTAGATGTTGTTGAAGATAGTTTTTTAGCTCTTCGCCCTTTTTTTAACTATATGAGCGAGGTGCTGACAACTAATTTAAATGGCGAATCAATAATTGATTAATTAGTTTTAGTAAGAAACCTCTTACATCATTATCATCATATAATTTATTTAATACATTTTTACAATAAATCCTAAAGGCTGGCGTGGTAGGCTCGTCTTTGATGTTTTCTTACCAGCGGACAGGTCAAAGACTTGAAGAATAATTAGTTTTCTTGCCAGCATTGTCTATTTTGATAACTGTAATTTTTAGTTATATGATGGGTTAAATCCCTTTTTCAACAGCAGAATCCGGAGCATAATAAATTCCTTTTTGCTTCCAATGTTTTTGTAACTTAATTAAAGACAGTTTAAAAGCATCAAAATTTTTATTCCTCTTTTTCGTCCACCCCACTTCAGCGTAGGCAGCTATCCTTGGATAAATTAGAAAATGCATTTGCCCAATAGTTGGAATCCACTCTCCCCACATTTGGCATCCTGTGCCTAACACTTTATCATGATATTTTGGATTAAGTTTTTCAGGAATAGGATCGAAAGCATAAGCTTTTGACAATGGGATGCTATTATAATCGTAATCGAGGTAAGTATTGGAATGCAATGAGTTCACAATTTCATAACCATTTCTGGCTGCTTGGGTAGCCAGTGTCACATCACCTTTCCAAAAGTGGATTATAGTTCCTTTTGCTAACTGTTGTTTGGATTTAGTATCTTCTGCATCCTGATATTCATGAAGATTATGGCCCATTATTTCATTCCAACCCATCATTATTCTTCCTTTACTTTTCAAATATTGAGAAATATTATTTGTAAAAAATATTTGTAGTTCAGCAGGAGTTTCCAGTCTTTTTTCCTTCATAAAGGCTTGAACTGTTTCTGACGATTTCCAATTATTGTATTTAACTTCATCTCCACCAATATGGATTACCTTCGATGGAAACAAAACCATGACTTCGTCAAGTACATCGGTCAGAAACTGATATACCTTTGGATCGGTCACATCATAAACATCTTTGCCTACTCCAAATTTTATGGGTACTTCTATTTCTTTTTTTGTTGTGCCCAACCAGGAGTATGATGCAATTGCTGCACTTGAGTGCCCGGGCATTTCAATTTCAGGAATAATATTTATATGCCTTTCTTTAGCGTATTTTACAATTTCTTTAATTTCCTGCTGCGTATAGAATCCTTCATGTGGTTCAGCTGACTGAATCGGGCTTTTCCATTTCAAAGGGCCTACCTGAGTACTTTTTCTTTTGGACCCAATTTGAGTGAGAAGTGGGTATTTTTTGATTTCAATTCTCCATCCCTGATCATCTGTTAAGTGCCAGTGAAAAACATTCATTTTTAAGAAAGCCATTTCATCCAATATTATTTTCACTTGCTCTACTCCCTTAAAATACCTGGCTTCATCCAACATAAAAGCCCTCCAGGAAAACCGAGGAGAATCTTTAATGGCTACTTCAGGGATTTTAACAGAAGATACACTTTCTATTGAATCCGGAAGCATAGGAAATAATTGCATTAAACTTTGCACGCCATAAAACCAACCTGTATTATTCGAGGCAATAATCTGTATTCCTGTTCTTGAAACAATCAATTCATATGCTTCTTTCGCGAAGTTTTTATTTAGTTTGAATTGAATAATATCTGTTTTGTATTTATTTGACACCACTATTTCAATTTGATATCCCAATATTTTCTCAATATTACTTTGTAAGATTATTGCGGTGTTATTACTTGCATCAGAAGACACGATCTTGAGTTCTTGGTTGATAGTAAAAGTATTTTCGCCTAATATTAGCTCTTGTGGATTAGGTATAATATTGACACTCTGGGCTTTAATCTCTGAATAATTGAATAGGGATAGAGCAACTACTAATATTAAAATTTTGACTTTCATCTGTTTAATTTTTTGTGATAATAAAGATATTGATATATTACAAATATTTTTTGATTTGTTCTTCCTTAATTTTAAAGTATTTTTTTTATCAATTGCAGTAGGTAAAATACAGCCTATATTATAGTCTGTGTGTTCATCAATAAAGTTGACTCTTTGGAGATTCTATTGTAATTTCAAGTTTTTAAATGTTGGCATCTTATTAATTTATTATCGGAACAATCCAATAAAAATAATGATAGGATTTATAGGGTAACATATAATCATCTAAAGGCAGTGCACCCCAGCTATTTATACTTCCTATACCTTGTTGAAAACCATCTACATTCAAATAAACTTTTTCCCTCGAACTTAATTCGCCGGCGTGTTTTTGTGTTTTCATACTTCCGGAATCCAGATCCTCCTTGCTAAAATGCAGAGCAGAAATATTTAATAAGTTTTCGCTATAGATCTTTATTCCGCTACTATCACTTCTCAATAATTCTACCCATCTTACGTCTAACTTGTTTCCCGTTTCCTGTGGGCGGATATAAGGAAAATATTGATCTGCAATACTCCCTTCATACAATCCTACTTTTGCCGAATGTTGACGGTCAACATAAGATTCAAAAGGACCTCTTCCATACCATTTTATCGATGTAAATGATTCAGGCAGGATCAATTCATTTCCAAACTTAAACAAATTTTTATGCTTCCCTTTTGTTGCATTGAGATCATTGCTTACTTTGATGATACCATCCCCGTTAATTATGAAAACTTGTGTATAGATAGCATCTCCATTTAGAATTTCTTTTAAAAATGTAATCGAGAGTTCATTTTTTGATGTCTGTTCAATGTTTGTTGTAACTTTATCCGTTATACCTGCATCTTTCCATTCCTTATACTTTCTTTGAGTATTCGCCCCATAGTCATTATCGTTTGGTGCCCTCCAAAAATTAACTTGGATTCCCTTTTCTATTAGTACCTGATCTTTAAAAGTGTAATTGGTTAATAAGCCACTTGATTTATCAAAACTAATATTAAAATCTTCTCCATACACCACTATATTATTATTCTCTTTATAAGATATTTCTTTAGTAGATTTATTTGGAGGCATGACCTCAATATTACTCAGTTGAAACTGCTCGTAAGCAATTTCAAAGTTGGCAGGTAGCAAAGCTTCATCAGATTTCAATAGTGCCTTAATATTTAAAAAATATTCCACTCCGGAACTTAACTCAGTTTGAAAAGGAATAGTTAATGATTTTGTTTGTTGTGCTTGTACATTTATTTCTTCAATTTTTCCATTTTCAACCACCTTGCCATCTGCAATTATTTCCCAATGTAATTCATAGTTAGAGAGATCTCTAAAAAAGTACCAGTTTTTGATATCGATTATCCCTTTTGACAGTTCCTTCTCATAAAATTTAATGTTTTGATAAATGTGTTTTACTTCATTCAAATGCGGGTTTGGTTTTCTATCCGGCTGCACCAATCCATTGTTTAAAAAGTTGTTGGAACTTGGTACATCTTCCGGTCCGAAGTCTCCCCCGTATGCATAGATTTCTTTACCATTTTTAACTGTTTTTAAACCCTGATCTACAAAATCCCAAATAAAACCACCTTGTAATTTGTCGTATTTTTCATAAAGATCCCAGTATTCTTTAAAACCTCCCATACTATTTCCCATAGCATGTGCATATTCACATTGGACCAATGATTTGGTTTTTCTTTTATTTTCGGCATATTCTTTAACATCTTCCGGAGTTGCGTACATAGGCACATAAAGATCTGTATTCCATTCTTCTAAGGCTCTTTCATATTGAACAGGTCGGCTGTCATCTAATTTTTTCGCTAACAAATAAGTATTGTAAAAATTGTAACCATTACCGGCTTCATTACCCAAAGACCAAATAACAATCGACGGATGATTTTTATCTCTTTTGATCATTCGTTCAGTACGGGACAGATGTGCTTTTAGCCATTTTGGATCATTCCCAAGGGTTCTGTTCATTTTATAACCCATACCATGAGATTCAATATTCGCTTCATCAATTACATAAATCCCGTATTCATCGCACAATTCATACCAATACGGATCATTTGGATAATGAGAGGTTCTTGCTGCATTTATATTATTTTCTTTAAAAATTTGAACATCTTTCAACATACCTTCTCTGGAAATTACATGACCTGTTTCCGGGTCGTGTTCATGTCGGTTGACACCTTTAAATAATATAGCTTTGCCATTAAATAAATACTGCCCATTAACGATCTCTGAAGTTCTGAATCCAATTTTTCCAGAAATGACCTCAACAATTTTTCCTTTATGATCTTTAAGTGAAATTTGAAGTTCGTACAATTCCGGAACTTCAGCCGACCAGGTCTTCACATTATTAATAGTAGTGTTAAAGTTTACATAACTATTTTTTCCGCCCTCCGTTTGGAAAGGTTTTTCGGTTTTATACACTGTAACTCCGTTTTTTATTATGTCAATAGCATGATTTCCCTTATATTTTTTTTGTGATTTATTGTCTAAACTTATTTCCAGATCAAAAGTTCCATCCGTATAATTATTTTCTAGACCGGCTTTAACAAAATAATCTGCTATATTAAATTTTGGTCTTGCATAGAGGTAAATATCCCTTTCAATACCCGAAATTCTCCAAAAATCCTGACATTCCAGATAACTACCGTCGCTCCATCGATATACCTCTAATGCAATTGAATTTTTACCGGGTTTTACAAAATTAGTTATATTGAATTCTGCCGGTAATTTTGATCCTTGGCTATAACCAACTTTCTCACCATTTACCCAGATATAGAAAGCAGATTTTACGGCACCGAGATGTATAATTATCTCTTTTCCAATCCAATTTGAGGGCAAATCAAAATTTCTTTTGTAGGATCCAACCGGATTATAACCATCCGGAATGTCTGGTGGGTTTGGATTTTTTTCATTAAAGGGATATTCTATATTAGTATAAATTGGAATTCCATAACCTTCTATTTCCCAGTTAGAAGGCACTTTAATATCATCCCATTCATTGGTTGAATAATCAGACTTATAAAAATCTATTGGTCTTGATTTTGGTTCTCTTACCCAATTGAATTTCCAAATTCCATTTAACAAGAGATAATTGTCTGCTTTTGACAGATCATTTTTAATTGCCAGATCCATAGAACTGTATGGAAAAAATGACGCTCGAGCAGGCAACTTATTGATTGCGATCACATCCGGATTTTCAATTATAGAATCCAGAGTTTGACATTGTAAGGAACTAAAGAAGATCAAAAAACTAACAAGTATTATTTTTGAGTTTATTAATAGATGTTTCATGCTATTTATTAATTGTTTTTATCTGACTCTCTTACAAGTCATTGAATTGTAGGAACATCCTTTTATCATAATCTTTAGAGTCAAAATTTTGATTTGGATACTTGAATAATTTATCGTGAATTTTCGAAAGCTAAAATATATAAAAAAAGGCTTCAAATGTATAAGATGTTCATTTATTGATCTATGGAACTGTAAATATATAACTTATGATATTATGGTTTAATAGTATAATTCCAATCCACACCATGAAATTCATGCTTATGAAGATTTATGATGTCAAACTCATCCTTAGTAACCTTAATACCGGTTTTGTATATTTTTGTGTCAATTTCTGCCTTCGCCCTTTCTTTAATTATATGAGCGAGGTACTGACAACCAATTTAAACGGGGAATCAATAATTAATTAATTTTACGAACTTTTGAAAACTTATTAAATCTTTCAACATACTACAGATCCCTTTTTTGCAAGATCCAATATGAGGCATAGATAAAGATAAAGGTCCACGCCATAACGATTGCTATTTGATACCAATGTACAGAAAAATCTTTCGACAGATCTTCTCCTATCTGCTTTGCTACACTCTGTACAGCATTTAGTCTGGTGAACGGTTCTTTTATCAGATTAGACATCGATTCTAAGGGCATGAATTGTAATATGCTATTTACACTATCAGAAGGGGATGGATTATCTCTAAATTTCCAATATAAAAAACCTTTGAAAATACTCTCTCCTATAAGCCAGACCAATAATGCACCAACCGCAAATGCAGATCGTTTTATTAAAATGCCCATAAAAAGGCCAAAAGAGAAAAAACCAACTAACTTAAAAAAGAAAGCTGCCAAATATTCCAGATCGGAAAATACAATAGAAAGTTCGTCAAAATCGGAATAGATAAATCCTAAAACCAGAGAAACAATAAAAACAAAAATGGTAGATATTAATGCAAAAACAACAACAGCATAAAACTTGGAAAGGATGAATTCTTTTTTACTTAAGCCATCTATTAAGTTTTGTTTTAATGTCCTGTTAGTGTATTCATTAGCCATCATAGAAACAATCACCAGAAGTAAAAAGAACTTAAAGATAGATGCTACAAACGTGTTGAAATGCCAGATATACGGAAAGTTGAAGATACCTTGTTCTGCCAAATGAAATTGAACCGGTCCGATATCAAATTTTATGGCCGCTATGAGTGCAATTGAGGTCAGCAAGGCGAAGTATATTATAATCAGAACCTTACTTGCTCTACTATATTTTAATTTGTAAAATTCAATATTTAATAATCGAAACATGATTAATTTTTGTTATTGGTTAATGTCAGGAACTGTTGTTCCAGGCTCGGTTTACGTTTTACCAGATGTGTTAATACAATGCTGTTTTTGAACAAGTAATTATTTATTTCAGCGGGGGTAACCGGTTTGTTTAAAGTGGCAATGATTAGATCATGTTCTTCTTTACAGTATTTATACCCTCATAATCGGCCAATAACTCGAACAACTTTTCTTTATTGTCATCCACCTTTAATTCGAATAGTCCATGAGAAGACGTCATCTCATCAACTCTGCCTGAATAGAGCTTTTTTCCTTCCTGAAGTACAACAACATGCGAACAAACTTTTTCTACCTCATCCAATAAATGCGATGCCAAGAGTATTGTCGTTCCTTTTGCAGCTATGTCTTTTATAATCTGCCTTACTTCATGAATCCCCTGAGGGTCAAGGCCATTGGTAGGTTCATCTAAAATTAAAATTTCTGGATCATTTAGTAAGGCTGATGCGATCGCAAGGCGCTGTTTCATCCCTAAAGAAAATGTTTTAAACTTACTGTCTTTTCGTTTGTACAGATTAACAGCTTTTAATTTATGTTCTATATTGTCCTTGGAAACTCCTTTAATTTTACAAATTAATTTCAGATTTTGTTCGGCAGTCATATAGGGATAAAAATTGGGTCGTTCGATGATAGCTCCAACTTTTTTAAGCGCATCGTGAACAGTTACTTTTCCGTCGAACCAGCTAAAACTCCCTGAGTTTTTATTTACTACATTTAAGATGATACCCAAAGTAGTTGATTTACCGCTACCATTGGGACCTAAAATTCCGTAAACGTTGCCTTTTTTTATTTCAAAAGACAGATTATTTACAGCGTGTATTCTCCCAAAATATTTGTTGAGATTTTTTAAAGATAAAATTGTTTCCAACGCGTGTAGATTTAATTTATTCAAATGTATGACGATTAATTGTTAAAAATGTTACTGATTGATTGAATTTACAAACGGTTTTGATCATATATTTAGGAATGTGAATTAAAGTTTATTATATTCGTGAGACCTAATATCTATTGCAATTTTGTTATGGAAGAAAAATTAATTTCAAAGAAGAAACCCACTTTTCCCATCAATAAAAAGTTATATAATTATTTATCTGAGTACAATCGCAATATCAAAATTCCGGTTTTTTATGACGATCTGTTGCGTTTTTCAGGATCAGTAACCGTTTACGATAAAAATGACAAGGATACACTCTGGATAAGGGTGTATTATCCTGAATTTGAGCAAAGGGAAATAGATATGAGTCTGAAGCAGATGTATAATATTTTGCATGGAGATGGAACTGAAGATAATTTGGATATTCTTATAGTTGATGAAATTGACTACTGCACTTTTGGAAACTCAAAGCCATTCCGGATTAAAATCAGGAATATGCTCAATGATAATTATACATATATCTATGTTAAAAAGGCGGATGCCTCAAGGGTTTATGGATTGGAATTAGAGGACATCTTGTCGCCAAATAACATCAATTTCTTAATTTATAAAGAAACCTTGATCGAAGAACATGTATTGGGAATTCCGGGTGATGTTTTTATGGACGAGAGTTTGGAAGAATTATCCAAACCAGAAAAACTTAGATTATCAAAGGAATTTGTCAAGTTCAATGAACGAAATACCATTAGGTTGCTTGGAGACATGCGTTCTTATAATTATGTTGTTGTACCGACATTCGATTTTGACCAGGTACAATATAGAATTCGATCCATGGATTTTGACCAGCAGAGTTTTGAGGGGAAATTAAAAGTGTATCGACCTCAGTTCTTTAAAGACAACTATCCTTTTGTAAAAATGGTAGAAGATAATCTGCAAATAGAATCTATCGAACAATATCGCAAAGAAGAAAGATCTATTCTTGCCAAGAGATTAAAAGGATCGCATGACAGGGTTAAACAATTATTAGATTGCATGAAGCATGATGTTATCTCCACCCCTGAAAATATTGAAAACCTAAGAATGGAGTTGTATTATTTTACAAAAGACAAAAAATTTAAATCCTGTACTAATATGGGATATATTTTAGAAGTTGCTTTTGATTTTGTTGTGAGAAACTACGAAAGTGTGAATGCGTATATTATTAGATGATGAATATAAATTCCTATAATTGAAATTTTATTAACATAGTGTACTACTAAATCCTGATGAATAAAAAATAATATTTATGAATAATAAACTATTGACTTGGTTGACGATTGTTCTAAGTATAACTATTTATTGGTATCCTGTGAGAACGATGATGATGACGGTGATGAAAAAATTGTCTCCAAATATAACGAAATGGAAAGCCACAAAATGGGTCAAAATTGTATGTCTTGTCATAAATCAGGAGGAGAGGGGGAAGGATGGTTCAATTTAGCTGGAACAGTGTACGACAGTGAAAAAACTTTAACCTATCCTAATGCTACGGTAAAATTATATAATGCTCCTAATGGGGGCGGAAGTTTGATAGGAACCATTGAAGTAGATGGTTTAGGTAATTTCTACACTACGGATAATATTGATTTTGAGAATGGATTATATGTTACCGTTACCGGAGATAACACATCAGAACACATGATAAATCCTGTTATTACGAGGCAATGCAATAGTTGCCATGGTACAAGTACAGACAGGATTTGGGCAAGATAAAAGGGCTCAGTAAACAAGCATGAATACCATTTATCACATATACTCATCAAAGCCAAATTCATCTTCCTCCTCGTCATCTTCAAATTCTTCATTTAAGTTTTCGCTTTCAAATTGAAGATCGGGAGCCGTTTTTGGTACAGAACCCAATGAAAATAACAAATTTGGTAATTCGTAATTATCAATATCCAGATTCGATTCTATGAGCTCGATATAGAAGGTCCACATATTAAAAAAATCATAAACATAGATCAGTTTCGCATTTTCTACCTTTAAAATATTTTCTAATAGTATTCCACTCATTTGAGTTTTTGGGTCAATATTGTCTCCCATATCAAATAAAGGGAATTCCTCTCCTTGTATCCAATCGTTATCAGATTCATAAAAAGCGGCCATTTCATTTCCTTCAAAACCAAATGCATTTGACAAAGCATTGTGTAAGTCTTCTAAGGTTGCGGTTTTAAGAATTGCAATATCCCTTATCACATCTTCCTCGGCATTTAATATTGCTCTAATTTTATATACCATAATTTTTATTGGAAATTTGCCGCAAAATTACCAAATAAACATATAATTCATCATTATTTTTTACTTATTTTTAAAGTTTAATTATGACTAAATCCAGTTCATAGATTGAAAAATATTACTTTTACAAGCAAAATTAAAACCCTATATGAACGCAAAAGAAATACTTCCTAAAATAAATTCCTTTAATAAGAATACCTTAATGGAGACTCTGGGCATTCAATATACCGAAATTGGAGACGATTATTTGGTTGCCACTATGCCTGTAAATGAGAGAGTACATCAACCAATGGGTTTATTACATGGCGGTGCAACTGTTTCCCTGGCGGAAAGTGTGGGTAGTATGGCATCTCATTTATTTATCGATAATAATAAATTTGAAGCCAGAGGAATAGAATTTCAGCAAATCATGTAAGAAGTAAAAGGGAGGGTGTAGTTACAGCTACTGCCACCCTTATTCATAAAGGAAAAACTCTGCATTTATGGGAAATAAAGGTTGTTGATGAAGAAGGAAGATTAATCTCTATCTGTAAATTGACGAACATAATTATACGAAAAAATTGATTATTCAGGTATGGGAAAGAAGTGGATAAAGAAGATTTTTAAAATTGCAGGCCTGTTACTATTAATAGTTTTTATAGGGTTAACCATATTATTTTATAAAATATTCAGTCCAAAATCTGACAGTGAAATTTTAGAAACTCTTCAAACAGAAACTAATCACCCCTTTGTCAGATACGTCCAATATAAGGACAATCCGGTGAGAACAATTCATATGCAGAAAGACATCGATGCTGAGCTTCCTACTTTAGTATTAATTCATGGTTCTCCAGGCTCAGCACTTGATTTTAAAAAGTATTTATTGGATAAAGAACTAAATAAAAAATATAATATAATTACCTATGACAGAATAGGGTATGGAGAAGAAAACAGGGGTAAGGTTGTAAGCTCCTTGGAAGAAGAGGTGAAAGTTTTAAATAAGGTAATAAAAGATATCAAAACTACCGATATAATTCTGGCGGGTTATTCGTATGGAGGTACGACGGCGCTGGCAAGTCAAAAAAAATATAAAAAGAAATTATTATTAGCCCCGGCTGTTAGAGGAGATTTGGAGCCCATGTTTTGGGCAATTAAATTGTATCAGTGGAAGCTCACCCGTTTTTTAGTTCCAAAAGTATTTCAGGCAGCTACTGAGGAGAAATTACGTCATAGAACTGAACTGGTGAATTATGAAAATCAATGGGATATCAGCAACACAAAAATAATCTCTATTCATGGTAAATTAGATCG
>PVMS01029486.1_pt1 | contig 12044 bp, 16 predicted proteins | sample 1853461 | NCBI WGS metagenome assembly PVMS01 (sample SAMN08582032, study PRJNA380276) | Marine sediment metagenome, whole genome shotgun sequencing project. | isolation source: ocean sediment barecode stripped | collected 2017
CCGAAAATTATATGTTAAGTTTAAACAACTAATGGTGTGTGATATAAAACTGCTCAAATTGACAACACTAATGTTTCTTCTACCAATGCTTTTTGCAGTAAGCTGCGGAGGCGGAGGAGTTTATATCCCGCGCGCGAGTAAAACCAAAAACGTCCCCCCGCCAAAAACTGAGAAAGTGCAAGTAAAAGAGACTCCTAAAATTGACACTTCCGCAGAGAATGTGTTTAACGCCCCGTTTATAGATGTGTGGATTGCAGCAATAGAAAGCGTTAAATGGATCAAGTGGAACATAGCTTTTATAGACGAGCGTGAGGGGGTCATCAGACTTAAAGAGGCATACGCGTATAGAAGATCAGGGAAACTACTTAGAACATACAGCTGGCCCACCAAAGAAAACCTGCAAACTTCCAGCATTAACGATTACCTGGAAAAAGTAGGCCGTTATAGCCCGGGCGGATCAAACACGGTATTTACCCAGGAGAACCTGAAAATGACTATAATTAAGCTGTCAGACGACGTTGCCGAAGTGGATATAGACTATACTATTAGACCTTACACATTCTCGGGGAAAATAGGCTATGAAGTAGAGTCAAGAGGATTCATCGAATCACTTTTGTTCGAGCGCATAAAGGAATCCCTTGACGGAAGGCCCCTTGCTAAGAGATAATATTTTGTGACCGTCATTTTACTATGCATCGGAATTGTAGTCGCTTTTGGCATAATGTTCTGGCTCGACAAAAAACAGGGCCCTGAACCCACACCTGCCATTGTGCACCTGTTCGACGTGCTCAAGAGCCTGAGATGGGATATGAATGAAAACGATATTAAAGCTTCTTTTAACGGGTTTAAGCACGGCAGCACTTCAAGATTAAATAAAAAGAGTACCCTCAGCCGTAAGGAAAATTTTGAGGGTCAGGAAATCTATACCACTTTTAGTTTTCCCAAAGAGAACGGAGAAAAAGTAAATAAAGGCGAGATAAGACTCTCGCGGGTGAATCGAAAGGATATTGATCTACTATTTAGAACCGTATGTAAAGCGTACGGTAATCCTCAAGAAAGTGGCACGAATAAAGACGGGGCCGTAAAATGGGCTACTGAAATAGGGGTGTTAACACTGGAAAACCCCGCTCCTGAGGAGTATTTACTAACCCTTACGGAAGAAGATACTAAGGTTTAAAAAGACCCATAGCGCTTATGATCTGATCCATGTTCTCATGCGCTTTATCATGGGCGCGTTTGGTGCCCTCTCTTAAGATATCCCTTACGTCATCCGGGCGGCTCTCGTATTCACTTCGTTTTTCCCTTATAGGTTCAAGTAACTCGTTAATTGCGGCTGAGAGCTTTTTCTTTACCTCTACGTCCCCAACATTACCGGTTCTATAGCGGTCCTTAAGATCATCGATCTCAGCAGTGTTTTTGTTAAAAGCGTCGTGGTAAATAAACACCGGGTTTCCCTCAACCTTTCCTGGGATATCGGCCCGTATGCGATTGGGGTCGGTGAACATACTCATTACTCTTTTATTAACCTGCCCTACGTCATCCGAAAGATATATGCAGTTATCTAGACTCTTACTCATCTTCCTGTCCCCGTCTAAGCCAACCAGACGAGAGGTTTTACTTATCACTGGATCGGGCTCTTGGAAAAACTCACCGTATAGGAAATTGAATCTGCGTGCCAGCTCTCGAGTAAGCTCTATATGGCTTAATTGGTCTTCACCCACAGGGACCTTTGTGGCTTTGAACATCAGGATATCCGCTGCCATAAGCACCGGGTAGCCGAGAAGCCCTACTGAGTAGTTATCCCCTACCCCCATATCTTGTATCTTATCTTTTAGAGTCGGGATACGCTCGGCTCTGGGTACTCCACATATCATTGCGAGCATGGCGTAGAGCTCTGTGATGTAGGGAATCTGTGACTGGACGTAGAAGGTAGATTTCCCAGGGTCCATGCCGACGCTCAGCCAGTCCATAACCATCTCAAGCGTGTTCTGCTCTACCTCTTTTACTTTATCGTAGTGGGTCGTGAGCATGTGGAGATCGGCTACCAGAAAATAGCAGTCGTAATCGTCCTGAAACGCGATCCGGTTATAGAGCGAGCCCACCAGATGGCCAAGATGAAGCCTTCCCGTTGGTCTGTCCCCGGTTACTAGTATGGGTTTAGCGTCTGCCATGATTTAAATAATCCTCCTGAATCTATACGAGACATAATAAGGGTGCTTTTAGAGAAATAACACGTATGTGTTGCCCAGTAATATACACGTTCTTTTGGAAATTGGGATATAAAACTTACAATTGAACTGGAGAGTGACCACCACTAGGAGCTAATCGGATCATAATCACTTGATACGGTTAAGCTCATATCCACAGACAAAGTCGGCGATCTTAGCGCTTACCGTGCCGGCAATTATCGGCTTAGGCTCATAGGGGACAGCCTGATTTTCAACAAGCCTGCCAAGAGAGTCGTAAAATTTGGAATCTGTATAAGAATATGTTCTATTCTCGCAGTTAACAGTTGAATTGATCCACACCTCTTTGTATGAGAGACCGTCGGTATCACGCTCAGCTTCTTCAAACTCAAGCTTGCTCCAGGAAGTAGTTAGGCTGTTTTTGCTCTCAATTGTCTCGGGATCAACGAATATGGAATAGTTTCTCTCACCTGTAACCCCTCCCACGAAAAACCATGAATCTTCTTTTGAAATTGCCTTGTAACTCTTAATTTTTTCGGGCCTGGGGTATGTTACCGCAGTGTCTTCTTGGGCTTTAGATGTAATATGCGCAAGTATTGTAGTACCACCTGAGTCCTTTTGAGTTACCGGGTTAGTCTCTTTCACTGTCTCGGCTTGCTGAACCTCTTCAACTCGAGGGTCAGGCTCGCTAATGTCCTTTTTAACGCAGGAATAAACTCCAGTTAAAACAAACAGCCCTAAAAATAAAATTATAGATATGCCGGGTTTCATAACCTATGCCTCTTTCAGATTCCTAAAAACATTATAATCGATATTCAGCAGTGATAATTAAAGGGGAAGAATAGGAGAATGTATGCATTTTCCCGCCAAAGTACTCATGCATACATTCTCTATAATGTATTTATTAGGCCGTCAAAGTATTACTCACTTTTATCAGATTTACTATCAGATTGTGTTTTGATATTCTTTTGGGCTTTTCGCTCCTGTATTCTAGCCAATTCTTGTTCTTTTAATTTTATAAGCGTATTCCTGTCAATTCTTGTAACCGGGGTCAGCTTAGCATAATTCTTTGGCCCCACTACATCTCTAAGTACTGCCATAGCGTCTATAAACATATCCGCAATTTCTTCGTTAACTACATCTGTTTCCTTCACTATAGTCTTCAATTCTGCAGGATCGAAATCAGCTTTCTGCAACTGTAGCATAAATTTTCTTTGTAGACTGCGGGATTTACCTTCTTCTTGAATTATTGGACCAATATATTTTGCGCGGATTTCTTTTACTTTACGGTACTGCTCTTTACTTATATCAAGTCGGTTAGTCTTCTGAAGCATACTCATAAGCATCCTGCTGTATTTGCCGCTCCTTATTCTGGCTACTCTTGCTTTATTGAACCCTTCCCTGTGCCTTTCAGTACCTTGCTCATTTTCCGCTATAGCAATACCTGCTGTAAGCATTAGAATAATTAATGGAAATAATGCCAATCTCATAAAAAAACCTCCTGGGTATAGTGTTATCTATATTTTAAACTATCTTTCGTGATTTTTGGTGCATTTTTTACCGTGCAAGAGAATTTTACACATTCTCTTCAAAAATCCAACTTAAACTAGGCTTGAAATTTGAGTAGCAATACAAATGTAATTATTTACAGATAACACTTCAACCAACGCTCTAAAACTATGATTACATAGTTTTTCTCGTCTTCTGAAAGCCCGTGATCTTTAGCAGGGATTCCATGCCATTTTTGGAGGCACTTACGGCAGCAGGTGCCCGTGGCATGCTGGGCTATAAATACCGGGTGGTTACGCATAGGGGTCTGCTTGCCGTCGTTTGGAGGATTTGCAGGGGCGAGTCTTTCATCTATAAAATCCCGCCCGTGATCCATAATCACTTCGAGCCCTTTGGAATTTAGATACTCGAGCTCCTTTCCTTTTAAATTAAAGCTAGATCTAAAGCGGGACTTACTCAGTTTTTGGAATAAGAGGTCTAAATCTCTCATGAAGGATCGTCGGTTTTATCCTCATGCCGTGTGGCATGGCGCTTAATAATATCAAAAGTCAGTATGGATTCAAGAGCAAGCTTTGCAACCGCAAAAACAATACATGCTACGCCTATAACCGTTGCAATCTCGAGTACCGCCGTTGAAGTTGTAATTCCCCAGCTGTTAACAAGAAACGCTACGAGTGAGCCTAGCGAAAAGAACGCCACGCTTAAATATAGCGCAAGCAGACTGTTCCTAAACAGATGCGCCCTTCTTATCTCCTGCTGAACCCTCTCTGTCTTTATCTTGCATTCCTCCTCAGAGAATTCATGGATCATGCTGTTTACATCCGTATATCTTTGGGACGTAGACATAATCAACAGCGCAACTCCAGGTATATACGTAAGGGGGATTAACAACTCCAGTGCATTTATATCCATAATTGGCACTCCTTATGAGAATAAAAATTTATAATACCATATATTAGAGCTACTCTGAGACAATTGGTTACGGTACTTTGTGCAGTTTATATACTATAGTTGATTATTTATTCTATCGTTTTTTTAATTCCTGCTTTATAATAGTGCACCTATGTTAAAGAGACGTACGTTGCTGTTGTTTATGATCCCAATATTGGCAGGGGCTTTTATAGGGGTATTTTTCTTGTACCCTATTAATGAATTTGTGTATTTCCATGAGCACGACCCTAATACGGGCCTCGGTTTGGAATTTACGCTTGAGCAATTATGGCTTGGAATAACCGGGCATTACCCGGTTAAAGTACCTTTCTATGCCGGGGTCGGCGCGTTCTTAGGGTTACTTGCGGCATTTTTCTTTAACTCTCTTTATAAAAGCACGGCGCAAATAAAGCAGCTTAGCGATGAGCTTCAAAAAGATTTACTCGCTCTAATATCACACGGTGAGAGTGCAAATGCTGAATTTAAGTCCTCATTTAAATGGGATATTAGGGAGTCTAAACCCAATAAAGCTCTTGAAGATGTGATTCTAAAGACCCTGGCCGGGTTTATGAACGGCGAAGGGGGCTCACTGATAATTGGGGTTGCGGATGACGGCGAGATCCTGGGTCTAAAGGCAGATTACAATATACTTAAGAAGAAGGACCGAGACGGTTTTGAGCAGGCCGTAATGGCGGCCGTGGCAACCAAGCTCGGCACAGACGCGTGTCAGTATTTGCAGCTTGTATTTCACGACGTCGACGGCAAAGACGTATGCCGTGTAATAACAGGAAAATCCCACCGCCCTATATATATCAAAGAAGGAAACGACCTTAAATTCTATCTCCGCACAGGCGTCAGCACGCGCGAGCTAAATGTGCAGGAAGCTGTAGAGTTTATTTCCACAAGGTGGGGCGGCAGGTAGAACCTGCCATATACTACTTTTATTTACAGAGGCTGACTTGAGGATTTAAACCTGGTTCCTGATTTACTTTAATGTTGGTTTTATCTGTTTTAGGTATATTAGACCAGCAATCTCTAAGCGAAATTAGATAATCCCAAGTTTCGTCCCCTGAGATGCTAATTTGCAAAAGGCCCTCAATATTTTCCATCCCGACATACCCCTCAGAATCTGCGACCATTACCGTTGCCGAAATATCTGCCTGATGACCGGTCTGGCCTATTTCTGCAACTCTTATCACAACGAATTTAATCTCCTCAGATATTCCGGGAGAAATAGAGAGAGGTAAAGCATCTGAATCTTCGGGAGGGATAACGGTTACCGTATCTTGAGTTTCATTCATAACTTCAAGAGTATGGACAAACGAGGGTTTTACTTCCACCAAAGTTATTGGTACTACATAGCGAACCTTATTGCAACCAACAGCTACAAAAATGATTACTGCTAAAACTATGAAGCTCTTGACTCGTATACCCTTGATCATATGTTGACATCCTCCATGATTGCGCGCCATATCTCAGGTTTTGATGCAATTTTGTCTTGAACCTTTATACTTCCATCCTTTATACCCAGGAGGAAATTATCGACTGTCGGCCTTGATGCTCTCTTTATTCCAAGATACTTTTTATCAACTATGGACATTACCTTGGGCAATCTCCCGTTATTTATTACAAAGTGCATAATGTGGAGGGTTTCTTCGTGCTCCATAAGATCTAAATGCTTTTTTGCAGCCCTGAGATCGTATATACGCTCTACTGGTATCTGAGCTAATCGAGCTGCCCATGCTGGAACAGTCCCGTCTCCTTGTCCCTTGTTATTTCTGATAGGCATTACACCATTTTCAGGATCAAAGGTGCTCCCGTTAATATTCTTCCAGAGCCACTCTACACCAGTCTCTTCAAGAACCCCGCGAATATGATAAATTCGGTCTGATACAGCCTTTGGCAATTTCTTACGAAGCGCCAGTCTTTCCTTTTTCGCCTTTCTCAAAAATTTGAGTTTTACCCAATCAGGATAACGACTCAACGTCGATACCGCATACGGATCAACTTCAATATTTTCATTTTGAGCATCCCTTACAGGGTAACGTGTCAGTCCAAGGCCCTCTCCGTCTTCTTCGTACGTATCTTTATCTAAGAACAGAAATATATATGGCCCCGGCATAGTGCCGGCGATCCTGGCTATGGTCTCCGCTCCGTAGAAAGTGTTTAAGTCCTTCTCGCCTTTGTAATACCGCTTTACATGACCTGCATTGGCGTAAAATGGAGTGCCAACAGTAATTACGTTTTCAAACCACTCGCTTGCCTTTTCTGGTGTAACGTTATGAACCCCTCCAAACACTCTTTGAAGAAACAATGTCGCAACCAACCCGCCGTGACTATGGCAGATTAGAGTGGTCTTGGATAAGGGGTTCATACTTTCATCGTTGCCTAATTTGGATATAACCCCTTGTTTAAAACGTGTAAGCAAATCCTCTAGCCACATTGCTGATTCCAGTAGAGGACGCCTCCAATCAAAACCATAACCCAGATAATTGTAACCTCTGTCCTTAAAGAACTTTTCCGTCCCATCGTAAGCCTTTACTAAGAAATTAAGCGGGCCGGTAGATATGACTATGTGGTTATCCTTATCATGATCATTACTCTCGATCTCCATAGTTAGGGCATCTTCATTAAAAATAATATCCCAATCCATCCAGATCCTCTCAAATCCACTAAAAGGACCGGGTGAACTGTCTCTGTACGGCTCAACTGTTCTATCTAATTGAGAACCCAGACCGCCTGGAAGAAGTATTACGGTTTTTTCATTAGGATTATATCTCTCAACAAGTTCTTTAGCCATGCGAATATTTTGGCTACGGATTTCGTGAGATCGAGCAGTTTTATAGCTCATAACTTTTTCCCCCATAATAAGTTTATCAATACTCAAATTACAAATTGTTTAGCATTGAGCTTTTGCCATCTAATTCCTACCACTTTTAATATTAGAATATCAAATAGACTAATTCAATAACTATTTCGTATTCAGATGTATTATTGAGTCTACAAAATGGTCATTCAGAAGATATAGATTGCCCGACAGGTTATGGAGGGCTTAGGGATTTATTAATTTTAGACATACTCAGAATCCCCCAATATTTTTTGTACTCTGATCCGGGGGACACAGTGTGCGGGACACAATGTGTCCCAATATACAATGTCTCTGAAACTCTTGAGATAGGCAGAGTCATTTAAGTTATAGTCAGAAGATTCTTAGAAATAGTCCGCCCGCGGGCGCTGCCCGCCGGACAGAGTCTGCACTCGTACTAGTTCTTTGTAACTCGAAAGTTATGCGTAGGCAGCAGGACATCCCATTAATCTCGGGCGCAAGTTAGAACTTGTACACTAGCACACGTTGTGTGGGACACAATCTGTCCAAATATACAATTTCTCTGAAACTCTTCAGATAGGAAGAGTCACTTAAGTTATAGTCAGGAGATACTTAGAAATAGTATGCCTGCGGGGGCTATCCGCTAAAATGCGCCTTCTTCGGAGCTACCGCCTTCAGAGGTAATATTGTCCTCAATACCAAGCACTTCTAGAATCCGGAGGCGAAGCTCAAGGGCTTCGGGGGCCCGGCTCATAGGGAATTTGTCCACCGGGAATTTTTCGACCGCTTCTCTGAGACCGAAAAGGCTGTGGTCTGACGCCGCCATAATCACTCTTACAAAAGTATGGTGCACCTCGGCTTCAAGATCGATAAAATCCAGATACACATGCACGGGAGGGTCGCACATAACGGTAAGCGGGGAGCAGAGTATGTCCCTGCCCCTTAACTGTGTGTGATCAGCCAGGGGAGTTGGCGCGTGCAGGTACCACTCGCACTTATCCTTATGCTTTAAAAACTCTTCCATAAATTCATCTATGGTGTTTATCATTCTTTCGTCCTTATTTATTAATGTTGATAATGATTACAGGGCTTTTTATTATGCTTAGTAAATGGATATTTGCAAATAGATATTAACAGGGTTCAAATACTAAAACTCATAGGTAATATTTCACCCACTAACTATCCGGTCCTTCAAAGAGCTTATCCTCCGGAGGGATGCGTGTGGGGACTTCGTTAGACACAGGTGGAATAGTCTGAAGGTAAATAAATATAGACCGTAACTCGAAAAACCCAAGCTGTGAATAGACGTTAACAGGCATTGGAGATATTCTAGGACTTTCCTGACCAAAATGCTTTCCATCACGGAAGATCTCTATAAAATCCTTCTCTTCCCAATTGCCTATACCAGTTTCGGGGTCCGGAGTAAGATTGGCAGCAAAGCTTACGCCCCATCTACCTACCCACACCGTGGCGTCAGTAGTATAGAATGTTTTCTCAGCTTCACCCGCCATTATCTCAGCATATGGAAAATCGGGGAGTTCCTGGTCTTGAGCGTAACCAGATAAGAACCTGTCTTTGTCGGGCATATAGCCAAGGGGAGTTCTAATCTTAGGGGTGTGGCACTGGGTACAATCGCCAAGTTCAACCAGCTTCTTACCCCTTTCTATGTTGTACTTGCGGTATAATTCTTCCTGCTCGTCTCTTTTAGGGTCTTTCTCAAGTACAGGCTCTACTTTAGACCCGCACGCAGATAAAATGGATAGCAGTACGAGTCCTATAATTAAGCGCCTTAAATATAATAATGAATAGCGGTTATTCTTATCTATCATTTGTACCCTGCTATCTCATTATACCAAAATATTGGGAATTAAAAAATATGTAACGGCTATTTTTAGAAAATAATTAGAACAATTTCGAATTACCAGAAAGTTATGCAATAAGTGCGGATCAGTTATAGAACTAATCCTTCTTGTCAGGGTTATCGATTATAAAGTCTTCATCAAGTAAATATATAATCCTGTTAAGAATATGGTAGACGTTTTCATACTTGGGATCAAGCTGAGCCTGGGAGAACTCAAGCCAGTCTATAAGTACTTTGGTCATGGGAATATTTCTATGCTCTGACTTCTGCTTTATCATCTTCTCTAAGTCTTCAATCGCCATTCCGAACAACTCCCACTCTTGTTCTCTGTCTGTTTTCTCATCTTCAGCCATTTAACTATCTCCTTTGAATTTTTTGCAAGACTTATGTTACCTGACGGGCCGCTTTATATTAAACGGTACTATAAATATTAACAATTGCTTAGCACTTAACACCACCATATACTATAAATATTATGAAGAGAATAATATTAACAGTTTGTTTGTTAGCCATTCCCTTTATGACTGCACCGTCTTATTCCCAAAACTACTCCTCAAACACTATGGCAGAGCACCCTGAGTGGTATATAAAGGTAACGGACTGGAACATATACGCCACATGGAGCGCTGTGGCCATTATCCACCACGTCACAATTGAGAATAACAGTGACATAGAATACAAAAACGTTAAGGTTAGAGTGTGCTACAACTCTATGTCTACCGGAGGGGCTGGAACAATAGTGAGCCAGGAAGTAGGAGTGCTCCCGGTTACTCTTCCGCCCAGAAGTAAGCAGACCTATCTCTCAAAAGGATACACGCTAGGAGCCGGATCCATGTTCATGAACGCCGTAGACCTGCAAGTACTTACCGCAACTCCGGTATTGAACTGAGAATAGTCAAAGTTTCCTGCCAGATCTGCTTATACATATAACCTCCCGTAATCATTTAAAATATCCGCCTAGAATTATTATATATCTGAAGTTTATATCAGACATTATTAGAATTAATCCGACAATATTCTACAATTTGGAAGATTTATAAAAATTAGGGGTTACAAAAAAAAATATTTTAGTTATAATAGTAGTAACCGGATGTTACAACCTGAGCCCCGTGAGTACCGGATACTACTTCTGTTACAGAATTAATGTTCCAGTCGGGGCTCACAAGGAATAATATTTATATTTAATCTATATACAGTAGTTTCAGTACCACCGGTTTTAGTTGTAAATTATACAAACTTGTGTCAGGTTTTGTACCTGCATTATATGAGGCAATGTATAGTTGCGTTCAATTCCAGAATTCAAAATAGAACAATTAATATCTTAATTTTATTTATTCTCGTCTTCGGGATCTTTCTTGATTGAGATTACTGTTATGGCTTTACCGTCTTTTTCTATAATCCCTACTTTGGTCTTTGGCTCGGCATCTAAAGGATTTAAAACCTCAAATTCCATACTCTTCTTAGGGGTAGTCTTGTAGCGTCTATGCTGCTTCATACCTTCTACTATCGTATTGAAATATTCCCGGTTGAAAAATACATTATCAAAGTCGTATCCCGTATAGACTTCGGGTGGCCTGTCCAGCATATCATCTGGAAGGAACTGGTTCTTTAGGGAATCCCAGGCTTGGCTCTTTTCAGAGAAAGGGATTATAAGTATAGAAACTAAAAACAAAGAAAGGACTGCAGCTCTCAAGTCACCGCCTCCCATATCTTTTATACTATATAGTGTAGCACATAAAAAGGGAGAGGGTTATGAAACTTTCGTTAATTTCACATTACCTCTTCACAAACCCATAGCTTTTGTATTATAATAACTAGTGGGTAAGAGGCGTGCCGGCTCCAAAACCGTATGCGTTTCTATTTTTAGATTTATATAAATGGTTTATATAAGTAGATGTTTTATCAGACAGGCTGGGTCGCCTTTCTGATAAAAAATAAACAAAGCGTCATGCATCCACATGCTATGTGCGCTTAAAAGGTCGGAAGAAAATGACAAATCAATGGCAATCAATCGGGATTTCTCCTGAAGAACGCTTTTTGAAGCTCTATTTTGAGCCTGAAAGCGAACAGTTCCTAGCACAATTCTACGAGCGGCTTGGTGACGGATTCGGCGTAAAAAGCTTGTATGCTAGACATTTCAACGAGAACGAATACCACAAGATCACTCCCGACAACAAGCAGCTTACTTATGAGGACGTGGTGCTTTGCCCTGAGAGTAAGAAGATATTTGTAAACGTATTTAAGCTCAAAAAGAAGCAGGACAAGTATCTAGGTTACCGTTGGCACTCACTTCAGATGATCGACACCAATACCGCCGAGGTCTCTGAGATTCTAAAAGCAGGCCAGCTGGACAGTGAACGCCCTTATGCTAAAGTCTGGATTGCCGAGCTAAGACGAGCAAAAAATAATGGCGAGCAGCTTGTATGCACCATGGCTTTTGAGAACAAATCCAAAAAAGGGTCTACTGTAACCGAATACTATATTTGTAAAGTATTTACAAAAACCGGGCTATACAAAAGAGTGACAAAGCTAGGGGACAATGTCTCTCAAAACCCCAAGACCGGACCTTTTAAAGAAAAAGCTGCCGCAGTAGGGGCTTAGCATTTTCTCGGGAACTCAAATAGTTCAACTCTAAAGCAAGTAGCTAGGCAGATAAGTATTATTTGCCGGAAGAGACGAATTCTAAGAACTCTTCGGGGCTTCCGCTAAAGACATTAAAATCCACAAATCC
>PVMS01006447.1_pt1 | contig 12043 bp, 9 predicted proteins | sample 1853461 | NCBI WGS metagenome assembly PVMS01 (sample SAMN08582032, study PRJNA380276) | Marine sediment metagenome, whole genome shotgun sequencing project. | isolation source: ocean sediment barecode stripped | collected 2017
CCCGTAGAGCAGCACGTGGTTCGCGGGGAGCCCCGCCACGAACTGCTCGGTGTTGGTGAGCAGGTGCGCCAGCGAGCGCTCCACGCCGACCAGGTCCTCTCGGGGGCGGCGCGGATGCCGGCCTTGCGGGCGTAACGCTCGACGATGGCCAGGTAGGTGTCCTGATCGAAGCCGTAGAAGCCGAGCACCAGGCCGAAGCGATCCGAGAGCGCCAGCTTCTCATCCAGTGCCTCGCCCAGGTGCAGCTCGCCGCGCTCGTCGACGGTGGCGGCGCGGTTCTCCTCCATGGTCTCCGGGAGCAGGTGCCGACGATTGCTGGTGGCGTAGATGCGGACGTTCTCCGGAGGCGCGACGAGGCTGCCCTCGAGGGCGGCCTTGAGCTCGCGGTAGTCGACCTCGCCCGCGTCGAAGGAGAGATCGTCGCAGAAGAGGACGAAGCGGTACGGCGCACCGCGCAGCGCCTCCAACACCCGCGGGAGGTGAACCAGATCGGCCTTGTGCACCTCGATCATCCGCAGGCCACGTCCGCCGTAGCGCGCCAGCAGGCCCCGCACGGCCGACGATTTTCCGGTGCCCCGCTCCCCGTAGAGCAGCACGTGGTTCGCGGGGAGCCCCGCCACGAACTGCTCGGTGTTGGTGAGCAGGTGCGCCAGCGAGCGCTCCACGCCGACCAGGTCCTCGAGGTCGAAGAGGTCGGGATCGGGGATCGGCACGAGCCGACCGGGTCCCCGGCTCGTGTCCCAGCGAAGCGCCAGATGCCCGGCGATGGCCGCGGCGGGCGGCGGCGCGCCTGCCAGGTCTTCCAGCACCCGCTCGCCCAGAGCGAGCACGCGAGCGAGCCGAGCGAGGAATCCGTTCCGGCGAGACATCGGCACCGATTGTAGACTGGTCGAGATGGAGACACCCGCGGGCGACCCGCAGGCGAGCGCATGTCGACTGGTCGGCTGGAAGGCCGACGACGGCGGCCGCGTCCAGCTCGAGCTCTCGGACGACGCCGGGTCGGGTGCCCGCGCCGAGGTCTCGATCGCGAACGACGGCACCGTGCGCCTGCGTGCCGGGCGCTCGCTCCCCCTCCCCTTCGAGACCCACCTGGGGCGCGAGCCCTGGAAGACGACACCCGCAGTGGCCCGAGCCCGGGACGGGAGCGGCATCGAGCTCGCCTGGGAAGGCCCGTTGGGTTGCGCGACCGTCGAGATCGAAGCCGCCCCGTTCGCCGTGAGGATCCTCGATCGCGGCGGCCGCGAGCAGGCGTCGCTCACCGGGCTCCGCTGCACTCCGGATGGTGGCGCCCGCCTCGCCTGGGCGGCGCGCCCGGGCGAGCGGCTCTTCGGCTTCGGCGAACGCAACGGCGGCCTCGACAAGCGCGGCGAGAAGCTGCTCTTCCGCAATCGCGACGTGCACCTCCGTGTCGGGGGCTCCCGCTACCTGTCGATCCCGTTCGTGCTCGGCGTGGTTCCCGGCGACGCCGCGGGCGCGGCGCGCGGGCTGCTGCTCGACGCGCTCGGGCCCGTCGAGATCGACGCTGCCGCGACCCGGCCGGACACGATCCTCCTCGAGACACGGAGCGACGGGATCGACGTCGCGTTCTTTCCGGGCCCGACGCCGGCGGACGTAGCGCGGCGCTTCACCGCGCGCGTCGGCAGAACGCCGCTGCCCCCGCTCTGGGCGCTGGGCCACCACCAGTCGCGCTGGTCCTACGGAACCGCCTCGCAGGTGCGGAAGATCGCCGGAGAGCTCCGCCGTCGCCGCATCCCCACCGACGCGATCCACCTCGACATCGACTACATGGACGGCTTCCGGGTCTTCACCTGGAACGAAAAACGATTCCCGGACCCGAAGGGCCTGCTCGCCGAGCTCGAGGCCCAGGGCCTGCGGACGGTGACGATCATCGACCCGGGAGTGAAGCGCGACGAGAGCTTCCCGGTGTACCGCGAAGGACACCAGCGCGGGTTCTTCTGCCAAAAAGACGACGGAGAAGAGTTCGCGCTGCGGGTCTGGCCGGGCGACGCGGCGCTCCCCGACTTCAACCGGGAGGACGTACGGACCTGGTGGGGCGAGCTCCACCGACCGCTGATCGAAGCCGGCGTTGCAGGTGTGTGGAACGACATGAACGAGCCCGCCGGCTGGCGCAACGACCTGCGCGTGGGGAAGCTTCCCCTGATCCTGCGCGGCCAGGACACCGGCGAGCTCGTGCAATCCGATCCGCGCGAGCCCGACCGGGACGTTCCCCACGAGACGGTGCGCAACGTTTACGGCCTGCAGGAGTGCCGAGCGACCCGCGAGTTCCTGGAGAGTGCGCGCCCCGGAGTCCGCCCGTTCGTGCTCACCCGGTCCGGCGCGCCGGGGATCCAGCGACATGCCGCGGTGTGGACCGGTGACAACGCCAGCCGCTGGTCGCACCTGCGCGAGTCGATCCCGATGCTGCTGAACCTGTCGGTCTCGGGCGTTCCTTTCTGTGGCGCCGACATCGGCGGGTTCAGCGGCTCGTGCACACCGGAGCTCTACGCCCGCTGGATCCAGCTCGGCGCGCTCTACCCCTTTTCGCGCACCCACTCGATGGTGACGTCCCGGCGCCAGGAGCCCTGGAGCTTCGGGCCGCGCGTCGAAGCCATCGCGCGCCGGGCCCTCGAGCTGCGCATGCGGCTCATGCCGTACCTCTACGGACTCTTCCGCGAGGCCGAGGACACGGGCGCCCCCGTCTGGCGGCCGCTCTACTGGGAGTTCCCCGACGCGCCCGACTGCGCTGGCGTCGAGGACCAGCTGATGCTGGGACCCTCCCTGCTGGTGGCGCCGGTGGTCCACCGCGGCGCCCGGCAACGGGAGGTCGTCCTGCCTCCCGGACGCTGGCTCGCCTGGGACGACGACGCGGAGTACGTGGGCCCGCGGAAGCTGCGTGTCGACGCGCCCCTCGAGCGCCTGCCCCTGTTCCTGCGCGCCGGCGCCCTGGTCCCCAGCCGCAGCCCGGTTCTCCACGCCGGCGAACAGCCGGCGGAGCCATGCATCCTCGAGGTGGCGCCGGGCGCCGACGGCGCCGCCGACTGGATCGACGGCGACGGCGAGACCACCGCGTACCGCGAAGGCGCCCTGGCCCGGGCGCCGCTGCGCCTGCGGCACCGGGCCGGCGGCCGGCTCCGGCTCGAGCTGGCTCGCCGGGAAGGCGACCTCGCACTTCCGCGGCGGCCGATGCGGGTCGTGGTTCGCGGCTGCGAAGCACCCGACGCCGTCTTCCTTGACGGCCGCAACCTCGCGAAGGGCGGTCGCAGTCCCGGCTTCACTTTCGACCAGGGTCGCGTGCACGTGATCTTCGAGGATACGGGCCAGGGCCACGTGCTCGAGCTGGAGCCCGCACCCTGAGCGGACAGCGGGATGCTCCCGCGGCGGTTGGCCTGTGCGCGCACTGCCGCCACGCCGCGGTGCAGCGAAGCGCGCGGGGAAGCCACTTCTGGCGCTGTCGCCGCGCGGACGCCGACCCCGCATTCCGGCGCTACCCTCCTCTTCCCGTCGACCGCTGCACCGGTCATGATGAGGGCACGCCCGAAGAGAAGGGGATGAGATGAAGCGTTGGTTCCTGCTTTCGGCGATCGGGAGCGACCGTCCGGGCCTCGTCGCCGAGCTCGCCCAGCTGATCTACGACTCCGATGCCAACCTCGAGGATTCGCGCATGGCGATCCTCGGCACCGACTTCGCGGTCATCCTGCTCTGCTCGTCTACCGGGGCCGACGTCGCGGATCGGATCGCCGTCGGCGCGAAGCGGCTGGAGCGCGACCACGGCCTCACGATCCTGATCCGCTCGCTCGAGGGCGAGGGGCGACCGCAGGTCCCGGCGCCGGGGACGAAGCTATACCGGCTGGAGGCCGTCGGCGAGGATCGCGCCGGCATCGGCGCTGGATTGTGTCGCGTGCTGGCCGATCGCGGCGTGAACATCGCCGAGCTCTCCACCAAGAGCCTGCCCGGCCCGGGAGGCTCGCCCCACTACGAGCTCGACATCAAATGCGAGGTCCCCGACACGCGGGACACGAAGGAGCTGCGCGACGCCCTCGAGAGCGAAGCCGACCGCCTGGTCATCGACGTCGCCCTGCTTCCCGACGCTGCGGGGCCTCCCGCGCGCTGAAAATCGCGGAGGCGGAGCGGACGTTGTCGAACGTCCCCGTCTTACGTCTTCCCTCTCAGCTCGCGAGGTCGCCCCAGCTGTTGGGGAGGGGGCGGCCGACCACCTCGAAGAAGACCTCGAGGAAGCGGTAGGTGAGGCCCCAGACGATGTGGCGGCCGGGCTGGCCGACCTCGATGCCCGGCATGCTGCGGCCGACCTTCTCACCCCACGGATGCTCGACGTGACGCCAGGCCTCGTGGAGTCCCTCCAACGGAAACCAGAGCACGTCCTGAACCTCGTGATTGAGCGCGAGGGACGGGGTTTCGGGCAGGTGGTAGACGAAGGCGGCGATCATGATCGAGGGAACCCCGGTGGAGCGGTGCCCGTGGAGATCGTCGAGGCGGCCGAGCGGCTCGGCGCCCGCCAGATCGAGGCCCACCTCTTCGAAGGTTTCGCGCACGGCCGCGTGGCGCAGGTCGGAGTCGGTCGGCTCGAAGCGCCCGCCGGGGAAGGCCATGTGACCGGACCACGGGTCCCCCTCCCGCTCGGCACGCTCGATGAAGAGGACCTCCGGCCCGGAGGGCTCCTCGCGCAGCACCATCGCCACGGCCGCCTGGCGCAGGCCGTCAGGCGACACCATTGCCGGGGCGTAGCCGGCGAGTGCTTCGCGGATCTGCGGAAGAGAAGGCATCGGCGAAATGATAACGTCCCGACAATGGCGAACCTCCCCGCCGTCCCCGAAAAGCTGCGCCGTCTGCTCGCGCTGCGCCGGAGCGATCGCGCGGCGGCGCGGCAGGCCATGGCCGACCTGTCCGATAGTGAGCAGCTCGCCGTCGTCTGTGACGCGCCGGTAGGCCGCCGGGCGGAGCTGCTCGACCTCGCACCGCACCCCGAGAAGCTCGTGCCCGCCGTGCCGCCGGCGGAGCTGGTCTTCACGATCAAGGCGATCGGACTCGAGAGCGCCACCTGGCTGCTCGAGCTCGCCACCCCCGAGCAGGTGACTGCCGCCATCGACCTCGATGGCTGGCGCGGCCACACGCCCGAACGCCGCCGCCGCGACGAATGGATGGCGGCGCTCGCCGAGATCGAAGACGACGCCCTGGCCCGGGATCTCGACGCCCTCGACGACGAGATCCTGGTCGATTGGCTCGGCTACCGGATCCTGGTCGACCAGAAGCCCGACGACGACGAGAGCTGGCAGCCCCCCGAACGCTCCCAGACGCTGGAGGGACAGTTCTACTTCGTGGCGCTGCGCGAAGACGACGACCTTTCCGAGATCGTACGCTGCCTGCGCCTCCTCTTCGAGCGCGACTACTGGAGCTACTTCCGCATGATGCAGGGGATCCTGCACGAGCTGCCGACGGAGAACGAGGAGTGGGCCCTGCGCTGGCGCAACGCGCGCCTCCAGGACCTGGGGTTCCCGCCGTGGGAGGAGGCCATGGAACTCTACCAGCACATCACCCCCAAGAATCGCGCTCGCATCGCGCCGGAGGCGACCGCCCTCGATGTGACGGAGTGGCACCTTCCGGTGTGGGTCCCCCAGCTACCCGCGGGCCGGGAGTCGCGACACCTCGTCTTCCAGGTCATCTCCGAGCTCGAGCCCGAGGAGCGCCGCTCCGCCTTCTACGCCTTCGTCGCAGTCGCGAACAAGATCGCCGTCGCGGACCGCATGGATCTCTCCGACGCCGAAACCACGCCCGCGGCGATCGAGAAGGCCGCCATCTGGACGAGCCGCGGCCTCGAGCTCGTCGCGAAGGAGAATGCGCTCTCGCCGATAGAGACACTGCGGCGCGTCTCCCTCGAGCGCCTCTTCACCGTCGGCGCCAACCTCGATCCGGCTTCGGCAGCACCCCCGCCGATGAAGTGAGGCCCAAACGCAAGAAAGCCCGCCAGCTCTCGCCGGCGGGCTTTCCATGCGAGCCGAGAAGGCCGTCTAGAGATCGACCGCCTTGAGCGTCTTGCGCTTGTTGCCGATGGCGCGCCCTTCGGCGCCCTTGATGAGCTCGCGGACGACCGCATCCAGGGCCCCGTAGAACTCACCACCGACGTTGCACTTCTTGACGGCGGCCTTGGTGCGGGCCTTCGAGATGATCAGGTCCCCACCCGCCTTCTTCTTGGACTTCTTTCGCGCTGCCATGTTTCCTCCCATCTGACCGGGTCGTGCCCGGCGCTAGCCGGGTTGACTCCGGCATGACCCCCGAAACTGGTTCGCGGTCACTGCCGCGTTCCGAGGGGCGCATCATAGGAATTCTACGCGCAACTTCCAATCGAAATCGGCAGGGAGAGGCGTTTTCCGTGCCGATTCGGGCATTCCCGGGTCTGGCTATGCTCCGCCTGCCCCGACCATGCGCTCCCAACGGTTCAGCACCCCGGCGCTCGACGGCGTCACCCTCCACGCCCTGCACCGGGGCGATCCGACCCGTGTGCCGCTGGTCCTGCTCCACGGCGGCGGCGCCAACGCGCACTGGTGGGATGCGGTGGCGCCGGCCTTGGCCGAGCAATTCCACGTCGTCGCCCTCGACTTCCGCGGACATGGTGATTCAGATCACCCTTCCCGACGGGAGACGGGCGCTTTCCAACACGACCTGTCCGCCCTGCTCGACCACCTCGGGGACCCGCGCGCCATCTTGATGGGGCACTCGATGGGTGGACACGTGGCCGTCCGCCATGCTGCCACGTGCGCGCCGGAGAAGCGACCTCGTGCGCTCGTCGCCGTCGAGGTCGCCCGGGGAGGCGGCTCCCGCGAGCGACGTCGCATGCGCCTCGCCCTGGCTGCGCGACGCACCTACGCGACCCGCGAGGAGGCAGTGGCGCGCTTCCGCTTCCTGCCTCCGGCGCCCCACGCCGACGAGGCGACCCGCCGCCGCGTCGCAGAGCACTCCGTGCGCAGCGAGGCGGGCCGCTTCGGCTTCAAATTCGACCCGGCCTGGTTCAGCATTCCGCCGGCGCCCCGGCCGGATCTCTCTCGCATCGGCTCGCCGACCCTGATCGTGCGCGGCGAGGAAAGCACGCTGCTGACTCCCGAAGGCGCCGGCGAGCTGGCCCGCGAGATCGGCGACGCTCGCATCGGCGCAATTCCCGACGCCGGTCACAACGTGCACGTGGAGCGCCCGGAGGCCTTCCTGGCGGCCGTTTTCCCCTTTCTCGACGGGGCACTAGCCGAGGCCGGAAGCGCTGAAGAGGGCCGGTAGCACCTGCTCGACGGGGTCGCGCAGCCGGATCTCGCAGAGCGCGTCGCAAGGGGTCTCCGAGGCGGTGAGGATCGCCATCGTCGCGCCCGCGGCGTGCGCCAGATCGAACATCTGGTTGATCGGGCTGACGACCAGCGACGTGCCGGCCGCGACGAAGAGGTCGCAGCGCGAGGCCTCGCCCATGGCGCGCTCCAGGTCCTCGGGCACCAGACTCTGGCCGAAGGAGATGGTCGCGGGCTTCCAGGCGCCGCCGCACGCGCAGCGGGGCACCGCCGCGCCCGACTCCCACAGGCGCTGGGCGTGAGCCCTCGGCTCCCGCGCACCGCAATCGAGACACGTGACCGTGGAGTCGGTTCCGTGCACGTTCACCAGCCGGTCGGCCGGAAAGCCGCTGCGTTCGTGTAGGCCGTCGACGTTCTGTGTCGCCAGCAGCCCGACGGCGCCGGCCCGGGCAAAGTCGGCCAGCGCCAGGTGCGCAGGGTTGGGCTCCGCCTGCTGGATCACCTGCCAGGTCTCGCCCTTGTAGCGCCAGTACTCCTCCCGGGCGCTCTCGCTGGCAACGAAGTCCTGGATCAGCACCGGCTGATAGCTCGACCAACGCCCGCCGGGGGACCGGAAGTCGGGAATGCCCGACGCCGTCGAGAGCCCGGCTCCCGTCAGCACCACCACCCGCTCCGCCTGGGACCAGCGCCGCGCCAGCTCGTCGATTTCCCGCACGGCGGGACCGTAACAGCCGAGGGTGCCCGGGGGAGCCGCGCCCCCCCCCGCGGGTCGAAATTCCCACGAGAAACGGCGGCTTCCGCAGCGGTTCCCGGGCGGGCGGGCCCACGGCGAGCCGGAAGAGGACCCGGCCCGCCTGATAGACTGGCTTCGTGTCCACCATCGACCTGCGCAGCGACACGGTCACCCGCCCGACGCCGGCCATGCGCGAGGCCATGGCCAAGGCCGAGGTGGGCGACGACGTCTACGGCGAGGACCCGACGGTGAACCGGCTGCAGGCGAGCGCCGCGGAGCTCCTCGGCAAGGAGGCCGCGCTGCTCGTTCCCTCGGGAACCATGGGCAACCAGGCGGCCATCCATGCTCTCGTTCGACCCGGCGACGAGGTGCTCGTCGGCGACGGCGCGCACCTGGTCCGTTACGAGTCGGGCGCCGCCGCAGCCCTGTCGGGCGTGCAGGTCCAGCAGCTCGGCGACGGTGGCCTCTTCGACGGCGACGACGTGCGCGCCGCCACCAACCCCAGCGACCCCCACTACGCGACCACCCGGCTCGTTGCCGTGGAGAACACCCACAACCGCGCCGGAGGGCGGATCTTTCCGCTGAAGCAGATCGAGAGCATCGCCGAGGCCGCCCGCGAGCTCGGCCTCCACCTCCACCTGGACGGGGCGCGGCTCTTCAATGCCGTGGTCGCCACCGGGACGCCCGCTGCGGTCTGGGCCGCGCCGTTCGACACCGTGACGTTCTGCCTCTCCAAGGGCCTGGGCGCGCCGGTGGGCTCGGTCGTGTGCGGCTCGGCGGAGACCATCGCCCGGGTGCACCGGGCACGAAAGCGGCTCGGGGGCGGCATGCGCCAGGCGGGCATCCTGGCGGCGGCCGGGCTCCACGCCCTGGAGCACCACGTCGAGCGATTGGCCCAGGATCACGAGAACGCTCGCCGCCTGTGCGCCGGCCTCGAGCGGCTCGGGTTCCGGATGGGACCTTCGCCGGAGACCAACATGGTGCTCTTCGAAGTCAGCGAGCCCGCCCGCTTCGGCGAGGCGCTGCGGGAGCGCGACGTCTGGATCAACCCGTTCCGCCCGGGCCTCTTCCGCGCCGTCACCCACCTCGACGTGAGCCGGGAGCAGATCGACGACGCGCTGGCCCGCATCGCCGAGATCGTGGAGGACGGCGTCCGATGAGTGACACCACGGCAATTCGCGACGCGCGCCACGTGCCGCCGGCCGTAGGCGGGGCGTACCCGGTGCGCGGCGGAAACGCCGTGCGCCCGCTCGTGGACGGTGGGCCTGCCTTCCAGCGCATCTGCGAGGCCGTCGAGGCGGCGTGTCGAAGCGTCTGGGTGACGGTGGCCTACCTGGAGCGCGACGTGCCCATGCCGGGGAAGCGCGGCAGCTTCTTCGACGTGCTCGACGCGGCGGTGGCCCGCGGCCTCGACGTACGCGTGCTCTTCTGGCGCGAGCCCGACCTGCCCGACATGGAGCCGGACTCCGAACACTTCCCGGGCGACGAGGAGCAGCGCGCGTGGCTTCTCGCCCGCGGCTCGCGCATCCGGGCCCGCTGGGACCGGCACCCCAAGGCCTTCTGCCACCACCAGAAGAGCTGGATCGTCGACGCCGGCGAGGGGGGCGAGGTGGCCTTCGTGGGCGGGATCAACCTGCTGCGCTCCTCGGTGACCCAGCCGCGCCACGAGCCCCGGGACCACGAGCAGGACCACGACGTCTACTTGGAGGTGCGCGGCCCGGCTGCCACCGACGTGCACCACAACTTCGTGCAGCGCTGGAACGAGGCCAGCGAGCGCGGCGCTCCCGACGGCGCCTGGCCCGACGCCGCCGGTGCCGACGACCTCGAGCACCCGGCGCTGCTCTCCCCTCCCGCCGGAGACGTACCGGTACAGATGACACGCACCGTGATGGCGGGATTGTACGAGGACGAGACCGCCGCCCCCGGCGCCCAGCCCTACCCGCTCGCCCGAGGCGAGGAGAGCACGCTCGAGCAGTACCAGGCTGCAATCGGCGCGGCGAGCGCGGCCATCTACGTCGAGGACCAGGCCATCGCGTGCCCGGTCATCGTAGACGCGCTCACGGCGGCGCTCGGCCGCGGCGTCGAGGTGGTGTTCCTCGTGCCGGGCAACGCGCACCCGGCCTTCGTCGAGGCGCGGCGCAACCCGAAGGCCTCCTACTTCTTCGACAAGCTCGCGGCCCTCGGGGAGTTCGACAACTTCACCCTGGCAGCCATCGCCGGGAGTCGCGGGCGCGGCCACTACGACGAGGTCTACGTCCACTCCAAGATCATGCTGGTCGACGACGGCTGGGCCACGATCGGCTCGACCAATGTGGCCGAGCGCTCCTTCCACCGGGACACCGAGCTCAACGCCTCGTTCTGGTGCGCGGAGACGGTCAAGGCCCTGCGCGTCGAGCTGCTGCTCGAGCACCTGAGTCGCGACACCTCGGAGCTCGGCGCGGCCGAGGCGCTGCGCCTCTATCACCGGCTCGCCCGCTCGAACGACGACCGCAAGGCCTTCTGGCAGCCCCTGGCAGGTCTCGCGTACGCGATCGACCCGCGCGACTACGGAGCTTGACCGGGCGCGGCGTCACTCGGCGCTGACGCAGCGATTCACTCGTCGGTGACGCAGCCCTCGGACGCCGACTTCACGCTCTTGATGTACTTGTAGAGCGTGCCGCGAGTGGCCCCGAGGGGCGGCGCCTGCCAGCGCGCGCGCCGCGCGGCCAGCTCCGCCTCGTCGACCTCCAGATCCATGATCCGCTTCTTGGCGTCGATGGCGATGTGGTCTCCGTCCTCTACCAGGGCGATGGGTCCGCCCTCCTGAGCCTCGGGGGTGACGTGGCCGACGATGAAGCCGTGGGAGCCGCCGGAGAAGCGGCCGTCGGTCAGCAGCGCCACGTCCTCGCCCAGCCCGGCGCCCATGATCGCCGAGGTCGGCGTCAGCATCTCGGGCATTCCCGGCCCGCCCTTCGGCCCCTCGTAGCGGATCACGATCACGTGCCCCTTGCGGATGCGCCCCTGCTCCAGCGCCGCCAGCATGTCCTCTTCGGAGTCGAAGACCACCGCGTCGCCGGAGAAGGTCAGCCCCTCCTTGCCGGTGATCTTCGCGACCGCGCCGTCGGGCGCGAGGCTACCGCGCAGGATCTGGATGTGACCCGTCTCCTTGATCGGGTCCTGCCAGGCGCGGATCACCTTCTGGCCCTCGGAGAGCCCCGGCAGGTCGGCCAGGTTCTCGGCCAGGGTCCTGCCGGTGACGGTGAGACAGTCGCCGTTCAGGGCGCCGCGCTCGAGCAGCAGCTTCTGGATCGCGGGGATGCCGCCGATCCCGTGAACGTCTTCCATCACGTACTGGCCGCTGGGCTTCAGGTCGGCCAGGAACGGGACGCGATCGCTCACCTGCTGGAAGTCGTCGATGGTGAGCTGCACGCCGACCGAGCGCGCCATGGCGATCAGGTGCAGCACCGCGTTGGTCGATCCGCCCAGGACGGTGACGATCACCATGGCGTTCTCGAAGGCTTCGCGGGTCATGATCTGGCTCGGGCGCAGGTCGCGCTCCAACAGGTCGAGAATCGCGGCGCCGGCCCGGAAGCACTCGTCGGCCTTGCCGGGATCCTCTGCCGGTATCGAGCTGCTGTAGGGCAGCGTCATGCCGAGGGTCTCGATGGCCGAGGCCATGGTGTTGGCGGTGTACATGCCACCGCAGGCGCCGGCCCCCGGACAGGCGTGGCGCACCACGTCCTGCCGCGTCTCCTCGTCGATGTTCTCGGCGATGTACTCGCCATAGCTCTGGAAGGCCGAGACCACGTCGAGCACGTTGCCCTGCTTGCCGCGGCCGGGCCGGATCGTGCCGCCGTAGATCATCAGCGCGGGGCGGTCGACCCGGCCCATCGCCATCACACAGCCGGGCATGTTCTTGTCGCATCCGGGCAGCGAGACATTGGCGTCGTACCACTGCGCGCACATCACCGTTTCGATGGAATCAGCAATGATATCGCGCGATTGCAGCGAATAACTCATGCCCTCCGTGCCCATCGAAATCCCGTTC